>OIYT01001208.1_pt1 | contig 19294 bp, 21 predicted proteins | sample 1588201 | NCBI WGS metagenome assembly OIYT01 (sample SAMN03283260) | human gut metagenome | biome: human-associated habitat; material: feces | host: Homo sapiens | place: USA | collected 2013
GCACATATTCTGTACTTGCTGCGAATAGGTCATAATCATACTCTCCTTTTGACAAATGTTGCTTTGCAGCACAAAGCCGCTACCGCGCCCTGCCGGCACAGCCGCTGCCCTTTGCTGCTTGCATCTGACCGGGCGCGCCGCTCTCTTTCAGCGCCTTAACCGGTACTACCACGCATGATTTTATTATAGAGAAAGCTGACGGATTTTGCAATACATTTCCGGTAAAAAACATCAAAACTATTTGCAGTTGCCTGCTGCTAACTGTCAATTCGGATGCTTTTGTCATTTCATTCGTCAAGTTTTTGTCAACTATGTCAAGAGGGCAAATTTCACGCTCCTGTGTCCTGCCTGCGCGGTGTCTGCCCGGCAGGCTTCAGTACCCACATGGCCGCAAAGCCCGCCGCTGCGCCGCCCACGGCAAGCCAGTGCCGCCCGGCTTCCAACCCCCAGAGATTTGCTGCAAACGGAAAGGCCAGACTGCCCACGCTCTGCCCCAGTGCCAGAAAACCGTAGTTCACCCCTGCGTGCGGCAGGCCGAACAGATCGGTGGAAAGGGCGGGCAGCACTGCTGCAAGGCCGGAATAGCAGAAGGTAAGCCCCGCATAACAGGCGATCACCCACCAGCCCTGCGCAAACGCAAACCCTGCCGAAAGCCCCAGCGACACCGCAAACAGCAGCAGATCGGTGGGCCTGCGGCCAATTTTATCGCTGAGCATGGGCATCAGCAGGCGGCCCGCCGCACTGCCCACGCTGCCCAGCACCACGCTCCACAGAGCAGCGCTTTCGTCCAGCCCCCGCTCCACGCCCAGCTTCAGGATGATGGGGCTGAACAGAAGCACCGCCGGGGTGGAAAAACACACCGCGCCTGCGCACAGCCAGTACTGCTTTGTTTTCAGCATCTGCCACGGGGAAAGGTCGATCTCATTTTTGCCGTTTTGCTGCTGTTTTTCGGCATCCTGCGGCGGGTCCTGCAAAAGCAGGCTGCCCGCAAGGCAGACGGGCAGCGTTATGGCCCCCAGCGCCCAGAACGCGCCCCGGATGCCCTGCACGATCCCAAAGCCGCTGACCGCCGTGCGCACGAACACGGTGAGGAACGCACCGGAAAGGCCCACCGCCCCGCCGATCACGCCGGTGGCAAGGCCCTTGCGCCCGGCATACCACTTCTGTGCGCAGGACTGGATGGATGGGTACAGAAACGCCGTGCCCAGCCCCGCCGGGATGCTGAATGCCAGAAAAAAGCTGACCGCACTGCCGCCCGGCAGCATGGCCGCTGCAAAAAATCCGCCGCACAGCAGTGCTGTTCCCCACAGAGCCGCACACCGCGGGCCTCGGCTGTCCTGCAGAAAGCCGCCGAGGACGCACCCCACGCCGAACGCCGCAATGAGGATGCCGAAGGCATAGCCTGCCCCCTGCTCGCTCAGGCCGTACTCGTCCATGACCGGCTGCTGGAATACGCCCCACGCCGCCGGGATGCCCGTGAGCACCTGAATGGCTGCGCCCGCCGCAAGGATGGTCCACGGATGTTTTGCAGTAAATTGCTGTTTCATCGTCTGTCCTCCGAATGGTTTTTCCTTTACAGTGTGCCCATTTCAATTGACAAAACGGCAGATTTCTTTATAATGAATAAGGTAAAAGTATTTACATTGATTTATATAGAGAGGAACCATCTTATGAAAACACAGGCATTGAAGGGCATGCGCGACCTGCTGCCCGCAGAGCAGACCCTGCGCGATTACATTCAGGGCAAAATTCTGGAGACCTACCGCGCGTCCGGCTTCGAGCGCATTTCCACCCCCATGCTGGAGGATATGGAAAATCTGGACAAATCCGACGGCGGCGACAACCTGAACCTGATCTTCAAGGTGCTCAAGCGCGGTGATAAGCTCACCGCTGCCCTGAACACCGGCGACCCCAAGCAGCTTTCCGATATGGGCCTGCGCTATGACCTGACCCTGCCGCTGAGCCGCTACTATGCCGCCAACAAGGATAAGCTACCCAGCCCCTTCAAGGTGATCCAGACCGACCGTGTGTTCCGCGCCGAGCGCCCGCAGAAGGGCCGTCTGCGCGAGTTCGTACAGTGCGATATCGACATTCTGGGCGATTCTTCCCCCAATGCCGAGGTGGAACTGATCGACGTGACCACCCGTGCCCTGCTGAACATCGGCTTCACCGGCTTCACCGTCAACATCAATGACCGCCGCATCCTGCGCGGGATGCTGGAGAGCATGGGTTTTTCCGCTGATACGCTGGATTCCGTCTGCATCACCTTTGATAAGATGGACAAGATCGGTGCCGAGGGCGTCAAGGCTGAGCTGACCGAAAAGCAGCTGCCGGAAAATGCCATCAACGCACTGGCCGACTTCATTGCCGCAGGCGAAGTCACGCTGGATGCCGTGGCTGCCCGCTGCGCAGACCCCGCCATTGCCGACGACCTCAAGTATGTCCTTGCTACCGCCAACGCCATGGCTGCAGGCCGCTATCAGGTAGCCTACTGCCCCAGTCTGGTGCGCGGTCAGGGCTACTACACTGGCATGGTGTTTGAGATCACCTGCCCGCAGTTCAGCGGTGCCGTGGCCGGCGGCGGCCGCTACGACAACATGGTGGGCAAGTTCCTGGGCACTCAGGTGCCCGCCGTGGGCTTCTCCATCGGCTTCGAGCGCGTGTGCGGCATCCTGCTGGAGCAGGGCTACCAGATCCCCGGCGCAAAGCAGAAGATCGCCCTGCTGTACGGCAAGGATGCCGACTTCACCACCGTTCTTGCCAAGGCTGCAGACCTGCGCAGCAGCTACAATGTCACCGTTCTGCAGCAGGCCAAGAAGCTGGGCAAACAGTTGGGCCAGCTGGAAGCTTCCGGTTTTTCCGGTGCCGCCTTTATGGATAAGGATGAGATCAAAATTTTTGCGCAGCAGTAAATAATTGCACACAAAGCCCCTTTACTTTTGATATGCTACCCCTAGAGTAGACAGAGTAAAAACAAAACTCTGAGTACTCTTGGGGTATTTTCATGTCAAGAAAAAACACCTCAGAAAATCGAGCGATTTTCTGAGGTGTTTTTTCTGGTTTAAAAGCCGGTAGGCGGCACATAGTAACTGGGGATCGAGGCTGTTTTCTGCACATTTGCCTGCTGGCGCAGCGCTGAACGGGTCACCTCTGCCCAAGAATACTGGGTCATATACTCGCCGCGATAGGAATTGGTGGCCGAGCGGCTGCCCCGCAGGAAATTGTAATAATCACAATCCACCTTGCTGGTGTCCAGCGCCAGTGTGCTGCGGCCGCGGATGAGCAGGCCGGTAACACCTGCATCCTCCAGCGTATGGCTCAGGTCAAAGATCAGATTGCGGAGATGGCTGTGCAGCGATGCGGTGTCGGGCTTATCCTCCCACAGCACGGCCAGCATTTCGCCGTTGGTGCAGGTGGCACCATTGCGATCCACCAGATAGGCCAGCAGCTCCTTGCTCTTGCTGCGCTTGAAGGCCAAAGCGCGCCCGCCCACGAAGATCTCAAAATTGCCAAAGCACTGGATCTTGATGCCGACAGGGGCATTCTCCGGCGGGTAGCGCAGATGCTCCAGCACATTGCGCACATCTGCCTCGTTTGCAGGCTTGAGTAAAAAGCCGCTCACGAAGATCTGCAGCGCTTCCAGCGCATACTCCGGGTGCTCTGTTACCACAATGATGTTGCAGCGCGGCTGCAGCTTCTGGATCATGCGCGTCAAAGCAAGCCCGTTCATGCCGGGCATTTCCAGATTGAGGAAAGCCGCGTCCATCGGCCCTGACGCATCCAGCTCAGTGCATCCTCGGTCGTCATGGCGCTGATATAGTCACAGTCGGGTGCAACGCGGCACAGGATGCGGATCAGCGAGTTGATTGCAAGCTGTCCATCATCGACGACCAGTATCTTCATTCGTACACCCCCGCAAGTTTACCATACATGTTCCCTGTTTCAGTTTAACACTTTGTCCTTTGATTCGCAAGTTTTTTTGCACAAAAAGCCAGAAGCTCCACACTTCTTTACAAAAGGACGTTCCCTCCCCATCCGTTTCCTCACGAAGCAGCTGGCTGAAAGAGGCGTCTTTCCCATTTTCATTTCCGGCAGTCAAAGCAACTATACAAGATACTCTGTGCCATCCAGTCCGGTCAGTTTTTGTGCTGTCGTTTGTCCCACACGGGTGCAGAGCCGCTCATACGCCTGCCGCATCCGGGTCGGGCGCGAGGTGCAGTTGTGTGCATCGGAAGAGACCGCGTCCACCAGCCCGGTCTTGATCCAGTGCTCCAGCCGCATCCACTGCCAGAAGCCGCTGTCCAGCACAGCCGAACAGTTGATCTGGCAGCGCAGCCGGTACTGCTCATGCAGGCGGGCCAGCAGGCCGTGCTGCGCAAGGCAGGGATACCGCTCAATGTGGGCCACCAGAATGCGGTAACCCGCACCCGTGATCTCCTGCAGAGCCGTTTCCAGCTCCTTTGCCGTTATGTTCGGCACAAATTCCAGCAGCACCCAGCCGGTATCTCCCAAGGTCAGCAGCTGGCGCTGGACTGCCGCATATCCCGTCGCAGGGGTATACAGCAGCTCAGAGCCGTGCTCCAGCTTCAGGTCGTAGCCTTTTTGTGTGCAGTATGCGCGGGCCAGCGCCAGATGCCGGTCATAGACTTCCTGCGGGAAGCGTTCCATGCCCGGCGTACTGTGCGAGGTAGCAAACAGGTGCCGCACACCGTCCGCTGCCGCCGCATCCAGCATGGCATACATTTCTTCCCGCGTCTGCGCGCCGTCGTCCACACCATAGACGAAGTGCGCATGATAATCCGTAAATCCGCTCATTTCTTTTCTGCTTCGTGGCTCCGCTTATAATACTTTTTGTAATATCCATACTTTCCATACTTTGAGTAGGATTTGTAGTACTTGCGGCCCATATAGTTGTCGTAATCCACCTGATTGAGCACGGTGCCCAGAATGGGACAGCCGGTCTGCTCGATCTGCTGCTTCACGTCCAACAGCTCCTGACGGCTCACATCGTTGTAATGCACAGCGATCAGGGTGCCGTCACATGCCTTGGCGATCTCGGCTGCATCAATGACCACGCCCACCGGGGGTGCGTCCACAATGACGTAATCTGCCATTCTGGCCAGCATATCCAGCAGTTCGGCAAAATGGCTGTTGGTCAGCAGAGAGAGCGGGTTGGGTACATCGCGGCCCACCGGCACCATGATGGCATTAGGGATATCGGTCTGATAGATCACCTCATCCATGCTCACCATACCGGCCAGAAAATGGGAAAGGCCTTTGCCATCGTTGCGGCCATCCTCAAACCGTACACCATAATCGGTATTGATCATGCTGCGGCGCAGGTCTGCGTCCACCAGCGCCACCTTGATGCCGCGCTGTGCCAGCGTGCGCATCAGGTTCATGCTCAGGTAGCTTTTGCCCTCTGAAGCATGGCAGCTGGTGATCATGATTTTTTTGACATTTTCGCCCACAAAGGACAGGTTGGTGCTGAGGGTATTAAAGGCTTCATTTCCCGCATAATCCAGAGCCGGAAATTTTGTGATCTTCAGCTGTTTCATGCTTTCCTCCCAGTGCTGCCACCCACACGGCGGCGGACATCATTGGCAAACCGCTTGATGCGGCGCTTGAACTCGCTTTTCTCTTTCGGCTGTTCGCCAGCATCGGCCAGCGGGATCGATGCCAGCACCACCATGCCGGCGTACTTGCGGATATCATCGGCAGACTTGTAGGTATCGTCCAGCATGGTCCGCAGCACCACCACGGCGCTGGCCAGCACAAAGCCCACTACAAAGCCCAGCAGGATGTTCTTGGCCTTGTTGGGGCTGAACGGGTTCTCCGGCACACGCGCAGAAGACATCAGGGTGGGCTCGTCCGTCTTCATCTTTTCCGAGATGTACTTTGCGCCCACATCCGCATACTCGTTTGCGATCGCTGCTGCTTCTTCCGGATCCGGGTTCGTGACCGTGATATCCAGCATACGGGTGTCGCTGGTGTTGGTGACAGACAGCATACTGGCCATATCGGTGTAGGTGTAATCCAGATCCAGGTTGCTGATGACCTTTTCGTGGACTTCCCACATTTCAAAAACCTTGATGTAATCGCTGGTCAGCTCACTGCCGACCTGCAGATCGGAGAAGTTCAGCACCGAATCATTGCGGCTGACCACATAAATGGTGGCCGTTGCCTTGTACATCGGCGTTACCAGAAAAAACGTATAAAGCGCCATCAGTACGGCACCCACCACAGCCGTGGCTGCAATGAGCGTCCAATGGGCCAGCAGACCCATGAACAGTTCCAGAAGATCAATGGTATCTTCTCCCTGCTCCGGCTGTGCCGCCAAAGCTGTGCGCTCCTTCACAAAAGTATCTTGCTGCACGATTTCACTCCTTACCTATAATACTGCATAATATTGCCGCCCATGCGGCCCGGGCATTGTGCCCTTTCCTCTATTTTTCTGAATCCTATACGCCAAAAATGCGGCGTTCCCTTTTTCATCAGGGAGCACCGCAGAACATTTCTAGTTCTTAGCCCTCAATGGTCTTCACGGCCACCAGAACGAAGTTGGAGCCATAGAGCTTGACCTGACGGCCCTTCAGGTTCACCACGATCTTGCCATCCACGACCTTACCGGGCACAGTATAGTAGGTATAGGTCACAGTGCCGTCTGCCTTCGTCTTGGGCACAGCCACCAGAACGGTAACTTGCTCGTTGTCCTCGTAAGCAGCCTCAATGACCTTGGACTCAATGGTCAGCTTAACATTTGCAGCGTCGAGCAGGTTAGAGGTCTGCATCTCAAAGGCCTGCGTTACAGTAACATCTATGGTCGTCTTCTTTTCTTTCGAAGCGCCCGCAGCCTTCTGCAGGTCTGCATCAGAAGTGATGTCCTGCAGGACTTCCTTGACCTGAGCGGTATCCTCCTTGGCAGTGACTTTCACATCGCTGACAATGCCCAGAACACCGGTGACGGTAGCAGAACCGCTGGCCTTGACCTCATCTGCCACAGTCTTGCTGGGCGTTGCTGCCAGAACAGACACACCCATGCCCACGACCATCGCAGCGGTCAGAACAGCGCTGATAACTTTCTTCATAATGAAGATCTCCTTTCACTTCAAGCCGCACTCCCCAAGATGCTGCTTTCTATCGCAAATGCTTTTCAACATTTACATCATTCTTCAACAGGCTCCCAGAACAGCGTCAGAACCGCTTTCTGGATGGAAGCTTCGGTCGGATAGAACTCGGTGAATCCGTCCTCTGCCACCTTGTGCTCGCCTTCCAGTGCAATGGCAGGCTCCACAGTATCGTCCTTTGCGGCCCACACCTCATTGACCAGCTGACCCTTTGCAAGGTCGGTGACCAGATAAGGTTGCAGCGCATCGTACACCTGTGCGGTGAACTGCTGATCCTGCTGCACCCTGCTTTCCAGCTGTGCGGAAAGCTGTGCAAGATACTCCTCCTGCCGCACCATGCGGGCTTCGTTGGTGCCTTCGCCAATATCCATGCGCCTGCGCACAAAAATCTCAGCCTGATCGCCCTGCAGCGTCAGGGTAGCTCCCTTGGTCATGGCCGGGTCTGCTGCGGAGAAATCATCCTCCAGCGTCACGGTCACACCGCCTGCAAGGTCGTTCAGCACCGAGATGCCGTCCAGACTCATAGCCAGATAGAAATCAATGTTTTCCCCCTGCAGCAGGCGGGACACCGCATCACGGGCATAGCCGCAGCTTTCCTCCTTGCCATCGCCAAAGCCATGGGCAAGGCTAATCTGCATCTGAGTGGTGCCCACCGGATTGCCCAGCATACCCAGCACCGTCACCTCTGCCATGGTGTCGCGGTCGATCTTGAGCTGACGGACCGTCTTGTCTTTGCTGTCTATCACAATGAGCCGCTGAAAATCCGCCTGACCACCCTGATAAGAGCCTTCTGCTTCCACCTCGCTGTCATGGTCGATGCCCATAACAAGGATGGTGGTCAGGTCTGTGCGCCTGCGGTAGGTCACGCCGTCCACTTCCATGGTCTCAGCGGTCTCCTGCGGCAGCTCCGTCCGGGTCTCCGGCTTTTGGCTGCGCTTTTCCAGCCAGCTTCCGCCCACAAAAAACAGTACAGCTGCCAGCACCAGCACAGCCAGCGCAGCAGCGGCACCACGATATTGTTTTTGTCTGTTCAAGCGGGTAAGCTTCCCTCTTTTCTTCGGAATATAGTTTTCTGCGGGAAGGTCTTTCCATTGCCACAGAAAGATATTCCTTGGCCTATTATATCGTCACAGGTGTGCAACTGTCAATGTATTTTCGTTATTTTCCGGCAGGAAATTTCGCATTTTCAGCCTTTAGGGAGCCACAGATAAACACAAACCCCGGCCATGCAGAGTTCATCCGCACAGCCGGGGCCAATTGGTATTTTATTTGATATCCAGTTCAGGCGGCACATCGATCTGGTCCGAGACATACTTGCCGTTCTTTTTGCGCTGCCGCACGCACTCCGTCAGCAGATATTCGATCTGCCCGTTCACCGAGCGGAAGTCATCTTCGGCCCAGGCGGCAAGGGCATCGTAGAGCTTCGCGTTCAGGCGCAGGGGCACCTGCTTTTTTGGTTCTGCCATCAGTACAGGCTGCCGCTGTTCACGATGGGCTGGGCATCACGGTTGCCGCACAGCACCACCAGCAGGTTGGAGACCATTGCCGCCTTGCGCTCGTCGTCCAGCTCCACCACCTTATTCTCATTCAGGCGTTCAAGGGCCATTTCCACCATGCCCACAGCACCGTCCACGATCATCTTGCGGGCATCGATGATGGCACTTGCCTGCTGGCGCTGCAGCATCACGGCTGCGATCTCCGGCGCATAGGCCAGATAGGTGATGCGGGCTTCCACTACCTCGATGCCGGCCTCGGCTACATTCTTCTGGATCTCGTCCCGGATGCGGGCGGCTACCACCTCCGAGGAGCCGCGCAGACTGCCCTCATCGGCTACGCCGTCGCCGGTGGTATCCACATTGGGAGCCACATCATAGGGGTAAATGCGCACCACATTGCGCAGAGCGCTGTCGCACTGCAGGGAGAGGTACTCCTTGTAGTTGTCCACATTGAATACGGCCTTTGCGGTATCGGTCACGCGCCAGATGACCGCAATGCCGATCTCCACCGGGTTGCCCAGACAATCGTTGATCTTCTGGCGGGAGTTGTTGAGGGTCATCATTTTGAGCGAGATCTTCTTGCTGGTCGATTCTGCGGTCTGGGAACTGCTGTTACCTGCCTTAAGCAGGGCCGCCATGCCGGTTTCGCCGCTGTTCACATCGCCGCTCTGGCTCAGTTTGGTGCCAGCTGCCGGGTTCACCGCGGTGCAGAAGGGGTTTACCCAGTAAAACCCCTGTCCCTTCAGGGTGCCGATGTAATCGCCGAACAGGGTGAGCACCAGTGCTTCCTGGGGCTTTAACACCTTCAGGCCGCAGAGCAGGAAGATGCCCGCCACCCAGTATGCGATGGACAGGATCGTGAGCAGGATGCCCGGAAACAGGCTTTCGTCCAGCAGAATGATGCTGTAGAAAAACAGCAGGACGGTAACAGCATAGCCCAGCAGGGTGAGCAGCAGCATAACCATGCCGTTCTTTTTGGTCTGCAGAATTTTCTCTTCCATAACAGTTCCCTCCTTCACAGGGTGCGGAAGTATTTCTTTGTGATATCAAAATCATATCACTTTATATCATTCTTGTCAAGTCCTCCGCAGGCAAAAAAAGAGCCGCCGCACAAACACTGTGCAGCAGCTCCTTTTTGTTTATCTTTTTTATAATGTAAGGGGCACTTGCTCTCAGGCGAAGGTCAGCACCACCTTGCCAGCGCCGCTGTTGCGGTCTGCAAGGGTATCGAATGCCTTCTGGAAGTCCTCTGCCTTGAACACATGCGTGGTGATCTCATCGACCTCTTTCAGGTGGTCAGGCAGGATCTTGACCACCTCGGGGAACTTCTGGTACTGATGACGGGTCCCCAGAATGGTCAGTTCCTTTGCATTGATCTCCTTGAAGTTCACGGGGATCGGCTCCTTGCCAAAGGTCATAGCCACCAGACGGCCTGCGGGAGAAAGCTGGCTGGTTGCATGTGCCAGCAGTGCGGGAACGCCTGCGGCCTCAAAGATCACGTTGACACCCTCGCCGTCGGTCAGTTTGTTGATGAACGCATCCAGATCTTCCTTCATCGGGTTGATGCTGTAATCTGCGCCAAAGTCCTTTGCCATGGCAAGGCGGCTCTCGTTCGGCTCAGACACGATCTCGGTAGCGCCGCGCGATTTTGCAATGTTGGCAACGATCAGGCCGATGGGGCCGCCGCCGTGCACCAGCACCACATCGCCGGGGCGCACATCGCCGCGCCAGTTTGCCTGCAGGCCAATCGTGAACAGCTCGCACAGAGCAGCCTGCTGATAAGTCATCTTGGAAGCATCGTACTCATACACCTGGCTGCGCGGCATGACCACATATTCCTGAAAAATGCCGTCCACGATGCAGCCCAGAACCTTCAGTTCACGGCAGACATTGTGGTGGCCGCAGCGGCTGCCGCAGTAGGTGATAGTGGGCCAGCACCTTTTCTGTGGCCCACTTCTCACCGGCAACGGCGGCTTTGATTGTTTCATAGTCCAGCAGCTTTTCTTGTCCGTCCATCCTGATACCCCCGTCAGATTGATTTTTTCCATGATACCATATCTGGGAGTATGGAGCCAGAGAAACCGGCGATTTTCTGCTGGTAAATTCTACGCATTTAGAGCGGCACTATGGCGGGGATAGGATAAAACACTCACATACCCCGCCGACTATGCGGGAAAAACCTTGAAATATAGGGCTTTTTAAGGCCCTAAATGCGTAGGTTGGTGCTTTGTTGCGATATGCTCCACGGTTACGGTGTATTGTTCATATTCTGTTTTCGGGAATCTTTATGAAATCTTCAAAATTGCCCGGTATGCTATCCGTAAAATCAAAGAAAGGACTTGATTATATGGATATGATTTTGAAAACGACTGACCTCTGCAAAAATTTCAAGGGGCAAATGGCGGTAAACAATGTGTCACTGAACATCCGGCGCAACTCGGTTTATGGTCTGCTGGGGCCGAATGGGGCTGGCAAATCCACGATCTTAAAAATGCTCACCGGCATTTTGCGCCCCACATCGGGAAGCATCGAGTTTGACGGCCACCCGTGGAAGCGGAATGATCTGGAGCATATCGGTGCTTTGATTGAGATGCCCCCGCTTTACGAAAATCTGACTGCATACGAAAATCTCAAAGTCAGAACTACATTGCTCGGCCTGGACGATGCACGAATTAACGAGGTATTGCAAATTGTCCAGCTCACGAATACCGGCAAGAAACGGGCCGGGCAGTTTTCTCTTGGTATGAAGCAGCGGCTTGGTATTGCTATTGCATTGCTGAACAGTCCCCAGCTTTTGATTCTGGATGAACCGACTAACGGCCTTGACCCTTTAGGGATTGAGGAACTTCGAGAGTTAATTCGCTCTTTTCCCTGCAAAGGGATTACAGTTATTTTGTCCAGCCATATTCTGTCAGAAGTCCAGCAGATTGCAGATCATGTGGGTATCATTGCTGGCGGCGTCCTTGGATATGAGGGAGAGCTTCGCGCCGGTGAAGATTTGGAACAACTCTTTATGGATGTTATTCGCAGAAATGGTAAGGAGGGATATTAAATGGAGATGGCATATATTCAGGCAGAGAACCTAAAGCATAAGAGAACTTTCACAAAAACGCTGATCGTTCTGGCCCCGTTTGTAACTGCGCTTATGAACTTTTTTGCCCCTCTTTGGTTCCAGCTCAATTCTTATAATTGGTGGTATATCCTGCTTTATCCTGGATTCCTTACGCTCACCTGTGCCTTGATTGAACAGCGGGATAATGGCAAACTAAAATATCGTGCCGTTGCTTCATTGCCTGTTTCGCAGAACAAAGTCTGGAAAGCAAAAATTGGAGTGGCCGGTATTTACTCCTGTGTGGGGAATTTCATTTTCCTGGCGCTAAATCTGTTGGGCGGTTTTGCAATATTAGTTATCAACGAAATTCCCCTGACAATCGGAATTTGGCAGGCTGCGGCCGGAACAGCTTGTATTGTCATTGCAAGCCTATGGGAAGTTCCGCTGTGCTTATGGTTATCAAAAAAAGTTGGTATCTTTGTCACGGTTATTCTTAATGCCGGACTTGGAAGCGTTTTAGGGATTTTCACGGCTACAACCTCTTTGTGGATGATCTGCCCGTATAGCTGGGTGCCGCATCTTATGATTTCCGTGTTAGGTATTTTGCCTAATGGTGAGCCGGTTGCAGATCAGAGTACGGCAATGGCATTTTGGATGATTATACTTGTATTGGTCATTTCGCTGGCCTGGTTTGCGGCGCTGTCATTTTTAACTGCAAGATGGTTTGAGAAAAAGGAGGTGGGGTAACTATGGTATCTGTGGTTCGCTGCTGGAAAGCAGAATATCAGAAGTGTAAACATAGCATTTTGCTCTATATGCACAGCATGATTCCGATTATATGTGCGGCGATTTTTGCGGGTTACTATCATATATCCAGATGGGAACTGGCAACCAAAATCAGTGCCTATCTGGAAGTGCTGGCCGTTGCGTTCCCGTTTCTGATCGGCATTATTGTGGGCCTGGTTGTTCAGATCGAAAATCAGGCCGGGCATTATCAGCTTTTGTTGGGAACAATCCCATCTCGCATGGCAACGTATATTGGTAAACTTGGTTTTCTGATGATCTGTGCTTTTGGCGCAACATTTTTAGCGTTAGGAACATTCGCTGCACTATATAGGGATGCTCCGGCAAGCCTTTACCTGAAAGCAGGGATTCTATTGTTGATTACCATGCTTCCCATTTACCTGATTCATTTGTTTGTGGGAATGAGCTTCGGAAAAGGTGCATCTATGGGATTGGGAATTGCAGGGAGTTTAATAGCTGCCCTTATGATAACAGGGCTTGGTGACGCTACATGGAAATATATTCCCTGGGCCTGGGGCGTTCGTGCTATGGATTACACTGTGCTTGCATGGGATAGCCCCCAACTGTATGCACAGGTAAAAACCGATTTTTTCAGCGGTATGATTATTTCTGTATGCTGCACTGTTTGTCTGCTGATTGCCAGTTTGGTTTGGTTTCATGGTTGGGAGGGAGGTAAAAACAGTGAATAAAAAGTGCCTGTTTGCCGTGGTAATTGTGCTTGTAAGTCTTATATGCTTATCGGCCTGCGGTGCGCTCCGCGATACCGCCGATAAAAATAAGGCGTTAAATGAATCTCTGCCGTATTATGAGCTGAACGCCGCAAACTATGATGAAATTTCATATAACGGCCTGACATATACCATAACGGATGAATGTCTTGAAATGTCAGAACTGCAAGAAGAAATCGGGCAGGTATCGAAACGCTTCAAAAATGTGGCGGGGGAAGATTTCAGTTTCGGCTACGTTTACAGTATTGTGGATGTGGATATAAGCAATGCCGTAGCTGTAAATATCAACAATGAATATCGGAAAGCTGACATTAAAAATAATGATGAGTAACCTCGACAATGTGGTATAATGGGGCGGGAGGTGATTTTTTGACCCACTTACTTGTAGTTGACGATGAAGTTTCTATCTTGGAATTGATTAAGAACAGTTTGGGGAAAGATGGATATTTGATAACAGTCTGTCAAAATGCGGATGATGTAGACATCAAAAAGCTGCATTTCTATGACCTCATTCTTTTGGATGTGATGATGCCTGGCACAGACGGGTTTGAGTTTTGCAAACAGATCAGGAATATGGTAGACTGCCCGATTCTCTTTCTGACCGCAAAGACATTAGAGGAAGATATATTGTTTGGATTGGGCATCGGTGCGGATGATTATATTACGAAACCTTTTCGTATTCAGGAGCTTCGCGCCCGTGTCGCGGCACATTTACGCAGAGAAAAAAGGGAGCATCACAGCACACTTTCATTTGAGCCTGATATAAGATTTGACCTTTCCGCAAAGGTACTGTATGTTTCAGAACAGCCGGTTCCCCTTACCAAAAGCGAGTATTCAATCTGTGAATACCTTGCGAAAAACCGGGGACAGGTTTTTACAAAAGAACAAATCTATGAAGCCGTTTTCGGGTTTGATGGAATAGGCGATAACTCTACGATCTCAACGCATATAAAAAATATTCGTGCGAAATTGGAGCATTTCAAAATAAGTCCGATCAGCACCGTATGGGGGATAGGATATAAATGGGAGTGAAAAAGAAACCTACATTGAAAATATTGTTTCGCCAGTTTGCTATCTCCCTCATTGTCATGCTGGTAGCGGCAATTATTGTCCCTTTTGGTTTGGAGGGACTTGCTGTAAATGCTGGATTAGCTACAAGAGCAAATCTAAGTGAATTGCAGGTAAAAGAGATCATTCCAACGCTGACGATTGCCCCGGATATTACAAAGGTTGTGATTCCACAGGGATGCGGCTACTTAATTCTGGACAAGAACTTTAATGAGCTTTACAGCAATATGGACGATGATGAAAAAGAAATTGCCCTGCTGTACGCAAAGGGAGAATATATTGAATATGCTACGGGGAGGCAGTTTGCACTTGTTGTCCGGGAAAACGAATTTTGCGTTTTAAGGTATTATATTGGTTCTCAATTTACAGTGTCATGGCTACCGGAATATTTTCCATCTCCTGACACGCTTGCGTTTATCCTGATGGCTGTAAATTCGCTGCTGGTCATTATCATACTGACCGCCAGATTTGCTAAGAACCTGCGTACACAACTGACCCCGCTTTTTGAAGCAACTGCGGAGGTTTCAAAGCAAAACCTTGATTTTGAAGTAGGACACGCCAAAATCAAAGAGTTTGAAGATGTCCTTGCATCTTTTTCAGATATGAAAGATAATCTGAAAATTTCGTTAGAACGGCAATGGAAAACCGAACAGACACAGAAAGAGCAAATCGCCGCGCTTGCCCATGATTTGAAAACGCCTCTGACGGTTATTCAAGGAAATGCTGATTTACTCACAGAAACAAATCTTGATGATGAGCAACGATTATACGCTGGTTACGTCGTGGAAAGCTCCGGCCAGATGCAGTCATATATTCAAACCCTGATTGATATATCACGGGCGGCGGTTGGTTATCAGCTCCATATTGAAAGTATAGACTTGCCAGCGTTCATGCAGCACTTGTTCGGTTATATGGAATCACTATGCCGGACAAAAGAAATCCGGCTGCAAATGAATACTGTTTCACTCCCTCAAATGCTGAAATTTGATAGGGTGCTGATAGAACGTGCTATTATGAATGTTATCAGTAATGGGCTGGACTACTCCCCGCAAGGCGGAACGCTTTATGTGGATGTTCAGAGTAACAACGGTTTCGTGGAAATTTCAGTCACAGACGAGGGAACGGGGTTTTCTAAAGAGGCATTATGCCACGCACAGGAACGGTTCTATATGGGCGATCAAAGCCGCAATTCAAAGTTACACTTTGGTATGGGTCTATATATTACAAATTCGATTATGGAACAACATAATGGTCAGCTTATTTTAGAAAATTCAAAAGAAACCGGCGGCGCAAAGGTTACTATGAAACTTCCTTGCTGATTTTCCGATAGTGTAATGGACGTCTTTTATGTCCGTCCATTTTTCAAATCTTTATGGAATCTTCAAAAATTCCTCTTATCATGTATCTAAAGAAAAAACATCTGCCCAGCGGCAGAAAAGAAAAAAACCGCTGCTGGGCAGACCCATTTTCACGCTTAATTTATATTCACTGGTGGCGGTTTTGAGAAATCAAGGCCGCTGCTTTCTTTCTGTCATTCCCAGCAGTTAAAGGCATGGCGGCCCACGGGAGGACGCCGCCATGCTGTTTTACTATCATTATAATCTAATCCACTTCTACCGCTTAAAAAAAGCCTTGCCCCGCCACGGGAATATTCCGGCTATGAGTATGAACTATACCATGTAAGAAAACAACAAAACGCTTCAAATCGTCGCCCGGTAGGTTTACGACTGAATTGGCATGGAAGGCATTGCAAGAGATTTTGAAACTACATGGTGCAGCTGATGCGGAAATAGGTTCTCCAAGGGAAATCCTGCAGCTTGGCTATAAGCTTGGTTTTTTGAACGATTCTGCGGTTTGGCTGCTTATGCTGAAAAAGCGAAATGTTTCAGTGCATCTCTACAATGAAGATGATATCGATGAAATGATTCTTCTGGTGCGTGACAGCTTCATCCCGGCTTTTTCTGCTCTGGAAAAAACACTGCAGGAAAAGCTTGCAGAAGTTCGTGCGGATTGGGAGTAACGTAAAAAATCCCTTAGAGATGTAACTCTAAGGGATTTTGTCAAACCAATGCAATAGAACGATATGTTCAATAAAGCTAATACTTTTAATAATTGAAGTGATCCACACCGCCGGATTTTACCCTGCACCGTTTCTGGCAGAAACAAATTCCAAGCTTTGCGATGTTTTCATACTGTTCGTCCCGCAGGCTTGCCTCGTAGTCTTTTTCCTCGATTTGCCTGAGGGCATCTTCGCAGGCTTTTGTCATCTGGTTGTACTTTTCCACAACCTTAAATTCCAGAATTGCGGCGTGATGCCATCTGGAACGCTGCTTTACCACCAGATCAAACCGCCCGTTGCCGGATTCCCGGTTGGAAACTACCATATAGCCGTTAAATCCGGAAACTAGTCCCGTCACAAAGCCGTGGTAATAGTTCTCCTGTTCGTCAAAGCAGCTGATCGTGTTGGTCAGCCAGGTGCAAAGCAGATCTTCCAGTTTTTCCGCATCTGCGTGAATTACAGATTCCAGAATGTCTGTTCGGCTGTCACGGTTGATATGATCGATAAACCACGAGCGAATGGTGTTCTTGTAAATGCTCTTGATCTCCACATTGGGGATCACCATGTCATAGTAGGTTTCGTCGCCGACTGTTTCACAGGAGATGATTTTCAGATAGCCGGTGAACAGCAGAAAACTCCAGATGTAGTCCTGATTGACATCAATCGTACCGTAGGTCACATCCTCAAAAATCTGGGTGTGAATCGGTGTGCCGTTGATAAGTTCCTCTACCATGGATTTGGTACGTTCGTTGGATTCTTCGATCAAACGTTTGACAATCCGATTGGAACTGGTGTTCGACCAGTAGGGCTCGCAGGCAACCATATCGTTTTGCAAATAGGAGTCAATGCAGTTGAGAACACTCCATGGGTTATAGATCTCCGTCAGTCCAAACCGGTAACCGTCATACCATTTTGCGATTGTTCCGGCATACTGTTCCAGGGAGAAGTTTTGCAAAATTTCTTGCATTTCCTCTTGGGTAAATCCGAAATACTGGGAGAACTTGTTTTTCGTGATCGAGTAAGTTTTCAGGTTGTTCAAGCCCGTGAAAATGCTCTCTCTGGACACCCGCAGACAGCCTGTCAGAACCGCAAATTCCAGCGAGGGGTTAGTTTTCAGGGCAGACTCGAAACAGCTGCGAATCAGGTTCGTCATATCATCGTAGAAACCCTCGTGATAGGCGTTTTCTAACGGTACATCGTACTCGTCAATGAGGATGATGACGTTCTTTTGATATACTTTCTGCAGGCATTTTGACAGCAATTTGACTGCGGAATTATACTCTTTTGGCTCTGCAATTCTTCTCTTGATTTTTTGAAATTCCAGTTTATCTTCTTCGCTGACTGCATCTGATTGCAGAATGGTTTCATGACGCTCAAATTCATCTGAAAGTAGTTTGACATACTCAAAATAGGCTTCTTGATAGGAAGCTCGCTTCATGCTTTTCAGCGAAATACTGATTACCGGATACTGTCCCTGGTATGTCATGTACTCCGGATACGCTGCGATTTTCAAACCATCAAAGAGATAGGCGTTGCTTTTCTCAGTTGCCTCAAAGAATCGCTGCAGCATACTCATGTTGAGTGTTTTGCCGAATCTTCTCGGTCTGGTGAAAAGATTGACCGATTCTTTGTTTTCCAGAAGTTCCTTTATCATCAGCGTTTTATCGACAAAGTAGTACCCGTTGTCCACCAGTCGCTTGAAATCCTCTACGCCAATCGGCAAGGGTTTGTGTTTCACGTTTCTCACCTCTGCTTGTTTCTGCAATTTTACCGGGATTCTTGTTATTGTTATTATACCATGTTCCTGCGGAAAAAGCAACTGGGATTATGGTATGATAAAGATATAAATAACATAAGAGGTGGAACTGGTCATGCCAGAAAATGCAACGACAAATGAAAGCAATCATGTGACATTGATTTTGCGAGAATTAAGTGATGATGAAAAGATGAAATATATCACTGAAATGCGTGAAAAAGCTCTTCATGATGAAGCAACAGCAATGAATGCTGCTGAAAAAAGAGGCATGGAGAAAGTTTTGGAAAAAGGTATAGAAAAAGGAAGAGCAGAAGTGGTGGAAAAAATGCGTAAAATTGGCATGACAGAAGAACAGATTAACTCCATTCTAAAGTCATGATTATCATTTCATCAACTGAGCAGAACTCTGCAAATATTCTAGTTTGATTAAAACAAACATTGCGAGCAACAGTTTCTCCCGCTACTCAATTTTATAATCTATTTCAAATGAAGAAATATAAAGTCTTGAAGGAGTGGTGGAGTAAATGAAGATTAAGCCAGTTGTTACAAACCGAATACAAACAAGACATACATCTTTTCAAGTAGATCTTCATCTCGAAAACAGCATCACTTTTTTAGGCGGCGATTCTGGAACCGGAAGGTCAATCATGTTTTCTTTTTTGAAGGAACTATCTGCGGAAGATAAACGTATAAAGTGCTTCAATTATCTGGATTGGAATAAATCATATAAGAGTTCTATAAAACGCTCCAAAGGAAAGCTGATTATCATTGACAACGCTGATATCCTTTTAGATGATGCGATGCGGAGTTACATCGCTCTTGACGGAAACAACCAATATATCATTATCGGAAGAAATCCTACTGGATTGCTTTTAAACGTAGATGAAGTCTACGAACTACAGAACGAGAATGTCGATGGTATAACGTTGTTTACCTTAAAAAAGAGTTTTTAATCTGGTTTGAAAAATACTCTGCTGCTTGACATTCCTCGGACGACATGCTATAATATAAAGGATAAAAATCGAACGAAAGTGGAGTATGAAGAATTCATCTACAACAATTTTTTAAAGATCTTGATAGCGAAAAACCACGCATCTGCGTGGTGTCGCACTTCCGAAATCTTGAAAATACGCAAAAAAAGATAGTCACGCATCGCCTCCACCACGAAGAAATGCGTATTTTTAAAGTAAAAAAACGCAGCGAA
>OIYT01001213.1_pt1 | contig 19266 bp, 14 predicted proteins | sample 1588201 | NCBI WGS metagenome assembly OIYT01 (sample SAMN03283260) | human gut metagenome | biome: human-associated habitat; material: feces | host: Homo sapiens | place: USA | collected 2013
GACGCGCCCTTGGCGCTATAAAAAGCTTTTCAAGCTTTTTAACAGATTCTAGTATAATTGGTAATAATTGCTATGCGGATTTTAAGTGTAACGGCTGGATTTTCTCGGTTGTCTGTGCTATAATCAAATACGGACAAAACCAGCGATAACTCCGGCTGTTTATTCGTACTCGAATCATACAGATAGGAGTGGCGCTATGAATAAGATTATAGATCAAACATTCAAGGTTGCCATCTATCTTCGTTTATCGAAGGAGGATGACGACCTTTCGTGCTCTTCGGGAGTCAAAAGCGAAAGCAACAGTATCAGCAACCAGAGAAAGCTGATATATGATTTTATGAAATCGCATCCGGAACTCGAACTGTATGACGAGTACAAGGATGACGGAAAAAGCGGTTCCAACTTTGACCGCGCTGAATTTCAGCGAATGATGAAAGACATCGAGGCGGGAAAGGTCAATTGCGTAATCGTAAAGGATCAGTCCCGTTTCGGCAGAGACTATATTGATGTCGGAAAATACAAAGAAAAGATTTTTCCAAAACTCGGCGTTCGGTTTATTACCATAAACGAAGGCTACGATTCGCTTTCGGCAACCTCTTCGGATGATCTTGCCTTTACGATCAACAGCTTCGTTTATGATTTTTATATCCGCGATATATCCACCAAGATCCGTACAAACCTTACGGCGAAGAAGCAAAACGGAGAGTACGCCGGAGCGTTTGTGGCTTACGGATATGTGAAAGACAGCGACGACAAGAGCAAATTGGTTGTTGATCCGTTCGCCGCAAATGTTGTAAGGGACATATTCCGGTGGAAAATCGAAGGGCTGAGCCCGCAGAATATTGCCGTGCGTCTGAACGAACTCGGCATCCCCTCGCCTGCAGAGTATAAGCGGCTGAGCGGAAGCAAGTACAAAACGAGCTTTCAGATGTCTTCAAAAGCCATATGGAGTCATGTTTCTGTAAGGCGTATTCTGAAGAACGAAATTTATCTCGGTGTGATGATCCAGGGCAAACGAACTACGCCGAATTATAAGACCAAGACAGTGGTTACAAAAGCGGAAAGTGAGTGGCTTCGCGTGGAAGGTACACATGAGGCTATTATTTCCGTGCGTGATTTTGAGCTTGTTCAGGAGCTGCTGAGGGATGATACCCATTGCCGTGCGGGTGATGTAACAGTACCGGTATATGCCGGCCGCATTTATTGCGGCGACTGCGGCGCTGCGGCTGTCAGAAAGACGGTGTCCTACGCAGGTAGGCGTTATGTGTATTATGTCTGCAATGCCAATAAGCACGACAAAACGGTGTGCAGCAGGCATTCCATTAGAGAAGATATTTTGGGTCAGGTAATTTATCAGACGGTCCGGCACCAAATCGACCTGCTGCTGGATGTGGATAAGGCGCTCAGGCAATTTGAAAATCTGTCATGGGAAAAGCACAAACTGAAGCAGCTTGACGCAAGCATCGAAATACAGGAAGAAGTCGTTCGGAAAAACAACACGCTGCGCCTCGGAATCTATGAGGATCTGCGGGCTGGCTTGCTGGACAGATCCGAATATGAGTCTCTGAAAAAAGAGCTTGCAGAAAGAATCGACGAAGCAGCTGCCGCCATCGAAAAGCTGAACAAAGAGAAACGGGAAATCCTCGACGGCGTTTCAAAGCAGCAGTCCTGGATTGAACAGTTCCGTCAGTATGAAAATGTGACCGAGCTCACGCGGCCAATGGTCATTCATCTGATCGAACGCATCAATATTTTTGAGGACTCCCATATTGAGATCGTGTTCCGCCATCGGAATCAGATCGAGGAAATATTGCAGTTTATCTCGGAGAAAACCACAGACAAAAAAGTATTGGCTATGCCGATAAGGGAGGTGGGATAGTGGCCAGAACATCACGGAAAAACGGCGTTTCCGAAGGTCAGCCGAAAGGCCAAAGGCAGGCCGTGTTTCGTACCGCGCTTTATGTCCGTTTGTCTGTTGAGGACAACGGCAAGGCCGATGCGGATTCGATTGAGAATCAGGAACTGCTTCTGAGAAACTATCTTGCCGAGCGGCCATATCTCGAACTGAAAGAGGTATATGCCGATAACGGCTACACGGGTACCGATTTTGAGCGTCCCGCGTTTCATCAAATGATCGAGGATGTGCGGAAAGGACGGATCGATTGCATCGTTGTGAAGGACTTTTCCCGCCTTGGCAGAAACTATGTGGAGACCGGAGAATATCTGGAACGCATCTTTCCGTTCCTCGGCATACGCTTTATTTCCGTCAGCGATGATTATGACAGCAGTTCCGCCAATGCCAGTGAAAAGCTCGCCGCCACTCTTAAAAATCTGATCAATGATATGTACGCAAAGGACATATCCAAAAAGATCTGCTCGACAATGAAGGATAAGCGGCTGCGCGGTGATTACATCGGCAATTATGCTCCATACGGCTATCTGAAGGAGGAAAATAATCGGAGCCGATTGGTGATCGATCATGAGATTGCTCCGATCGTAGTCGAGATCTTTGAACTCCGAGCGAAAGGGACCGGATTTGATACCATATGCCGTATACTCAACGAAAAGAGCTATCCCTCCCCTGGGCGGCTGCGCTATGAGCGCGGCATTATAACAAATAATAATAAGAAAGGGAGTGAACTGCCCTGGAATCGCCATGTTCTGAAAGACCTGCTTGTCAATGTGGTCTATATCGGGAATTTGGCGCAAGGACGCAGCTCGCAGTGCCTGTATAAGGGCGAAAAATACCATTGGACAAAAGAGGCGGACTGGGATGTGGTGGAAGGGACACACGAGCCGATTATCAGCATGGAGCTGTGGAATACGGTGCAGGAGATCAACAAAAAGGTCTCAAGCAATGCGACGAAATCCTTCGGACGCTATGCGCATCTGCCCAAGCGTCCCAATCCATACGGTTCGGTTTTGAGGTGTGCCGACTGCGGGCGTGTTATGAAGTATGTACGCAGCTATACGCGGCCGAGAAAGGACGGCGTGGTCACAGACTACTACAATTATAAATGCCCGACAAACATCGAACTTGGGGACACGGCATGTTCCAAAAAGAGCATTCGCGCCGATGACCTTGATAAAATCGTGTTGAGCGTTATACGAAAGCAGATGGACCTATTCCTTGACACGCAAAAAACGCTCCTCGGCTTGATTGCTTTGGAGAAAGAAAAAGCAAAACACAGTGTGCCGGCCAATCGTGTCAAAGAACTGCAGGATAAGCTGGACCAAAAGAAAAAGCTGTTTTCCCGGTTGTATATCGACTTCAAGGACGGCATACTGACGCAGCAGGAATATTTGCTTGCCAGAGATGTCTATCAAAAGGAAATCGCCGCATATGAAAGCGAATTGCAGGAGCTTCAGGCAATCAAAACAAAAACCAAGGTGACTGAAACAGGCGCCCGAAAATGGAATCGGCTCATTTCACGCTATGATAAGGCGGAAACGGTAACCGAAGAAATGGTCGAAGCAATGGTTGATGAGATCCGAGTGAATACCGACGGCTCTTTGGATATTCGGTTTAAGTACATGCCTGAGTTTGAGGAAATGTTCAAGGAGTGCGAGCGAATCAGAAAGGAGGTTGCCTAAATGCCGAAAAAACAGATTGCCGTGTATCTCAGGCTATCGCTTGAGGACACCGGTGCGAATGATGAGAGCAATAGTATTACGGCCCAGCGCAGCATCATCGCTCAGTTCATTCAAGGGCAGCCTGAGCTTGCTTCTATGAAGACGGTCGAGTTCGTCGATGACGGATATTCCGGGACGAATTTCGACCGTCCCGGTTTTAAGCGGATGATGGCGATGGTGCGCTCCGGTGATGTTTCCTGCATCATCGTAAAAGACCTTTCCCGGTTTGCGCGAAACTATATTGAAGCCGGCGATTACCTTGAACACATCTTTCCATATCTCGGCATCCGGTTTGTTGCGGTCAATAACCATTACGACAGCAATCAGTTTATCGGGACAACCGGCGGTATTGATGTTGCCTTCCGAAACTTTATGTATGAGATGTACAGCGTTGACATCTCGAAAAAGGTAAAAGCATCTCAGCACATGCTGATGAGAAGCGGCCGGTATGTCAGCCATTGCCCGTATGGATACACAAAGATCAAAGGGCAAAAGCACCATATGGTGCCGGATCCCGAAACTGCGCCCATTGTGCGAGATATTTTCCTGTGGGCCATTGAGGGAAAGAAATCCACAGAAATTGCCCGTATCCTGAACGAAAAGCATATTCCAACGCCGATGCAGCACAAAAAACTATCTCGGCAAGGGATTCGCAACGAGGCGATGTGGAGTCATCAGGCGGTACTCCGAATCATACGGGATTATAAGTATACCGGAGCTATGGTGTCTTTCAAATGCGGAAATGAAACCATTCGGGCCAAAGTGCAAAAACGGTATGCGCCGGAGGATTATGTGATAAACGAGGGTATGCACGAACCCATCGTTACACACGAGGAATATTACGCAGCGAATGATACCCTGCGGAAGGTGAAAAAGTACGATGTTGTCAGAACCGACCGCCGTGACCGTGTCTACTATTGCGGGCACTGCGGCCGCAGACTTCGCAAGACCTTTGGCTTGGACGAATATTACTCCTGCGCTACGCCGTTATATATAAGGGACGCTCCGTGCGCAGGCATTCATTGGAGTCGGACAAATATAGAGGATGTTGTCTTCATCACATACAAACGGCAGCTGCAAATCGTCAGCGAAGAATATCGCAGGACCGTAAATGAAAAGCGGCCGGATAAACTTGCTCCTCTTCGGGCGCAGCAGAAATCCCTCCGCATTCAGCTCGGAGGGATCGGCGGAAAGGTTGCCTCGCTGTATGAACAATTTCATTCCGATGAACTATCCCAGAATGCTTTTCTCGAAAAGAAAGGCGCTCTTTCAGAGGATAGGGACAGACTCCAGACGGAGTTATCACGAATCGAGGATGAAATTGAAGGCCTGCTGCAAAAGCAGGAAGAAAGCAGCACTGCAATGAATGCGATCAAAAATATCGCCGCTGCAGCAGATGAGCCGGACGATAAACTCCGGGAAAGAATGTACGACGATATAGACCGCGTCATTGTTTTTGACAACGAAAATCTGAAAATCGAATGGAAGCTTGATGTTGCCCTTCAACCTTCATGACCATGTAAAAGCCGGCCTTAACGCCCGAGAAGATAACAACCGCCCAGAAAAAGGTTGCTTCGAAGCAATCATCGGGTAAGAAGCTGTATGGTTCCGCAAAGCTGCCGATGGACTTGTAAATTTATCGAGAAATATATCTATATTGACACTTTCACTTCCGCAGCGTGTAATGATAATGAACGCAGAGAATGATCGTTATCATATACCCCCGCAGAAAGCGGCAGAGGGTGCCGGGCAGAAGGATGAGACGCACCTCCGTGTGGTTTTTTATTATTCTGCCCGGAGATTATTTTACAATACGGAAATGTCGCGGCTGTTTTGACCGCACGGCAGAAAAAGCGGCCTGGTTCTCAAAAGAAAACCAAGCCGCTATACCATGTCATACCGTGTTCAGTTGGTAAATGGGGATTTGCCCTTTGCTGACGGACGGACTATCCTTCTATCAATCATCTATCTCCGTCTCGTGATGAAGGATTGCGCCGGTGGCCGCGTCAATTTCATAGTCGTACTCCCTATTGCCGGACTTGAACTCGACCTCGTAGACGAGCGTGCCGTCCTCGTCGTCCAGCTCGATCTCCATGTCATACGCCTTGCTCTCGCTCACGCCCGCGTGGTTCAGGGCGATGGACTTCGCCTTGGCATGGCCGATGTCCTGTGCCGCTTCGGACGGCGCGGAGGGCTTTGCCGTCGCATTTGGCGTAGAAGCAGCAGCCAGCAAGTCCTTCTGTCCGCTGAGTACTTTCCCCGTGTAGGCGTCCACCAGATACTCAAACTCGCCCCATGCCGTTTGCAGCTCTACTTCGTAGTGTGCAGGGGATTCGTCGAGTTCGGGATCGACCTCCGCTGTAACGGAATCCACCGCCGTCGTTCCGGCATACTCCTCCGCAGCGGTACGGGCTGCATCCATACCGATGGGCATGGCAGGTGCGCCCGCTTCGGCAAGGTCCTTGAGTTCCTCGACCGAGAGCTTTGCCAGCGCGTCAAACTTGAGCGACGGGTTGATGCCAAGGACGCGGTTCACCAGCGCCGCCTTCCCGGTGGAAATGCTGTTTTCCCGCGCTTGCTGCTCCCGGGCCGCATCCTGCGTCAGCGTCTGCGTCAGGACCGATGCCTTTGCGTCGCTTGTCTGCAAAACGCCGTCCACGGCGCTGGTCAGCTCCCGCTGGAGCTTTTCCGCACGGGCGGTATCCTTGTCCTCCACCGAGATCATGATGGCGGAGGAAATGCTGTTAAGGTAGCCGTTGCGCACAAGGCTGCCTACAATGGCGTTCACCGCCACATCCAGTTTGGCGCCCTTGAGATCCGCACCGCCTCCCATGTCCGCAAGAACCGTCTTTGCATCATCATTGAGCGGCGCACAGGCCAGTACCTTTTCGCTCCTGCTGACCTTCAGCTCGATGCTGGGGTTTACATCCAGCGACACCACGGATGCCACCGCATTCGCCTGCTGATAGAATACGCCTCCGCCGCCCAGCAGCATCACCGCAAGGCAGGCGGCGATGAGTGCCGGCCATCTTTTCCTTGCCGGTTTTCTTGTTGTCATATTGATCTCCGTTCCTTTCCGCACTTCACAGCGGGAGAGAACGCCGCTCACATCGTCCGGCGCAGTCTTTTCAAGGGCCGTGATCAACCTCTGCTCCATTTTTTCGTTGGTCATCGGGCGTCATCTCCTTCCAGAATAACTCGCATCTTTTTCAATGCTCTGTGATATTTTGACAGGACGGTAGGAAGCGGCAGCTCCAGCAGCGCTGCGATTTCCCGATGTTTCATGCCCGTGACCGCATGGAACAGCACGATGCGCCGTTCCTCATCACCGAGAGCGGCCAGCGCCTGCTGCAGCAGAACGCGCTCATCGGCATCCAGCCCGCACTCCTGCGTGGGAATGGCGTCCCATTCCTCTTCACTGAGCGTGGCATTGTTCTTTTCGCGCCGCAGACGCATGAGGCACAGGTTGCGGCACACGGTCAGCAGCCAGCCCATGGGGGACCCGGCGGGCCGGTACTGCTCCGCGCAGTCCCACACCTGCACATAGACATCCTGGGTCAGATCCTGGGCATCGTGCGCGTTTTTGAGGTACGACAGCGCCAGGCCGTACACCGCCGTTTTTGTCCGCTGATACAGCTCCGCCAGTGCCTCGCGCTCCCCTCCGGCAACGCGGCGGAGCAGCTGCTGCAGCTGCTGCCGTTCCTCCGCCGGGGCATATTCAGTTGTCATCAGCATACTGAGCATGGGCTTCTATCTCCTGTCATCTGAGTAATGCGCAAAGCAGACGGTTTATTGCATGGGCTAAAAAAATTTATGTTCTCTGTAGTTTCGTTTTCTGAAGATCGGAAAGCTCTGATATATTAAATTGATTATACCACCAAACCATGAAAAAATCTACCGGTGTTCCGTGCGGCAGGTTCGTTCCCACTGCACGGATATCTTCATCCGGTTCCGGTTTTTCCTGCCATCCGCGCTGAGAACCTTCCTCTTTCTGGCTGATTTAATATCATTGTTATAGACGGATTCTTTGAAATTTCGACCTTCCCACAAATAATTTTTAAATGGAACGGTGGATAAGATCAAAATCCGGAAAACCACTTGAAATCCGCCTCGTTTTCTGCTGTAATTTCATTGTAAGTTTCATTGATTGTATTTTTGCAGTTATAGTTTTCAGGTTACACAGTGTCTGAGAGAGCATCTTTCAGGCACTATTTTTATGCTTTCTAACGGGAAGCACAGAACCGGGCGGACACAGAGGGATCTCCCTCTGTGTTTACAATTTCATCCTGGCCGTTTGGCAACAAAGCACCCAGAGAATGTGTAAATTCATTCTTTGGGTGCTTTTTTTATATAGATCGGAGCTGCAAATCGTCAGCGAAGAATATCGCAGGACAGTAAATGAAAAGCGGCCGGATAAACTTGCTCCTCTTCGGGCGCAGCAAAAATCCCTTCATGACCATGTAAAAGCCGGCTTTTCGCTGGCTTTTATGCTGTTTTTGTATTATAACAAGGGTTAATTTTGTCGAAAGTCCGGAAGCCTTGATATATAAGGGCTTTTAAAAATTTTTGGATTCTACTTGACACAAGCAGATGATCTGGGAAGAATCGTCATTCCCAAGGAGATCCGCCGCACGCTGCGTATCCGCGAGGGCGACCCGTCGCAGATAACATGGACACCGTGGCAGACTTTCTGCTTTTCCATGCTGGATCTGGCAAAAAGGGGCTTGTGGAATGGTACATAATGGCGGAAGTCGTCAACTTCAAATGTGATCCGATCCTTATCGGTTCCCTGCTTGGCCAGTCGGGAATTTTCCGGCTTATCACATGAACAAGGAATAGCGGCTCACCGTTGCACCGGGCGGCAGCGTGTCGGTCGAGCAAATGAAGGTGCTGTTGGATATGAACTATGGAGCAACAGCACCCAAAACACGCTAAAAGAAGTGCTGACAACATCAAATTTTCCTACCCATGGCATTCTTTCATCAGGCTACCGTATTTGCTTTTGGAGGATTTTCATTTGCACATTTGCCATGAGACTTCTCAACAGGATGTCACCAAAAGAATGTCCCTATTCTTTTCCCAATGTGTAACACATAAGTGAACCCAAACGAGGACAAAAGGAGCACGGTCGAAATGGACCGTGCTCCTTCAGCGTTGTTTGCGATGCCAATCATCAAGGGAATCAATCAGTTGTCTGTTTGTATCGTTACATTCGAAAATATCGTCCGGCGTCTGCAAGTGCTTTGACATTCCCGTGAGGCAAAACAGAATTCGCTGCAAATAGGCGGATTGAAGCAATTATATATAGTGTCCTGAGTTTGCCCCTATAAAAGCTGCTGTAATGCAAATAGATGCTGCAATTCTACGGTGTTTCGGTCAAAATGCCGTTTAATACCTCTCCGTCTACGGTAGTAGGAATTTCAAGATTGTTCAGATGAAGAATCGTCGGTACGATGTCAACATTCCCGCATTGTGTTGTATACTGAAATTGTTCTTTTATTCCAGGTCCATAATAGACCATAAATGTATGTTGCTGTGCCCGAGACCCATGCTCCGCGACCGACGTTGAGAATGCATATCCCAGTGCGCAATCTACAACATAGTCACCCAGATTTGCTGGTGTGTTCATTGCATCCAGTTGTGCTCGATTGTAAACACTTGCAACCCCCTGAATTCCCTCAAGTGCAGCTACTAGCCGTGTTTCTTCTTCCGCGCTCAAAGGCATGCGAATGTATATCTGCGCCGCAGCGCTAGAAAGATTATATACAACCTTAGTATTCCTGTGGAATGGTCCCATGTCCAAAGCAGCGTTTTCAAATGGAATTCCGGTATTTTCAAGAGCCGCAACTAACTGTGATGTAATATTGTGTTGAACATTATCTGTGCTATGGTCCGCTCCAATAACAACATTTGTATTTTCGAGAACCCCTTTTGCACGTAGAGCTGAAATAATACTGCCTATTGCATCATCAATTTCTTCTACGACCGCCTTGATTTGCTCACTGTCAGTTCCATATGCGTGTGCAGTGCTGTCTGTTTCATTAAATAGCACAACAAGCAGGTCAGGATCTTCATTCATAATCAGGTCAATCGCGTCATCTCTCGTTTGTGCTATCGTCCCACCATCTAGCATAAAGTCTGCACCGCGGTTTTGTAATTTGCGCTGTTTTACGGCTGCCGTAATCAGTCCGGCATTTTGGTACACTTCTCCAATTGTGTCAACATCATAGTTTTGAAGGTTACGGACACGTCGGTCTGTTGCAGCATCATAGAACGCCAGTGCCGGCACGTTATGCGTTGATGTATGCGCGCCGGTCATAAGGGTTGTCATATTTGCCGTTGTCATGCTTACATATTCGCCATAGCTATCCATGCACCGTGTTCCGCCGTTAATAAGCATTTCAAAATTAGCAGTATCCCAGCCATCTCGCCCGATATAATCATTTCTGAAAGCATCCAGCTGGATATATACTGTTCTTCGCGGGTGATCCGCTCTTTTCACGATGTCCTCTTGGTTTCTCAAACGCACAAAGTATCCATTTGTATATGGTGCCTCGGCAACATTCTTTTGAAGGACACCTCTAATTGTCACCAACTCTCCTTCAACCAACCCGTCAAGCTCTATGCCGGAATAGTTGTATGTCTTTACACGGACCATTCCTATTTTGTCCGTCCAGTTGCGATCACTGCTTGCATCGATAGAAAATCCCTGTGTAATGCCTGTTGTATCAATATCGAAAACGCGCCCTTGCAGCTTTACCGGCATACCTTCAATAGAACTGAGTTCCGCATATTGGTAATCGCTCCGGATAAGCTTTTCAGTCATAACATCATTACCACTTGATAGGTGCGTTATCGTCGGCTGCAAGAGGGCTGGCATTCCGGAATCGTATCCGCTCACGCCGACCGTACCGGCAATGCGAACCTTATCGCCCCGCAAAACATTTGGTGTGACTGCTCCCGCACCATAGACGTACATAGCTCCTTCAGGGTAGACCGGATCCAGCCCCGGAGTCGGTCTTTCTGTGACAACACTAAAAGCATTGGACGCACTATTCCACGTGCCTGAATTAACAGTTGCAATACCTTCAACCAAGATCCTCTTTCCCAACAAAACGGGGATGCCCGTTGTATCTTTTCGCATTGCTTCCGACAGAAGGATCACGGTTGACGAGGAAAGTACTTCTATATCGCTTTGCTGTGTAGGCCTTAAATAGTACCCACTCGTATACGGGGAAGACGTATCATTTTGAAACAAGATTCCCTCTACTACAACCCAGTCTCCATCTTTAACTTGATCCAAACTAATTCCTGAGTAGTCATATATTTTTATATATATGGCCCCCTGTCCATCTGAATAGTTACCGTCTCGGCTTCCATCAACATAAAATCCACGCACGGTTCCTTCATTGTCATAACCGTGTACAACGCCCATAACGCGGACCGGCATACCCTCAAATCTATACCCTTTGTCTAATTCAACTTCGCTATATTGAGGATCGGAGAAAATCGGAAATGGATCCGGCAGTTCAAACCCGCTGCCAACTAAAATGATATCATTTGCGCTTGCCGGGCAAATAACCGTCGTCCCAGAATCAGACGCATATCCCGTATTGGATAGCATTCCAGTGACGATTACCTTATCGCCTACGTGATACCTTGCAGCTTTTCTTGGCAGGTATACGGCAATACCACCGGCAAAGCGATAACTGTTTTTCTGCGTGACAATCGTAAAATAATTCGCATTATCATGCCATACGCCGGTTGCAACCGTAACAACACCCTCGACTGTCACTACTTGCCCGTTGTAGATTGGAACGCCTCTGGAATTATTTTCATGTGCCTTATGAAGATCCTTTGAATTTGTATAACTTGTTTGAAGCGCATAGGCAGGAGGAAATGTACACACCAAAGATAAGATCAACAGAACGCATAGTAGCATATTCCATATTCTTTTCACTTCATTACCTTCCTTTCTGTAAACAGCCGTCGAAGTTCTTGTCTCAATTCTCTTCGCTCGGGGTTCAGGACAAGCCCGAATTTTTCCTCCGTAATGGCAGGAATGAGGTCAATCACAGCCGTATTCTCCGCGTACAGCGTATTGGCAGGGATGCTGCCGTCCAGGAGCAATCCGAAAATGTGCTGAGAGGTTTCGTGGAAAGAGTCGTGGCTTGCCGCAAATGTACTTTCTTCAATGTCCCGATGATAAAAATGCTTTCCGTACTGCGGCGATAAAAGGAATTCCGGCCCCCTGGGGTCAAAGCCGTATTCTTCCTCCATCTCGGTCTTCCCAAAATATCGCTGGAGGTACGGTAATTCCCGGCAGACCTTTTCGATGGTCTCCCTCTCGTGTTCTGTTATGTCCGGTGCACAATACAGTGAGACTTCAATCGTGTAGGACAGCGCAACAACACGCGTATGCTCCGTTCGATCCTCCGGAAGGCTGGCAGAAATACCCGCCTCGTTCAGACGCCGGACGATATCCGACAAATCGCTTTTTCCCCAAAAGGGCGTCATGCCATGATCCGTTGTAATGAGAATCGTCAGATTCCGGCCCTGCTCCGTTTTCCGGCTGCACTGCACGATGTCCAAAAGGCACCGGCCGATCTGGTTCAGCCGCTCCATGATATCCTGTTGCCGCTGAGAAAATTCCGCTCTCTTGGGGTACATTTCATAGCTGTTGTTATGGCCCAGAGAGTCAATATCGTCGATATAGACCGCCGTAAAATCCGGGAGCGTTTCAAAAACAAAAGCCTGATCGCCGGATGCGACAGGTTTCCCCTGAATCATATCCTTCAGGATAACCAGCCGCTGAAACGCGTTGCTCTTTTCCTGCGGACACTTGATATAAGCCCGGTCTTTTACTCCCTCCATACAAGGATTGTTTTCCAGCATAAACTGATGAATGGATGCTACCGTTTTCCCGTTTCGCAGGAAAAGCTGCGCGACATTCTCTGCGTCGCAGGTTCTGCGGTGCTTTACAACACAGGCGTTTTCCCAGTCGTAGTGCTGGTAAAAATTATGAGTCCGGTTGCTCCATGCGCCGCAGAGGATCGCGCTTTGCATCGGATTCGTGATCGAGACGATCCCGCTGCGCAGTTGTGTAAACAACAGGCCCATTTGCACCAGTTTTGAGAACGGTCCGTCCGGAAAATAACGCTGAAGCTGTTCCAGATAAGAGTATGAGAATCCGTCTATATTGATATATAATAATTTATTATTCATGTCAAATACCATCTAAGAAAAATAAACTGGTCGGCAGAATCAACTTCGGGTCTTTGCCTCCGTAGCCGCAAATATCATAGGTTTCCTTTACGTCTGCGCTTTTTAGCCATACATTTCCGTGATTGCGAATAAGATAGCTGTCACAGCTTTGCAGCGACGGCACATCCTGACAATTAAACTTCCCCATCATGCCGATTTTTCCTTTTCCGCACAATGGTGCAAGAGAATCCGCCACATCCTGGGACTGCCACGGCCCGCAATACTCTGTAACCAGCCGTTTTTGCGGTTTCCATGCAAGATAACCCCACCGGATCCCATCAGACAGCAAAAGCACCTCGTGTCCCGCACTTTTCAGAATATAGAAGATCCTGTCAAGCGGACGCCGTACCCCATTGCCGTAAGCTTCCCACAAATCATGCAGGAGCGCTTTGTCCCCCTCGTTCGCCCTCCGCGCGTGAAGGGGAGCGCTGTTTCTCGGGCAAAACCAGTATTCCGGATATGTCATGGCCTTGGCAAAGCCAAAATGCTCATACCTTTCGCGTTTTCCGCAAAGCGTGATGATATCATATCCCGGAAACACCGCCTCCTGAAGCCGGGTGAACAAGGCCGTCATGATTCCCTGCCCCCGGTAGGCCGGTGCAGTGCAGACCGTGCCGACGCTCAGGCATTTATAAATCTGAAAGGTACAGGGATAGACCGACAGCATTCCGGCAATCTCGCCGTTTTTTCGGTAAGTATAGGTTTCACCACCGTCGGGAAACCCATAAATTTTCGGCTGAAACCGCCGGAAGTCCAGGCTAAATTGGCAATTTGCAAACGCCACCGCCTCAGCCAGGCCTTCGGCAGTTTCCAACATGATCCGATCCATAATCACCCCAAATAGCTGGTATCCTGCACCACAACGGTTCCGGCCAAACGATCACGCAGGCTTTTCCCATCTTTTGACAGCAGGAGCATGAACAAGCTGACGACCCCGGGAAGTACCAAGAGAGTCTCCAACAGCGTTCTTCCCACAAATTCCCGCAGGACCAACCGACTCGGCGACATTTCCTCTAAGCTTGCCGCATCCAGCAGGCTGAGCCGGAAAAGCAGCTTTCCCAAAGTTTTTCCATTTCCAAAAATGGCAGGAAAGATACAAAAATAGAGGCTCTGACAAAACAGCCACTTCAGAAGAAAAGCCGTCGCCATCTTGAAGATTGATTCCGCAAGCCGATCCAGCGCACCCTCCGTCAGGGGATCCAACGACTCCAGCAGCGTATCCACGCGCTTCAGATCCTTCATTGTCATCAGATACCATAACAGGAGAATCAGGATAAAATCCACAAGAAAGGCCGCCAGACGCTTGTATTTCGGGGCGATCAGTTTTTCATTTGCCATAGAGTCACAACCTTTGCATCCAATCGGAAACGCATTGCGGCGTTCCGTTTTCTATTCTGGATTCTTCCGCCAGCAATGCCATGGCATGGGACTCAACCGACTGCTTCAGCGTCGAGTTGAACGGCACGCCGTGGAGATAGCTCTCCATAAAATCCCGCACGAACGCCTTATCGGCGCCGCCATGGCCGCGTTCTCGGATGTCCAGTTCGACCACATTCGTCTCATCTGTCCGGAAATCTGTCGTTTCGATGAGATACGGCTTCTCGATCGCACGAATCTCTCCAAACTCGCACATGACCTTCAGCGAGCGATTGACCTTCGCCGTAAATGCAGAGAGATTAAATGTGGCGGTCACACCGTTGGTGAAGCGGATCGCCGTAGACTGATGATCTGCCACGTTGTTATCGCAGTGATACACACAGCGGCCATAAGGTGAACTGCCTAGGTTCTCGCGTACCTTGTCTACACTGGACAGGTCGAATACGACGGATTTGATCTTTCCCCCGCCGTATAGTCTGGGCGCAGAATAGGCGCAGCTTTCTTGCTGCGGGCAATCCACGCACATCGGCGCCATGGTATCCGGATTATAGTGCTCTTTTCGGAATACGGACAGGCCGCCGAAGGAAGAAATATACTGGCATGTCGTATTCCCCAGCAGATACAGGAGAATATCCATATCATGGCAGCTTTTGGTCAAGATCAGCGGCCCGCTGGTTTTATCGTTGTTCCATGGGCCGCGTACATAGCTGTGGGCAAAATGATAGTATCCGATATTCTCGTTGTGTTGTATGGATACCACCGCGCCAAAGCGCCCGCTTTCGATGATCTGCCGGATCTTTTCAAAAAAGGGGGAATGTCGAAGCACATGGCAAACCGCTGCCATTTGATCGGGGAAGGCCTTAGAAAGACTTGCAACCTCTTTCAGCTCCTCCAGCGTGGTCGCCACGGGTTTCTCCAGAATCAAGTCATACCCTTTTTCCAGCAGCCCCCGAATGTCCCGCAAATGCAGCTTATCCTGTGTTGCGATAATTGCAACGTCAGAAAGTCTCGGCTGCGCCATCAGCTCCAGATCCGTATTGAAAATTTGATGATCCCCGAGATCATATTCCTTTTTGGCGCGGGCTTGTTTGGTTGGGTCGGGATCAGCCACCGCAACCACCCGATATTCCTCCGGATAATACTCCTGTAATGCACTTAGGTAGGCGCTTGCGCGCCCACCTAAGCCCACGACAGAAAAGGTTACCCTTCCCTGCGTCGTTCTCATTTACTGGTTCGCCTCAATTTCATACTGTGCCTTGCTGGTCACCTGCTCGACAATGCTTTCAATCGAGGTATCCGGTTCGGACCAGATCAGTTTGCAGTAATCGTTGATCGCCTTGTCGCACGCAGCCTTTGCCTTGCCCTGCGGGGAAGTAATGCCGAACTTCATGAGTTCCGTTGCGGTCTTGAGCAGCGGCGTTGCGGCATAAACTTCCTTCAGGGATTCCTCATCCATTGCGGCAGTGACTACCGGCATATAGCCGGACACGACGCACATATACGCATCGTTTTCTGCGGTATTCAGCCAGCGGAGGAATTCGGCGGCAGCTTCCTGCTCCTCAGCGGGCTTATTGTCCAGAATAATGATACCGGAACCGCCCTGATTTGTAAAGAACTGCGTCTGCTTGGGGAAGGGCAGTACGCCAATCTCGAAGCCAGCATTCTTTGCCTCCTCGGTGAACTTGACAATGTTGGAGGAAGTCGTGTAGATCATGCCGACTTTCTGCTCGTAGAACTCGGAAACGATCACCGTTCCGTGGTTGGAGCGGGAATTGGGGTTGAGCATACAACCCTCAGTAACCAGGGAACGCCAGAACTCAAGGCCCTTTGCAAAGCGCTCGTCGCCCACAAACTTCAGCTCGGTAACGCTGCTGTTGTATAGCGCGCCGCCCTGCTGGAACATCATACCCACGGGGTCAAGGGAGTTGGTGGCAAAACCGTAAATGCCGTTGGCCTCATCGGTCACAGCCTTCGCAGCAGCCTTAAAAGCGTCCCACGTCCAGTCGGAGGTGTCCGGATCTGCCAGCAGTGCTTCGACCTCCGGGATGGTCACACCCTTGGATTCCAAGAGGGTCTTGTTGTAAATGATGATGTTGCTTGCACTGGGGAAATAAGGGTTGAGCAGGTACTTCCCGTTGTACAGAGAATACTGCATCATACCCTGCGACTGCTGCTGCAGCTCGTCATAAGTAAATACCTGACGCAGATCCAGCGCTCTTGCTTCATAAAGCGGAACCGAGGAAACGCCAATTGCAGAGATAACCGGGTTGTTGCCCGCAAGAATCGCCGCCTGGAGCTTTTCATTCAGCGTGCCGGACTTGTTCTGAAATTCAATGACGACAGAAATGTTCTTACCGGGATACTTTTCTTTCTGCTCTGCGTTGAATTTATCTGCCAGAGCCTGAATCGCGGTGCCCATTGTAGAGGTCGCAGAGTTGGGGATCCACATGGTAATGGTGACTTCCTTATCATGCTTTGCATTCAGGATCGTCCATTCCTTATCAACATAAATGTCCTTGTTCAGCCCCGCATAGGGATCTTCCTCGATGGTGCTGGGTTCGGAAGCGGGTTCGGAAGCGGGGTCAGAGGCGGGTGCTGTGCTCTCCTCAGAGGGAGTAGACGTGCTGGGGGTCCCGGGATTCTTGGTGCAGGCAGCCAATGACAGGATCATCATGACGGCCATGACCAGCGCGAGCAGTTTTTTCATTTCATTCTTTCCTTCCTTCATTAATTTTTGACTTTTCTATTGCCTACCATCGCCGTTTTGATCTTGCCGCTTGCGAAGATATACATCAGCAGGATGGGAGCCAACTGGATCATTGTGCCTGCCATAGCGACATTCCATTGCGGGACGCCTTCATCCACTTGGAGGAGGCCTCGAAGCGCTACGGGCAGGGTTCTCAGCTTTTCGCTGTTCGTCATTACCAGCACCCAATAGTATTCATTCCAGTTACTGATAAAGGATGTTATCAGATGGGTAATCAGCACCGGAGCGATCATGGGAACCATGATCTTCAGCATGATTGTCCGGTTTTTGGCCTTATCCATCCGTGCCGCCTCCATCACTTCCGAAGGGATCGACTCGAACGCATTCTTGAACATGAAGATGCCGAACATCGCCACAAGTGACGGCAGGATCAGGCCTATCCAATTATCCACCATCCCGAGTTTGCTGTAAAAATAATAAACCGGAATAAAGGTCGCCTCGGCAGGAAGCATCATGCCAAGGAACTTCGCGCCCCAAAGGAGCTTTTTCCCCTTGAATTTCATGGTTGCAAAGGCAAACGCCGAGGGGATCAGGGTAAAGTACTGCAAGCCCATGACCAGAATGGAATACTTGACCGAGTTTCCGACATAGTGGAAAATATGAGCCTGATTCCACGCATACAGGTAGTTGCTCCATTGCGGATCCGATACCCAAATGCCGGGGTCAAAGGAAAGTGCCTCAACCAGCGGCCGAAGGGACATGGAGGCCATCCACGCAAAGGGATAGACGAACATCAGCCCAACCGCAATCAGCAGCAGATAGTTCAGGATCTTCAGAAGGTACAGCAGTCGCCGCTTTACACGAACCCAGAACAGAAAGCGCTTGGTATCTTTGATTTCTTTCGGAGCGTAGGCCTTGGTCAGGTGAAGCGCGGTATCCTTTTCCATGCCTAATCCTCCTTTCGAAATCCCTTATTGGCCAGCAGTGTAAACACGGCCACCATCGCCGTCAGGATGATCGCGCCAACCATTGCAAAGCCGTAGTTGAATTTGACGCGGCCCGCATTATAGATCCAATAGCCCAGCACCATGCTGGAACCCTGAGGGCCGCCCTGCGTCATCACATCGATGGCCGAAAAAGATTTGAACGCATTGATGAATTTCATAATAAACACAAAAGACAGCGTCGGGGTCAGCAACGGAAGCGTGATCTTCCGAAGAATCGTCCACTTGCTCGCCTTGTCCAGCTTTGCGGCCTCGTAGACATCCTTTGGCAGGGATTGCAAACCGGCAATGATGATCAGGCAATAATAGCCTATGGATTTCCAGACTGTAACCAGCGCGACCGAGAACAGGGATGTTCTGGAATCCATCAGCCAGTTCGGGCCTTTGATCCCGAAGATCGCCAGAATCTGATTGATGATGCCCTGCGGATCCAGCATAAGAACCCAAAGGATACCCACCGCCACCATGGAAGAAATATGCGGCGTGAAGATCATGGTCTGTGCAAGGTTGTGGATCTTCGTGTTCTTGGAAAGCCAGGAGGACATCAGCACCGTGACGACCATCAGCAAAAACACCGTAACAATCGCAAAAATGATGGTATTGACAAAAGCTCTCCAGAATTCGTTATCCAGAACCAGCACCATTTTGAAGTTCCACCAGCCGACAAATTTTGAGCTCTTGACATCCACCAAATCCAGCTTGAAGAAGGCGCCGACGATCATAAACAGGAACGGCATCAGCGTAAAGAAGATCGCATGGAATGCCGCAGGGAAAATGTAAATATACGCAGGGTTCACTTTGTGAAAGATCCTGCTTTCTACCTTGTCGCAGCGTTTCAATCTCTCACAGTGTCTGATCTCTCTGCGGATGGCCCGATAATCTTTGTAAGCCCGCAGTGCTTCCCCGGAAAGAGATGCCTTGAAGCGTCTGAGCTCCGACCTTTTTTCTGCAGCGTCCTGCCGAAGTACCCGACGTTCCTCTTTGCTTCTGCTTTCCCGCAGAGCAGCCTTCTGCGCGTCAAGTGCATCCTGCAGTTCGTTATACCGACTGCCAATTTCTCTTAAATTCTGCATAGGCTTTTGCGACCTCCCCATCGGCATAGATCCGCTTTCCGTCCTTGCCAAATACATACAGGTCATCCCGGTGAATCCGAACCGTAAATTCCTCCGTCAGCGGGCGCTGCTTTTTAGACAGCTCCTTGACAAAAACCTTCTCCTGCGTATCAAGCAAGTACAAAAACTCCGATCCATGATTTTCAAAGCTCTTTACCATGCGGCGGAT
>OIYT01001216.1_pt1 | contig 19168 bp, 15 predicted proteins | sample 1588201 | NCBI WGS metagenome assembly OIYT01 (sample SAMN03283260) | human gut metagenome | biome: human-associated habitat; material: feces | host: Homo sapiens | place: USA | collected 2013
TCGTTGCGCACGCGCCGCAGAAGCCGTTGCGGCAGCCGCAGCCGCGCACGAGCTGATAGCCCGCATACTCCATCGCTTCCATGATGGTCAGCCCATCGGGGACATCGTATTTTTTACCAAAGAGGAAAACGCTTACATTCATGCTCATCTCTCCTTAATACTCATCCGGCAGCGCGTCGAGCTGGTCGAAGCGGAATACCGGCCCGTCTTTGCAAACGTATTTCGAGCCGATGTTGCAGCGCCCGCATTTGCCGAGTCCGCACTTCATCTTCAGTTCCATCGTTGTGTAGATCTGTTCGCGCGCAAAGCCCAGCTCCATCAGACCCGCCAAGGTGAATTTGATCATGATCGGCGGGCCGCACATGACGACGGTCTTATCCGTCGTGAAGCCAAGCTCCTTTACGTAGTTCGGAACGAAGCCGACGTGGCCGCCCCAGCCTTCCTCCTCGCGGTCGATGGTCAAATGGACGGAAATGCCGTCCTCCTTGCACCAATCGTTGAGGATCTCCGCATAGTCCACGAGATCTTCCTTGGAGCGCGAACCGTACACGATGTCGATCTTGCCGTAGCGGTCGCGGAAATGGCGGCAGTAATTGATGACCGAGTGCAGCGGTGCGAGGCCGATACCGCCTGCGATAAACAGCAGGTCTTTTCCGACAAAGGCGGTGTCGACCGGAAAACCGTTGCCGTAGGGGCCGCGCAGCGTGATCTGCTGCCCCGCCTCTAAGGCGTGCAGCCAATTTGTCACGCAGCCGCATTTTTTGATGGAAAACTCCAGAAAGTCCGGCTCGGTCGGGGAGGAGGTAATGGAAAACAGGGCCTCGCCGACGCCCGGCACGGAAAGCATCGCGCACTGCCCGGGAATGTGGACAAACGGTTTTTTGCCGTCGAGGTCGACGACGCGGAAGGTCTTAACGTCCGGTGTGTCGACGCGTACGGCAGTAACCTGCGCGAGCATGGGAATGAGAGGGTCTTGTATCATGCTTCAGCCTCCCCAAGGGTCTTGATGACCTTTACAATATTCATATGGATCGGGCACTTCGACAGACAGCGGCCGCAGCCTACGCAGCCGAAGAGGCCGTCGTTGTTTTCCGGAAAATAGACGAGTTTGTGCATGAAGCGCTGGCGGAAGCGTTCGGTCTGCGTCGGACGCGGCTGACCTGCCGACATCTTCGTGAAATCGGAGTACATACAGCTGTCCCAGCAGCGGAAGCGGCGGATCTCTTTCCCAGTGTCAAATTCCTTGATGTCATAGCACTGACAGGTGGGGCAGACGAAGGTGCAGGTGCCGCAGCCGAGACAGGCTTGGCTCAGCTCTTTCCATTCCGGCCGGTCAAACAGCGCGGCCGTCTTGCCCGCGCCGAAGGCGGAGAGGGAAAGCCCGTGAAGCGGCAGACGCTCCTGCGCGGTGCGTGCCGCCTCCTGTACGGACGCTGCGTCGCTGCCGTCTTGCAGCGGAAGCAGCGCGGTCAGTTCGGCGCCTTTTTGCGTATTTTCCTGCCAGTAAAGTGTCGTTTCATCCATCCAGCAGCTCACGTCGCCCTGCGGCTGCGACGCGTCGATACCGAAGTTCGAGCAGAAGCAGGTCTCCTCCGGCTGCGTGCAGGCAAGCGTGACGACGGTGCCCATCTGGCGACGCGCCTGATAGAAGGTGTCCGTCGGCTCGGAGAGAAAGACGCGGTCGAGGATGTCCAGACTGCGGCAGTCGCAGGCGCGCACGCCGAAGAGCACAAAGGGCGTCGTCTCGGCGCGCCGTTTAAGCAGCTCCAGCTTTTGTCCCTCCATACGGAAGCCGACGAGCGTTTCAACCTGCGGGAAAAACAGATCCTTTGCACTGCGCGCGGTGTTGAGCCGACGGGAAAGCGACGCATTTGCGTGCCAGAGCGTGAACTGCGCCTGACCGGCGGGGTCGTCCACGGGGAGGTAGAGCTGACGCGTCTGTGCGATCGCGGCAAACAGCGCATCTAAGCGACTGAGCGGTATCGTTTTCACTTTGTGCGGCCTCCTTCCACGGCGCCCGGTTCGACGTCGTTCTTATCATAGTTCAAAAGCGGCGGCACCGTTTCGAGGTCTGCGCCCGCCTGATAGTCACCGTATAGGACGTTGATGTCCTTGATGATCTTTCGGTTGAGCAGGTGCAGCGGGATGTGCTGCGGACAGACGCGGGAGCACTCGCCGCAGTCCGTGCAGCGCGAAGCAACGTGGAACGCGCGGATGATATGGAAAAGCTGCTCTTCAAACGGGTCTGCCGCGGCTTTGTTTTCCAGACCGGAGTCATGGTTGTCAAACACGCAGTTTTCACAGCTGCAAGCAGGGCAGACATTGCGGCAGGCATTGCAGCGGATGCAGCGGGAAAGCTCTCCCTGCCAAAAGGTGTAGCGCTCTTCCGCCGTCATCGCTTCCAGTTGCTCCACCTCATCAAAACGACCGCAGTCCGGCACGACCTCTCCGTTTTCGCCGATCAGTTCGTCAAAGCAGACAATCTTTTTGCTCTTGCAGGTGCGGCACTTGCCCAAGAGAGTATCCTTGCGCGCAAAGCGCTTTTCACCATAGAGCGTTTCCGTGATGACGGTATCTCCTTCGCTTTTAACGGAGCGCAGCCCGACCGCGCCCAGTGCGCGGAGCGCCTGTGCGTCGCACATACCGTCGCACGCGACGCCGATGACACAGACGTTTTCGCGCACGATGCGGTGCTCCTTCCAAAGCTGCTGGAAGGAATAGCTGTCGCAGGGTTTTAGAAAAACGGCGATCTTGCCGTCCTTGCGGCTCTCCGCGATCAGATATTTCGAAAGATTGGCGCTGCAAAAATCGCTAAATACGAAGTCGCGGTCTACTTCCTGCACGGTTTCAAAAACGGCGGGCGTCAGATCATAGAAGAATTCGCCGGTTTTCCATCCCAGCACGCGCGTGACCGTGCCTTCGGTCAGAAGCTGCAGAGCTTTTTCTTTTACTCCTTGCATCTCAAGTCCTCCAGTCTGCGGTTTTCGCCGAGTGCGGCTACCGTTTTTACAAAATCGTTCATGGTCGCGGCGAACTTTGCACCCTCAGCGGCGGAGACCCACTCGACGCGCACACGCTCGCGCTCCAGCCCAAGGTAGCTCAGAAGGGAGAACAGGAGCGTCATGCGGCGGCGGGCAAAATAGTTGCCGCTTGTGTAGTGGCAGTCGCCGGGATGGCAGCCGCAGAGGATCACGCCGTCCGCACCGCGCTGAAAGGCGCGCAGGATGAACATCGGGTTGAGACGGCAGGAGCAGGGGATCCGGATGATCTTCACGTTTGCCGGATAGCTCAGACGGTTCGTGCCCGACAGATCTGCACCGGCATAGGAGCACCAGTTGCAGCAGAAGGCGACGATCGTCGGCTGATAATCGGTCACTTGCATATGGCATCCACCTCCGCGAGAATTTGCTGATTGGAGAAGCCGCGCAGATCCATGCAGCCGGAAGGACAGGCGACCGTGCACGCGCCGCAGCCCTGACAGACGGCAGGGTTGACCTGCGCAACACGGCGCAGCAGCGTGGTGCGGTTGGGGCCGCGGAATTCCTTTTCCACATAGGTGATCGCGCCATAGGGGCAGACCTTTTCACAACTGGAGCAGCCGTTGCACATCAGCTCATTCGGCTGCGCGACGCAGGGGTTGCACGTCAGCGCGTTCTTGCTCAGAAGGCCGATGACCTTTGCGGCGGCGGCGCCCGCCTGCGCAACGGTCTCCGGTATGTCCTTCGGCCCCTGACAGGTGCCGGAAAGGAAAACGCCTGCCGTGGGGCTTTCGACGGGGCGCAGCTTCGGATGCGCCTCCGTGAAGAAGTCGTTTGTGTCCATGGAGGCGGTGAGGAGCGTCGCGAGCGGACGTGCGGAGGGATCCGGCTCGATCGCGGCGGCCAGAACCACCATGTCGGCGTCGATATGGAGCTGACGGCCGTCAAGCAGGTCGGAGGCCTGCACCTTGAGCTTGCCGTGCTCGGGAACGACCTTTCCGACCATACCTTTGATGTAGTGCACGCCGTATTCCTCAACGGCGCGGCGATAGAACTCGTCGAAGTTTTTGCCCGGGGTGCGCACGTCGATGTAGAATACATAGACGTCGGTGTCCGGATACTTCTCACGGCAGAGCATGGCGTGCTTTGCCGTGTACATACAGCAGATCTTCGAGCAGTAGGGCTTGCCCTTCTCCGTGCCGTCGCAGCGCGAACCGACGCACTGCACGAATACGATCGTTTTCGGATGCGTGCCGTCGGAGGGACGCAGGAGCGTGCCGGAGGTAGGCCCTGCGGCGTTCATCAGGCGCTCAAATTCCAGCGAGGAGACCACGTCGGGGCTTTGCGCATAGGCAAATTCGTCGAATTTTTCCAGCGAGATCGGGCGGAAGCCCGTCGCGGCGACGATCGCGCCGTAGCTTTCCTCAAACAATTCGTCCTTCTGCGTGTAGTCGATGGCCTGCGCGGTGCAGACCTTCGAGCAGACGCCGCATTTGCCGGTTTTGAGCATGGTGCAGTAGTTCGCGTCGATCGTTGCGATCTTCGGGACGGCCTGCGCAAAGGGGATATAGATGGCGCGGCGTCGATCCATGCCGAGGTTAAACTCGTTCGGCACGTTCTTCTGCGGGCACTTTTCCGTGCACAGGCCGCAGCCGGTGCACACGTCTTCCTTGACGTATCTTGCCTTCTTGCGGATGGTCACGCGGAAGTTTCCGACAAACCCCTTGACCTGCTCTACCTCGGCGTAGGAGATAATGCGGATGTTCTCGTTTTGCGCGCAGTCGACCATCTTGGGCGTCAGGATGCACGCGGCGCAGTCGAGCGTTGGGAAGGTCTTGTCGATCTGTGTCATTTTGCCGCCGATCGTCGGCTGCTTTTCCACAATGTCCACGGCGTAACCGGCGTCCGCAATGTCCAGCGCCGTCTGAATTCCGGCGATGCCGCCGCCGATGACGAGCGCGCGCTTGGTCACGGGGCTGCTCATCGCGGTCAGCGGTGTGTTGCGGCGCACCTTGGCAATGGCCGCGCGGCCGAGAATAATGGCCTTTTGCGTCGCAAGTGCGCGATCCTTATGGATCCAAGAGCACTGCTCGCGGATGTTGGCGACCTCGACCAGATAGGGATTGAGACCTGCCTTTTCGCAGGCCTTGCGGAAGGTCGCCTCGTGCATTCGCGGTGAGCAGGAGCATACCACGACGCCGGTCAGACCGAGCGTGCGGATCTTTTCCTGCATCAACTCCTGACCGGTCTGTGAGCACATATACTGGTAGTTGGCGGAGAACACAACGCCTGTTTCATGCGACAGCGCTTCGCTGACGGCGGCTACGTCCACGGTGGCGGCGATGTTACTGCCGCACCAGCATACAAATACACCGATTTTCTGCACTGCTTCTCCTCCTTATCGTTTATATTTCCGGAAAGCGGCCGTGATCGCCTGCTGCGGAAGCGCGTCGTCGACGCGCGCGGGAATATCCTCCGGCGCAAGGTGATTGCAGCCCTGCTTGCGGATCACGGCGAGGCGCACCGCCTCAATGAGCTTTGCCGGTTCCACGCTGCGCGGGCAGCGCTCAACGCAGGCAAAGCAGCTCAGGCACGTGTAGATGCCGCGCGAGGACATCAGGTCGTCGATGCGGCCGGACTCGACCATGGAGACGAACTGATGCGGATGATAATCCATTTCGTCATAGGCGGGGCAGCTTGCACTGCATTTTCCGCAGCGCATACATTTGCGCGGATTGACACCGGAAATGCGGGTGATAAGCTCCATCATTTGCCCTCCACCTCCAAACCGAGCGCCTGCGTCAGAAGCACCGTGAAGTAGGTCACGGGCATAGCGCCGCGCAGATTATACAGGCAGAGCGGGCAGGCGGTGACAAGCTCCTCCGCGCCGCAGGCAGCGGCGTTTTCGAGCACCTTTTTTGCCTGCGCGGCGGCATAGTCGGGGCGGTCGACCGTCGCGTAGCCGCCGCAGCATTCATTGCGCATGGCGTAGACGACGGGCTGCGCGCCGAGCGCGCGCAAAAGATCTTCTAAGATCGTCGGGTTTTCCGGATCGTCAAGCCCCAACTCACGGCTCGGGCGCAGCAGCATACAGCCGTAGTACGCGCCGATCTTTCTGCCGGTCAGCGGGGCAACAACGTGCTTTTTCAGTTCTTCAAACCCTACGACATCCCGCAAGATCTCTAAATAGTGCAGGACCTGCGTTTCGCCGCAGTAGGGGACTTCCGGCTTGAGGTAGCGGTTGACCTTGTCGCGGATCTCTTCGTCGCGCTGCATATCCAAGTTCACGCGCTTGATCACATGGTAGCAGGCGGAGCACAGAGCGACCAGCGGCTCACCGCGCTCCCGCGCGGCCATGAGCGCGCGCACGGAGGACAGGCGCGTCGCGATCTCGTCGCGCGCCATCGGATAGACCGCGCCGCAGCACTGCCAGTCGTCCGGCTCAACAAGTGTGAAACCGAGTGCCTGCGCAGCCTTCCGCCCGCACTGATCCAGACGCACGCCGGTCGTCCGGAGTGTGCAGCCGGGGAAATAGGTAAACGTCATAAATGACCTCCGAATTATACCATCTGTTCGGGGTGGAACACCTCGTCAAAACGCTCTGCCGACAGGAAACCGAGCCGCACGCACGCTTCTTTCAGTGAAATGTTTTCCCGATAGGCGAGCTTTGCGGTCTTTGCCGCGTTTTCATAACCGATGTAGGGGTTAAGTGCCGTCACGAGCATCAGGGAATTGTGCAGATTGTGCTGCATTTTCTCCCGATTTGCGCGGATGCCGGAGACGCAGCGGTCGTTAAACGAGACCATGGCCTGCGCGAGCAAACGCGCGGATTGCAGGAAGTTGTAGATGCAGACAGGCATAAAAACGTTCAGCTCAAAGTTGCCCTGCGAGGCGGCCAGAGAGACGGCGGTATCGTTGCCCATGACCTGCACGGCGACCATCGTTACCGCTTCGCACTGCGTCGGGTTGACCTTGCCGGGCATGATCGACGAACCCGGCTCGTTTTCCGGAATGAAGATCTCGCCCAAGCCGTCGCGCGGGCCGGAGGCCAGCCAGCGGACGTCGTTTGCGATCTTCATCAGATCTGCCGCAAGCGCCTTCAGCGCGCCGTGCATGAACACAAGCTCATCTTTCGACGTCAGCGCGTGGAATTTATTTTCCGCCGTGCGGAAATCGCGTCCGGTGATGCGGGAGACCTCCTGCGCGACGCGCACGTCGAAGCCCTGCGGCGCGTTCAGTCCTGTTCCGACTGCCGTTCCGCCGAGCGCAAGCTCCTTGAGCGGCGGCAGCGCGAGCAGCAGCATTTCGCGGTCGCGCTACAGACTGCTGCGCCAGCCGGAGATTTCCTGGGAAAACGCAATGGGCGTTGCATCCTGCAAGTGCGTTCTGCCGGACTTTACGATACCGGCATTTTCCTGCTCCAGCCGCGCAAGGGTGGAGCAGAGCAGCGCGATGGCAGGAAGCACCTGATCCTCGACGGCCTCCACGGCGGCGATGTGCATCGCCGTGGGGAAGGTGTCGTTGGAGGACTGGGACATATTCACGTCGTCGTTCGGGTGCAGCAGCTTCTTACCGGCAAGGGAATTGGCGCGATTTGCGATGACCTCATTCGCGTTCATGTTCGACTGTGTGCCGGAACCGGTCTGCCAGACGACGAGCGGGAAGTGCTCATTGAGCGCGCCCGAAATGACCTCGTTGCAGGCCTCCTCCAAATAGCGTAGCTTTTCCTCCGTCAGCTTTTCCGGACGAAGCGCATGGTTCGCGCGCGCCGCGGCGAGCTTCAAAACGCCGAAGGCGCGTGTGATCTCGCGCGGCATGGTCTCAAGGCCGATGCCGATGGGGAAGTTTTCGTGGCTGCGCTCGGTCTGCGCGCCCCAGTATTTGTCGGCTGGTACCTTCACCTCACCCATGGAATCGTGTTCGATGCGGTATTCCATGACGGCCTCCTTACAGCTTTAGCTCGCGGATCACCGACTTGAGCTTATCCGCGCTGATGCGCAGCAGATCCTTCTCGCGGTCGGTGAGCTGGTTGAGAATCTTGCCGCGCACACCGGAGCGGTCGACCAGCGTCAGCGTGGACAGGCACACGTCGGAAACACCGTATTCTCCGTGCATCATCGTCGAGACGGTCACGGCGGTGCCCGCCGTGTTCATAACACACTTGCAGAGGTGACACACGGACATGGCGACGGCGTAGAAGGTCGCGCCCTTGGACTTGATGACCTGCGCACCGGATTTTTTGACGAAGGATTCCACCTCGGCATAATCGCGATTCCATTCGATGCGGTCATGGTCGGGTGAGTTAAAGGCGTAGGAGTCGATGTGATTGTTTGCAATATGTACGAGCGACCAAGGGACAAAGGAGGAGTCGCCGTGTTCGCCGTATACATGAGCGTGGACATTGCGCGGACTGATGCAAAAGCGCTTTGCAAGCTCCGATTGCAGGCGGCTCGTGTCAAGAATGGTGCCGGAGCCGATGATCTGATGCTCGGGAAGACCGGAGGTCTTGGTAAACACGTAGGTCAGAATGTCTACGGGGTTGGAAACAATGATATAAATGGCGTTCGGCGCGGCCTGAACGATCTTCGGCGTGATGTCCCGAAGAATCTCAACGTTTGCCTGCGCCAGCTCCAGCCGCGTCTGGCCGGGCTTGCGCGGCAGGCCGGAGGTGATGATCACGATGTCTGAGTTTGCCGCCGCGCTGTAATCGCCGGAGCGCACGATGGCGGGGGAGCAGAAGGGCGCGCCCTGATAGATGTCGAGCGCTTCGCCAAAGGCCTTTTCCTTGTTGATGTCGATCAGGACGATCTCCATTGCGATCCCTTGGATCATGAGGTCGTTTGCGATGGTAGCGCCGACGCTTCCGGCGCCGATCACGGTGATCTTGCTCATTATGATCTCTCCTTAGCTCTTTATTTGGCTCACGCCAATTCGATACATTTGTATCGTATCACACGGATGAAAAATTGTCAATAGAAACAGCAGACGCTTGCCTTATCTGTCGGGATTTGCTAAAATAAGAAAAACGGAATCAGGAGGACGACATGAAACACGACGTTGTAGAAGCGATCATTGAAATTCCTTACCGTTCGAGAAACAAGTATGAGATCGACAAGGCAAGCGGGCGCGTCCGGCTCGACCGTGTGCTGTATTCCGCAATGGGCTATCCCGCCGAATACGGCTTTTTGGAGCATACGCTTGCGCCGGACGGGGATCCGCTGGATATCCTTGTCATCGGGACAGAGCCGACTTACCCGGGCTGCGTCGTCCCCGCGCGAGTCATCGGCTATTTGACTATGACCGACGACGGCAGCGAAGATTATAAGCTGCTTGCCGTGGTCGACTGCGACCCGCGCTATGACAAGGTCAACGAGCTTTCCGATGTCTCGCCCTTTGTTTTGGAGGAAATCCGGAATTTCTTTGAGAATTACAAGCACCTGCAAAATATCGAAGTGATCGTGCGCGATTACCACAGCAAGGCCGAGGCGCTTGAACTGATCGAGCAGTCCCGCCGCAATTATGAGCAAAGCGCAAAATAAAAAACGTACGGCGCTCAGATTGTCACAAAGGTTCGGTAGTTGAGCAATTCACGCTTGTCGGCGTATATATACAGTTACGGACAATTTTGACAGGCAAAGAGCCATAGACGCCTTCCGGCCGTCTATGGCTCTTTGCTTACCGTGCGGCGAATATGCGCGGCGAAGGTGTCGAGTTTTGCCTCGATCCCTTCTTTTTGTGACACGGTCGCAAGATCGTTCCCCGTCTCCATCAGGCAAAAATGCGGTGGGAGGATGGCGGTTTTGTTCAGGCACATTGTCCCGAGAACCTGCCGTGCAACAAGGTCACTGCCGGAATAGCCGGAGACGACGACGGCAAACAGGTACTTGTCGTACAGCGTGCTTTGCAGCAGCAGGCTGGTCAGCCGGTTAAACAGCGCCGTGATGTTGGCGCTCACCGCGTCGTTGTAATTTGGGCAGAGCAGCAGAAGAACGTCGCTCTGCGCGATGGCGGGCAGAATGGTCTCTGAGATCGCACCGCCGTAAAAGCAGCTTCCGTTCTCGGCAAAGTGCAGACAGGTGCGATAGGAGCAGCCGCGGCAGTCGTGGATGGTTCCGTTTTGCAGCGAAAGCTCCGTGATTTGGAAGGTATCCTGCAAGCGCTCGCAGAGCGAACGCCCCATCCAGAGCGTACTCGAACGGCCGCTCTCGGAGGAGTGCAGCATCAGCAGCTTTGGGCGCGTGTAGCGCGGCGGCTGAAAATCGCACAGGCGCTCGGCAAGCTCGCGTGACCGCACACGGTAGGTCTCCTCCCATGTCATGCCGCGCCTGCGGGCAAGAATTTGCTGATTGTAAAGCGAACCGGTGCCCTCTACTGCGGGCTTCCCGAGAAAGAGACATCCGGCACCGTTTGCGGCAAGCACCATATCCTGCGCAAGCTGCTTTGTATATAGCTCGCACGTACCGTCGACGAGCAGGGCACCGATGCTGCCCTCCATTGCTCCCTCGGACAGACGCAGACGGCGCAGCAAACAGAGCGCCTTTTCGTCAAAGCCGCCGTCATCCGTGCGCAGGGCAAAGAGCACGCGCCGCCCCCGCAGCGGAGCATCCGGAGCGAGGAAGCGGTGCTCGATCCCGTCCAGCGCGAAGTGGAGCGTCTGCTCCAGCCGTTCTCCGCCGGTGGGCATCAAAACGTCAATCATAGCAGACACCTTCCAGATCCTCCAGCACGCGGTCGATTCGGGCGACCAAAAGCGGATGGAGCACTTCGCGCCGTGTCAGGATGCCCTGTGGCGTCGTGCGGCTCAGACAGCCGAAGTAAGCTCCGCGCATCGGCACGGCGCTGTAGCATTCCTCACCGCGCAGCAGGCGGAGCAGGCTCACGGCGGCGGAGGAGAGCGCGGGCGCAAGATAGGGCTTAAAGCCCAGCGCGCGCACCTGCATATTTGCGTCGGCCGTCAATTCACTCAGGTGTGCCGAAAGCGCCGGATCATAATTTTGTGGGTCGTTTGCGACGATCAGCTGCTTGCCGTGCGGGCCGTAGAGACGACCGTTTGAAAAGTCGATCCCTTCGCGGCGTGCCATGTCTGCGGCGCGTGCCGCCATGACGCCGAGGCCGAAGCCGCGCACCTGTTCCGGCAGCAAACCGTCCGCGTCAAAGCGGCCGCTTGCGTCTCGGTTGCTGTCTAAAAAGACACTGCGGCAGAGAAGATCCACCGGATCGGAGATCTGGCAGAACAGACCGGTAAAGCGCGCCTGCCGTGCCTGCCGTGCATAGCTGCGCAGCATCTCACGATTACGCGCAAACTGTGCCATGCGCACATCGCCGACATCGGTGCCGAGCGCCGGAACGCCGCGCGAGGCGGTAAACAGGAATAGGTCGCAGTCAAATAGCGCGTCCGGCGCGCAAAGCTCGACCGGCGCAAGCGGCGCACCGTCAAGGGAGAGCACCTGATTCAGCTCCAGCTCATAGCGGCGGCAGAGCGCTTCGTTCGGGTCGTAGATCGCAAGGCGGTCGAATGCGCCACCCAACAGCTTCAATGCTGTCAGAAGTGTTCCGCCGACGTCGCCCAGACCGACGAGCGTGACGCGCGGCTTTTTTTGCAAATGCATGGCGCAGAGCCAGTCATAGCAGCGCGAAAAGGCGGTGTTGAGCACGGTCGCGCCGTGCTGCGCTACGGCCTTTCGCAGCGTTTCGTCCGCCTGTGCGGGCGCGGCGGGGAGCAGCGCGCTGCTGCCCTCCGGCTCTAAGGCTTCGTCTATGGACGTGACGGCAAAGCAGCTGCGCGAACGCAATGTGTCGCGCCTGACGGTCAGGCACAGAGGCGCGAACGGCGCTTCGACCGCGATGGCATCTCGCGGAAAGCCGCCGCCGAGGTCACATAGACACCAGCCCCTCCAGCTTCTATACTCCATGAATCAGCCCTCCTTCGCTGCGTGTTCGATCCAGCATCAGCAGATCGTCCTCCAAATAGGTCGAGGCGGGAATGGAAAAGTCATATTGCAGGCTTTTGCCGCGATCGGGAAGACGCGGGCGCTCCAGCGCCTCGCCCAAGCGGCGCAGCGTCAGCGCGGTGCTGAAAAGACGCTGGTGCGCGCTCTCCAGCGCGCGCAGAACGGCAAGGTCGTTTTCCAGTGCCGTGCGGCTCAGGGCACGGACGGCGTTCGGGTCAGCGTCGATGAAATGGCGCGGATAGATATAGGGAAGAATCAGATTTGCCGAGACGAGCATTCTGCCGGGATTCCGGCGGTCGCTCACGGAATCGCCGCCGATGAATGGATAGAGCAGACTTTCCGTTGCCCAGTAGTGCAGGTTCGGGATAAAGTATTCGCAGTCGACCGCGCGGCGACGGTCTTTTGCAAGGTCACGGCCGCGGCCGGAAAGAATACCGACGATAATACGGCAGATCTCCAGCCCCTCCTGCTCAAAGAGCGGGTTGAGCTTTCCAATGCGGTAGCCCTTGTGCAGCAGGTCGTCCACGAGAATGACCGGCCTGCGGAAGGATTTCAGTGTGCGCACCTGCGTCGGCAGCGGACTGTAGCCCGGGTACTCTACAACGGCAAAACTGCTACCGTCCGGCGCAAAGGACTTGTCGGCGTGCAGGGTTTTTGTGACGGTGTTCGGGACGACCTCGCCGGAGAGCACTTTGCCGTAGGGCACGCACATATATTCGCCAAGCGTCTTGCGGTCAGGGCATCGCAGAACGTGGTTGTGCTTCTGCACGCGGTACATCAGTGCCTGATTGAGCAGCTCCGCGTCGAAGCAAAGCAGCAGTTTGCCGGGGTAGAGCGCGGTCAGTGCCTGACGCAGGCGCGGGCGGGAGCGCGCGATGGCCTGCTTTACCTCTACGGCGTCTCGATGCGGCGCTTTTATGCCGAGCAGCAAGTCTTCGATCAGTACCATCGGCGAGCGCATATCCACGTAGTATAGATCATTCTCGATCGGGACAAAGCCGAGCTGGCGCAGCGCCTGCTCCCACTGCGGCGCGTCCTGCGCGCAGCGGCACAGGGCATAGGTGTGGTCGTCGGAGAGGCTGCGCACCAGCAGCTCGTTGAGCAGCATCCGCAGATGCTCCTGCGGCATACCGGACGCGGCGGCATCGACAAGCAGGAGCTTTCCGGAGGTGCGGCGTCGGACGGCGGAGCAAAGCTCCACGTCGTGCAGCGCATCAAACAGCCCCGCGATCGTCACGCTGTGTCCGCAGACCCAGCCGAGCGCTGTGCGCTTTTTGCGCGAGCGCAGCACCACGCACCGGTGATCGTGCCACTGCGGCGGCACGGACGCGCTTGCCTCATGGGAGAAATACAGATCCTGCGGCGTCAGAACGTGCTTCAGGATCGGCGAGCGCAGGTACAGTCCGTATTCGTAGATATAGGCCTGTACAATGGGGTCGACCATGGCGGAAATATCAAGATCCTTGTCAATGTCGTCCCGAATACGGGTAGAGCTGACCTCCTCGAGCGGGAGCGGAAGACTGAGCGTGATCACCTTGCCGCGCAGGGCGTCGAGTCCGCCGGTGCGGATTATTTCAATGATATGGACATCGACGGCTGCCGTATAACCTGGATCGCCGCCGACGGCACGGTGCTGTTCGACAGTCAGGCGCAGCAGTCGGGCATGGAAAACCACGCCGACCGCGAAGAGGTGCAGCAGGCGCTGAAAACCGGCCACGGCGAGAGCATGCGCTACTCCACGACGCTCATGGAGCGCCAGCTATATTCCGCCGACCGCCTGCCCGACGGCACGGTTGTGCGCATTTCGGACATGCAGTACACGCCGCTGACGCTGATCCTCGGCATGATCCAGCCGGTCATCATCATTGCGCTGCTTGCGCTGCTGCTGTCGCTGTTTTTGGCATCGCGCATGTCAAAGCGCATCGTCAAGCCCCTCAACGAGCTGAGCCTCGACAATGCCGACAAGATCGAAACATATCCCGAGCTTGAGCCGCTGACCGATAAGCTTAGAAGCCAGCAAAATCAGCTGCGCGAGCAGGAGACCGAGCTGCGCCGCCGCCGCGACGAGTTCGAGGCCGCGACCGGCAACATGACCGAGGGTCTGGTTCTGCTCAACGAGCAGGGCAGCGTGCTGAGCATCAATCGCTCGGCAACGTACATCCTCGACATAAGCCGCTACTGCATCGGCAAGGATATCCGCGCCGTCAGCGCCGTGCCGCAGCTGCGCGAGCTGAGCGAAAAGGCGCTCGGCGGCGAGCACTGCGAGGCGCACGCGTGCCTCGGCGGCGTGAGCTACAGGCTCTATGCAAGCCCCGTGACCTCCGGCGATAAGGTCACCGGTGCCGTGCTCCTGATGCTCGACACCACCGAGAAGGAGCAGGCCGAGCAGCTTCGCCGCGAGTTCTCCGCCAATGTTTCGCACGAGCTGAAGTCGCCGCTGCACACCATCTCCGGCTGCGCGGAGCTTCTGGCAAACGGCATCGTCAAGCCCGAGGACGTTCCGCATTTTCTCAGCCAGATCCAGTCCGAGGCAAAGCGCATGATAGCGCTCATCGAGGACATCATCAAGCTCTCGCACCTCGACGAGGGTGCGGAGGATATGCAGCGCGAGGATGTCGACCTGCTCGCCGTCGCGCGCCGACAGGCCGATAACCTCTCGCAGGCGGCCGAAAGTGCGCAGGTTTCGCTCTCCGTAAGCGGCGAGAGCGCCGTCATAAACGGCATTCCGCAGCTTCTCGACGCGATAGTTCACAACCTCTGCGAGAACGCCATCAAATACAACCGCCCCGGCGGCTTTGTCAAAGTCAACGTCCGGCGCGAGGGCGGCTCGGCGCTGCTGACGGTCGAGGATAACGGCATCGGCATTCCGCCCGAGCAGCAGGAGCGCATTTTCGAGCGCTTCTACCGCGTTGACAAGAGCCACTCCAAGGAGGTCGGCGGCACCGGCCTCGGCCTTTCGATCGTAAAGCACGCCGCCGCGCTGCACAACGCGAAAATTAACGTCGTCTCCGCCCCCGGCAAAGGCACCGTCATCACCGTAGCTTTTTAGTGGCGCATTGACGCAGTCACGGATACGTATATCTCTGGTAGCCCGGTTCGGAACATTGGCGGAAACCGTATCGTTTCGCGCTTTTTTAGAGGCGCTTTGACGCAGCTACGGATACGGTGATTGCGGTGTCCCGGTGTCGAAGTTACCGACAAAACCGTGAAACTCTCGCGCTACGCAAGATTGTGCTATATTAGTGCAAAATTTTCGCCTGCACTCCATTGTCTTCCCCTTGCGGAGCTTGAGGGGAAGACAATGTCGAAACCTCTGCTGCATATCGCTATATTAACTGCGCAGGTAGATGCAACAGGCGGAACGGATAAATCCGTTTTTTCAGTGGCGCATTAAAATTTTACGGATACATTAGTTGCGTCAGCCCAACCGGAGGGTGCCGACAAAACTATAACACGCGGAACGGATAAATCCGTTCCCTACAAGGTGCGGAGCAAAACTCAGCAACGCACTTGCGTTACGCAAAGCGATACGGTTTCCTCCATTGTTTCGACACCGGGCTACCAGAGATATATGTATCGGTAGGTGCGTCAATGCGCCTCTAAAAAGCCTCTGAAAAATCTTTGATGAATTTGCGGGCCTGATCGACGATGCGGGCGTTTGATCTCAGGCGCAGGCTGACGCGCGGCGCGGTGCCGGCCTCGACCTTGAGCACGCCCTTGTACTCGGGGCGCGCGTAGAGCGCGGAGATGCGCTCCATATCGAAATCGCGCAGGGCGAATATGAGCTTGCCGGACTTCTGCGAAATGTCGCTTATGCCGGCCTTTCCGGCCTCGCCGCGCAAAAGCGCGACGTTAATCAGCGCGCTCACGCCCGAGGGCAGATCGCCGAAGCGGTCGATAAGCTCGTCGATGAGGTCGTCGGCCTCGTCCTCGGTGCGCAGAAGCGCGATGCGCCGGTAGATATCCATGCGCTGTCCCTCGGCCGGTATATACGTTTCGGGGATGTTCGCCGCAACGGCGAGATCGGCCGAGCACTCGGCGCGATGCTCGACCTTGATGCCGCGCTCCTCGAGCACGGCCTCGCTCAGGAGCTTCATGTACATATCGTAGCCCACGTCGGTCATATGCCCCGACTGCTCCGCGCCGAGAAGGCTGCCTGCGCCGCGAATTTCAAGGTCGCGCATGGCGATCTTGAAGCCCGAGCCGAACTCGGCAAATTCGCGGATGGCCTCGAGGCGCTTTTCCGCGACCTCGGTGAGCACCTTGTTCTGGCGGAAGGTTAGGTAGGCCGAGGCGCGGCGCGTGCTGCGTCCGACGCGGCCGCGTATCTGGTGCAGCTGCGCAAGACCCATTTTGTCCGCGTCCTCGATGATGAGGGTGTTTACGTTTGGTATGTCGATGCCGGTCTCGATGATCGTCGTGCAGACGAGCACCTGAATTTTGCCCTCGGTGACGTCCTCCATGACCGAGGCGAGCATGTCTTTATCCATCTGCCCGTGCGCAACGCCGACTGTCACCTCGTTATCGAGCATCTCGCGTATCCTTATCGCGGTGCGCTCGATGCTGTCGATGCGGTTGTGCAGGTAATACACCTGACCGCCGCGCTGGATCTCGCGGCGTATCGCGTCGCAGATGATGCCCCAGTCGTGCTCCATGACAAAGGTCTGCACCGGGAGTCTGTCCTGCGGCGGCTCGTCGATAGAGGACATGTCGCGTATGCCCGAAAGCGCCATATTAAGCGTGCGCGGAATGGGCGTTGCCGACAGCGTGAGAACGTCCACGCCGCGGCTCATTTCCTTTATGTGCTCCTTGTGGCCGACGCCGAAGCGCTGCTCCTCGTCAACGATAAGAAGCCCGAGGCTTTTGAATTTGACGTCCTTTTGCAAAAGCCTGTGAGTGCCGACGACGAGGTCGCACTTGCCGGTTTTCAGGTCGTCGAGCGTTTTTTGTATCTGTGCCGGAGTGCGGAAGCGGCTGAGCACCTCGACGGTTATCGGGAAGCCGAAAAATCGCTGCACGGCGGTCTGGTAATGCTGCTGGGCGAGCACCGTTGTCGGCACGAGTATCGCCGCCTGGCGGTTATCGAGGATGCACTTCATCGCCGCGCGCAGCGCGACCTCCGTTTTGCCGTAGCCGACGTCGCCGCACAGCAGCCTATCCATCGGCGTTTCCGACTCCATGTCGGCCTTGATCTCGTTTATGCTGCGCAGCTGATCGTCGGTCTCGGTGTAGCCGAAGTTATCCTCAAACTCGCGCTGCCAGGGCGAGTCGGGCGCGAAGGCGTGGCCCGGTATGCGCGCACGCTCGGCATACAGCTTTATAAGCTCGCCGGCCAGCTTCTTCGTTGCGGCCTTGGCGCGCGAGCGCGCACGCGACCACTCCGCGCCGCCCATTTTTGAGAGCTTAACGTGCTGATCCTCGGCAGCGCCCAGATATTTCGTCACCATGTCCAGCGCCGTTGCCGGAACATAAAGCGTATCCGTTCCGGCGTAGCGGATCATGATATAGTCCTTTTCAAAGCCGTCCACCTTCATCTTTTTTATGCCGGCAAAGCGGCCGATGCCGTGAACCTCGTGGACGACAAGATCCCCCGGAGCAAGGTCTGCGTATGAGTTTATGCGCTGCCTGTTCGACGGGGCTTTTTTGCTGCTTTTATGCTTATGCTCGCGCACGCGCAGAAGCTGCATATCGCTTATGACGGCAAGCTTTATGCCGGGATACTCCATGCCTGCCGACATGCCGCCGACGGATATCGTGCAGCAGCCCTCCTCCGGCAGCTTTTCGAGCGTTTCCTGAACGTAGGCGATGATGCCCGAATCCTTCAGGAAGCTTTGCAGAAGCTCGGCACGGCGCATGTCTCCTGCCAGAACCACAACGCGGAAGCCCTGCTTGAGATACGCCGAAACGTCCTCGGCCGCGGTCTTGACAGAGCCTGCGTACGACGGCAGCTGCTTTGCCGGGATGCTCGCAAGTGTTTTCGGCTCGACGGGGTAGCGCCCGACGGTGAATGCGTCGGCCATGTACAGCGCGTGCTCGGACAAGACATTCGTCAGCTCATCCCAGCTTATGCGGAACGACGGCGCGTCGGTCGCTGCCATGCCGCCCTTGACAAGCTCGCTCAGATCGTCGCCGAGCTGCTTTGCAAAGCCCTTTGCTCTGTCTGCGCATCTGGGCGGCTGGTCGAGTAAAACCACCGCCTCCTCGGGTATGTAGTCCGCGCCCGATGCCTTTTCGTACAGAAACGGCATGTATCTGTCGGCGTATTCGATCTTGACGTTCTGCTCGAGCCGCTCGATATCCGCGCGCAGGTTCTGCTCAAGCTGCCGAAGCTGCTGCGAGCTTTTATGCCTTGCGCACTTATCCGCAGCCGCGCGCAGCGCGTCGATAAGCGTCTGCGTTCCGCCGGAAGCGAGCGTCGTAAGGCTCTCTGCCGCCGGGAGTATTCGACAAAATTCGACACTTTCCGTCCTGCGCTGTGTCTTTATGTCGAAAAAGCCCATGCTGTCGATATCGTCACCCCAGAATTCAATGCGCACAGGCTCGGGATACGCCGGCGAGAAAAAGTCGATTATTCCGCCGCGCCGGGCAAACTGGCCTGCGCCCTCGACCTGCTCGCAGCGTGTGTAGCCGCAGCGCAGAAGCGCCGACTCAAGCTCCTCGGGAGGGCACGGTTCGCCGTCCTTGACCGTGAAAGTGGCCTTGCCGAGCGTCTGAGGCGGTATTGCGCGCTGCATGAGCGCGGATACCGTTGCAACCGTAACCGGGCTTTCGCCGCATCTGAGGGCGTTTAAAACAGCAAGGCGCTTTTGCTCGGCCTCTCTGGACGCGGCCAGCGAGGGGTAAAACGTGAAGTCGCGCGAGTACAGGGTGTTTACCGGCCGGCCGAGCATGGCCTCGAGGTCGCGCGAGAAGCTCTCTGCCGCGCTGTCATCCGGGCACACCACGAACATCGGCAGCTCCAGCTTTTCATAAAGCGCCGCGGCAAGGTTTACCCTGTGTATGCCCGAAAGTCCGGAAACGAGCGCAGGAAGCCCTCCGCTCTCCATCAGACCCGGGAGGGCGGCCGCTTCCTTGTTTTCAAATATCTGCTGATTGAGTATTTTCATAGTCCAAACATTATACCTTTTTTTTATTTCGAATTCAAGTTTTTCAGAGGCGCATTGGCGCACCTACGGATACTCATATCTCTGGTATCCCGGTATCGAGACATTGGTAAAAACCGTAGCTGCCGCGCAACCC
>OIYT01001222.1_pt1 | contig 19110 bp, 10 predicted proteins | sample 1588201 | NCBI WGS metagenome assembly OIYT01 (sample SAMN03283260) | human gut metagenome | biome: human-associated habitat; material: feces | host: Homo sapiens | place: USA | collected 2013
TAGTGCGTAACAATCCGTAGGTATCATAGTCGGGGGCTTTTGACCCCGACATCTAATTTTTTGGTCAAAAGATCTTTTTTCTTATCCGACACCCATATCCGGCTCCCGGTTTTTTCCCTTCTGACAAATAGTTTTTCAGTGCTTTTTGCAGACTGGTGTTCTCAGGATATGCCTCCGGATCTTCCAGTATTCTTCCAAAAACCCTTTCCTCTGCCTGACGGTTTTCCAGATTCACAGACTGAATTTCAAAGCAATTCTGAAACTGAAGGATTCCGCTTTCTTTCTCCAGCAGCTCTTTCAGTGCCGGAGAAAGCAGCCAGGATTCGCAGTCATACAGTTTATAGGAAGAACCAAAAAAACGGTCCGCCCATACAAAAGATTCTTCACATGCTTCACGGCTCAGAGATTCTCCTTCCGGTACATGGACATGGATCACTTTCTGCCCCTCATCCGGCTCAAACTGAAGTCTTCCAAGCCGGAATAATTTCATTTTCAAATGAAGTTTCAGCCACTGCTCCTCGCAAAGTCCGATCTTTTTTCTTTCTTTTACACAATGCCGATACCAGATTGTAAAATCTGAAAATGTCGCATCATACACTTCATCCGGTATTTCTTTTTCTACATACGCTTTATACAGATCCGTTGCAAAACGGACATATAAAGAAAGAAGAAGTCCTTCTTTTTCCTGTTCTCCTGCAAGCATTTCAAAAAATTTTTCTTCTTTTTTATAAAATAATTCTTTCCATCTGTGGTATTCCTGCTCCGTCATCTTCAGACTCCGTACCACGTCTCTTCCCTCTTCCGGCAGCCTGGTTCTTTCCATCAGTTGTTCTTCATCCACTGCATACCGGCAGGACAGTGTACCGACTGCCCGGTGCAGCCGTTCCACTTCTTCTGCCAGTTCTCTTTTTATCTGCTCATCTGCCTCCATAAATCCGGCTGTTCCAACTCCGTTGCTTTTTCCTTTTCCATAAAAGCATCTGACACTGTCCAAAAGTTGTTCTGCCTTCTTTTCATATTCCGGTACTTTCTTCATCTGACGCAGTTTCCTCACATCATGAATGGCTTCTTCCAGCATCCTGAACCTCGGTGAAACCCGCACATCCGGCTCTTTTTCCCGCCTTTCTCCGGGATACACCAGAAACATATCCCCTGCTTCAAAATAGCAGTGGACATTTTCCTCCAGAGGATCTTTACACCAGGCATCATATGCCCATTTCAGGAATCCGTCCGCACCACATGACTCGATATACCAGATTGTCCATGCAGCCTCACCCGGATCACTCATAGAAAAGATGCCCGGATAATCATGGATCATACTGTAAATGCTTGTCAGCTTTCCTTCCTGTCTCCGCCTGCGGACGATCTCCCTGAACAACTCCCGCGAGATCTCCCCATTTGCCAGTGCGGACAGATGCGGTGTCACCGTAAATAGTCTGTCCCACATTTCTTTATTATAATGCACCACCGCACCGCCCACTTTCAGGGAATTTCCATGTCTGTCCGGGAAAGTTGCGATCAGGTTCAGAGCTGCCTCCATCTCTTCTTTCGGGCGTTCATCCATCGCCAGTATAATCCGATCAAACCATCCCTTTTCTTCCAAATGTTGTACAAAACTCTGTAAAAATGCACTCCACACCTCAGTCCAGAACTCACTTCCGGGTTCTGCCTGCTTCTCTATTTCTTTTCCATCTTCCCTGTATCGCAGCACATTCCCCCATGGAACAACAGAATAACACTCTATATAGGACACCTTTACTTCTTTCAGCAAAAACCCTGTCCACCGGTCAAACTCTCCGTATTCAAACTGCCATTTTCCATTTTCTCTTTTCCATCTGACCATGGACGGATAGTCGCACCATGTCTGATGATACCACGGCTCTTCCACGATCGAAGCTGTTCCGATTTTTCCGCCAGCCTCCATATAAGGCCGCATCTGCCGTTTCATGATCTGAAGATGCTCCCTGCCAAAAGGTTCAACCTGATAATATGCCGCACTGGCATAAGGATACTGCCACAGATTCAGATAATACTCATTGTCCTGGTCCAGCTTAAGATCCAGCACCCGGATCTTTAACTTCAGGCTCTGCTCCCCGCCCTTTTCTGTCCTCACCCAGATTTTTGTACTGTAAAGCCCCGGTTTTTCATCCCGAGTCGTTGACACCGTGATCCAGATCGGCTGGATGATTCTTCCGTTCTTCTCCAACAGCTTTTCATGCTCCATCTGTGAACCATAGATCACATCCGCACTATAGCTTTTGTCTCCCTTCGGTGCTTCCGGCAGACGGTACGGCCTCGGCTCCGGGATCCAGTTACTTCCCGTATACGTGCTGATCCATTTTTGAAATTCTGCTCTTACTTCTATCCCTTCAGACAAATTTCCTTTTTCATCCGTCACCGGCTCTGCGATCAGTTCCAGAGCTTCTGCCTTTTCATCCAGGATCACTTCCGCCGCTGCATTTCCACGGTCTCCCTGCCATAAAAGCAGTCTTTCCTCCTGCCGATACTGCTCCGGTATTCTGTCCCACTCGGCTCTCCGTTCTTTTTTTATAAATGTATACTGACTGATTCCCATGGTTCTCTCCTGCTATCAATTATTTTCATCTGTTAACGCTCATTATATCACAGGAAGAAAAAAGATACCCATAGATTTCTCTACGGATATCTTTTTCAGAGAAGATTCCTGTTATATTTTTCAGAGGAATTTCCTACTGTATATTCAGGTTTGTATAACCCATCAGGCTTTCATCAATTTCTCTTGCAACTTCGCGGCCCTCGCGGATCGCCCACACAACAAGTGACTGTCCCCGGTGCATATCCCCTGCTGTAAACACATTTTTTACATTCGTCGCATATCTGCCCGGCTCTGTTTTTACATTCGTGCGTTCATTGATTTCCACACCAAATGCTTTTGTCACATAATCCTGGCTTCCAAGGAATCCTGCTGCGATCAGAACCAGATCCACCGCCACTGTATATTCACTTCCCGGAATTTCTTCCATTCTCATGCGTCCGGTCTTTTCGTCTTTTTTACTCTCAAGTTTCACAAGAACAGCCTTACACAGCTTTCCTTTCTTATCCTTGATAAATTCTTTGACCGTTGTGGTATACACACGCGGATCTGCACCAAAAACTGCGATTGCCTCCTGCTGGCCATAATCGGTCTTGCAGACTCTCGGCCATTCCGGCCATGGATTGGATGCAGCTCTCTGATCCGGTGCCTTGGGCATCATTTCCAACTGAACCACACTTTTTGCTCCATGACGGATGGAAGTTCCAACACAGTCATTTCCTGTATCTCCACCACCGATGACCATGACCTTCTTTCCTTTTGCAGAAATATATGTGCCATCCTTTAACTGCATATCATTTGCCCATAAGGCTTTTGTCGTTGATTTCAGAAAATCTACCGCAAAGTAAATTCCTTCTGCATCCCGCCCCGGTACTTTGATATCTCTTGGATTGGATGCACCACATGCAAGTACAACCCGGTCATAATTTTTCAGGATCTCTGACGGCTTGATTTCTTTTCCTACATCACATCCGGTCCGAAACTCAATTCCTTCCTCTTTCATGATCTCGATCTTGCGGTCAATGATCTGCTTTTCCAGCTTCATATTCGGAATACCATACCGCAGCAGACCGCCCGGCTTGTCTTCCCGTTCAAATACCGTCACCTGATGTCCTCTCTGATTCAGAAGATCTGCGGCAGCAAGTCCGGACGGACCGGATCCGATCACTGCAACTTTCTTTCCGGTTCTTACTTTCGGTGGATTTGCCTTGGCATAACCCATCTCATAAGCATTTTCAATGATGGCATATTCATTGCTCTTTGATGCCACTGCCTCCTGGTTCAGTCCACAGGTGCAGGCATTCTCACACAGTGCCGGACATACACGGGAGGTGAACTCCGGGAAATTATTTGTCTTCTTCAGACGCAGATAGGCTTCTTTCCAGTTTCCGTTATAAATCAGATCATTCCATTCCGGTACTAAATTGTGGAGCGGACATCCGCTTGCCATCCCTGCCAGTAATTTTCCTGACTGACAGAATGGAACTCCGCACGCCATACAGCGTGCTCCCTGAAGTTCCTGTTCTTCCTTTGATAACGGCGTATGGAACTCGTTAAAATGCTGTATTCTCTCAAGTGGTGTCTCCGCTATTTTATCCTGTCTTTTATAATCCATAAATCCTGTCGGTTTTCCCATCTTCCTACGCCTCCTATCTTCCGTTCTTAATCAGGTTAAATGCCTCGATCTTTGCTTTTTCTCTGCTCAGACCTTTTTCTTCCATCTGAATGATCGTTGACATCATTTTCTCATAATCTTCCGGTATGATCTTCTTGAACTTCGGAAGATACTCTTTAAAGTTATCAAGGATCTTCTTTCCGACCTCTGAATTTGTATAGGCTACATGCTCCTGGATCATGCCTTTGAGTTCCTGCACATCATACTTATCGGTCACACGCTCGATGTTGACCATCGCTTTGTTGACTTTCTGATAAAGTCTGCTGTCAAGGTCAAGAACATAAGCAATACCGCCGCTCATTCCTGCTGCAAAGTTCTTTCCAACCTGTCCCAGTACAACGACACATCCTCCGGTCATGTACTCGCAGCCGTGATCGCCGACACCTTCTACCACTGCTCTGACTCCTGAGTTTCTTACTGCAAATCTTTCTCCTGCCACACCACCGACAAATACTTTACCACTGGTAGCTCCATATAAAGCAACGTTACCGATGATGATATTCTCATCTGATTTGAACTTCACGCCCTTCGGCTGGCATACGACCAGTTTACCACCGGAAAGACCTTTTCCGAAATAATCGTTGCTGTCTCCGGTCAGTTCAAGAGTCAGTCCCTTCGGAATAAATGCACCAAAGCTCTGACCGCCTGCTCCTTTACACTGGATCACGAAGCTGTCTTCTTCCAGTCCTTCAGGATATCTTCTCGTGATCTCTGATCCGAAGATTGTTCCGAATGCACGGTCTGTATTCGTGACATCGACTTCAAGTCCTCTCTTTTCTCCCCGCTCAAGTGCCGGAAGAAGCTGCTTTACAAGCACTTTTTCATCCAGGGTCTTACCAAGTTCAAAATCGTAAACTTTCTTTGGATTGAAGATCATGCCTTTCTTTTCTTTTGCATATGGGTTATACAGCACGCTGCTCAGATCCAGCATAGCCGCACGACGGGAAGTCGGTACATCCTTCACTTTCAAAAGATCGGTACGTCCAACCAGTTCGTCTACTGTGCGGACACCCAGCTTTGCCATATATTCTCTCAGTTCTTCTGCAATAAACCGCATGAAGTTGACTACATACTCCGGCTTTCCTGTAAATCTCTTTCTCAGTTCCGGGTTCTGCGTAGCAACTCCCACCGGACACGTATCCAGGTTGCAGACTCTCATCATCACACAGCCCATCGTTACAAGCGGAGCTGTGGCAAATCCGAACTCTTCTGCTCCCAGCATTGCTGCGATCGCCACATCACGGCCGCTCATCAGCTTGCCGTCTGTCTCAATGCGGACACGCTCACGCAGCCCATTCTGGATCAGTGTCTGATGCGTCTCGGCAAGTCCGAGTTCCCACGGAAGTCCTGCATTCTGAATGGAGCTTCTCGGAGCAGCTCCGGTTCCTCCGTCATAACCTGAGATCAGGATGACTCCTGCACCAGCTTTCGCAACACCGGCTGCCACAGTACCGACTCCTGCCTCTGATACAAGCTTCACTGAAATCCTTGCATTTTTATTTGCATTCTTACAGTCATAGATCAACTGTGCCAGGTCTTCGATGGAGTAGATATCATGGTGCGGCGGTGGTGAGATCAGACTGACTCCCGGTGTTGAATGACGGGTCTTTGCGATCCACGGATATACCTTTCCTCCCGGAAGATGTCCACCTTCTCCTGGTTTTGCTCCCTGTGCCATCTTGATCTGGATCTCTTTTGCACTGACAAGATATCTTGATGTCACTCCGAAACGTCCTGAAGCCACCTGCTTGATGGCCGAGCATTTATTTGTATCCAGTCGCTCGATATCCTCTCCACCTTCACCGGAGTTGGATTTTCCGTGAAGCATGTTCATGGCGATTGCCATGGTCTCATGAGCTTCTTTGGAAATGGATCCGTAGGACATGGCTCCTGTCTTAAATCTTGTTACGATGGAATCTACGCTTTCCACTTCTTCGATCGGAACGCTCTTCTTCGGATAATTAAATTCAAGCTGGCCTCTCAGGTTGATCTTTTCGCCCTCTTCATCCACCATCTGTGTGTACTGTTTGAACAGATCATAACTTCCGGTTCTTGTAGACTGCTGAAGCATGTGGATCGTCTGTGGATTGTAAAGATGTTCTTCTCCACCGCTCTTATATTTATGCTTTCCGACGCTGTCCAGTGTCATATCTACAGCAAGTCCCAGCGGATCAAAGGCCTCTGTATGGAATGCAGTATAATCTTCTGCAATCTCCTCAATTCCGATTCCACCGACACGGCTGACTGTATCGGTAAAATAACGATTGATAAAGTCACTCTTCAGACCGATCGCCTCAAAGATCTTTGCTCCCTGATAAGACTGGATCGTTGAGATTCCCATCTTGGATGCGATCTTGATGATTCCATGAATCACCGCAGAGTTATAGTCATCCACCGCTGCGTAATAATCTTTGTGAAGCAGATTTGCCTCAATCAACTGACGGATGGACTCATGTGCCAGATACGGGTTGATCGCACATGCTCCATAGCCCAGCAGGGTTGCAAAATGATGGACCTCTCTCGGTTCCCCACTTTCCAGGATCATGGCAACAGAGGTTCTCTTCTTTGTGCGGACCAGATGCTGCTGCAATCCCGATACAGCCAGAAGTGACGGAATTGCTACATGATACTCATCTACATCCCGGTCTGTCAGGATCAGGATATTCGCTCCCTCACGGATGACTCTGTCTACTTCGATGAACAGATATTCAATGGCTTTTTCCAGGCTCGTATTCTTATAATAAGTGATCGGGATCTCTGCAACTTTAAATCCGTCCACATTCATGTTCTTGATCTTCAGAAGATCGGTATTGGTCAGGATCGGGTTATTTACCCTGAGCATCTTACAATTTTCTTCTTTCTGCTCCAGCAGGTTCCCGTCTTTTCCAATGTAGATCGTAGTGGATGTAACAATCTCCTCACGGATCGCATCAATCGGCGGGTTCGTAACCTGGGCAAATAACTGCTTGAAATATCCAAACAACGGCTGACGCTTTTTAGAAAGAACGGACAGTGGTGCATCCATTCCCATGGCTGCGATTCCCTCTCCACCGTTCTTTGCCATGGTCAGAATGGAGGTCTTCACATCTTCATAAGAATATCCGAATGCTTTCTGAAGCTGTGTACATTCTTCCGCCGTATATTTCGGAACATCTTTATTCGGGATCTTCAGATCCTTCAGAGCGATCAGATTGCTGTCCAGCCACTCACCGTACGGATGCTCGTTTGCGTATTTTTCTTTCAGTTCCTCATCATCGATCACCCGGCCTGCCACAGTATCAACCAGAAGCATCTTGCCCGGATGAAGTCTTTCTTTCATGACAATCTTTGACGGATCAATATCCAGTACTCCGACCTCAGAAGAAAGGATCAGGTTATCATCCTCTGTGATATAGTAACGGGAAGGCCGAAGACCGTTTCTGTCAAGTACCGCTCCCATCACATCTCCATCGGAGAAAAGGATGGATGCCGGTCCGTCCCATGGCTCCATCATGGTTGCATAATACTGATAGAAATCTTTCTTGTTCTGAGACATTTCATTGTTGTTGACCCACGGTTCAGGAATTGCGATCATGACTGCCAGCGGAAGCTCCATTCCACTCATGACCATAAATTCCAGTGCATTGTCAAGCATTGCCGAGTCAGAACCGGAGGTATTGATCGCCGGAAGAACTTTATGAAGCTCCCCTTTCAGTCTGCCTGCCTCCATCGTTTCTTCTCTGGCACGCATCTTATCTGCATTACCACGAATCGTATTGATCTCTCCGTTATGCACGATGAAACGGTTCGGATGGGCTCTCTGCCAGCTTGGTGCTGTATTCGTACTGAAACGGGAATGTACCATGGCGATGGCTGATACATACTCCTCATCCTGCAGATCTGCAAAGAAAAGTCGGAGCTGTCCTACAAGGAACATCCCTTTATAGACGATCGTTCTACTGGAGAGTGAAACGACATACGTGTCATCACTGCTCTGTTCAAAGATCCTTCTTACCACATACAGCCGGCGGTCAAATTCCAGTCCCTTTGCATACCTGGACGGACGTTCGATAAACGCCTGCATGATACACGGCATACAGTCAACCGCACTTTTTCCGAGGATATCCGGGTGGATCGGAACTTCTCTCCATCCTAAGAATTTCAGTCCTTCTTTTTTTACGATGACCTCAAAGATCTTCTTCACCTGATTTCTCTTCAGCTCGTCCTGCGGGAGGAAGAACATTCCCACACCATAATCTCTCTCTCCTTTGAGATCGATCCCGAGTGGCTGACAGACCTTTTTAAAAAAGTTATGTGGAATCTGTGTCAGGATTCCGACACCATCTCCTGTCTTTCCCTCTGCATCCTTTCCGGCTCTATGCTCCAGATTTTCCACGATATGCAGTGCACCTGCTACTGTACTGTGGCTTTTCTGACCTTTAATATTAACGATTGCTCCAATACCGCAGTTATCATGTTCAAAACTTTCACGATACAGACCCTGCTGTGGGATTTCATTTTCTTTCCTCATAGTCGCTGTCCTTTCTTTTGCATATTTAAAACTTTTTTAAAATATAACTCTTTTTCCCTATCTTGTAAACAGGAACTTTCTGTAAATTATCTGATAATTCGACTTTTTATTATTTTATTTTTAATTGTCTGATTATTTAGGTTTTTTATGAATTTAACATCAATTCCTGATATCTTCGATATTTCCTTTAATCACTGGATTTTTCTTCATAAAAGTAAAAAAATACGCAACAGGTCACACGCCCCATTGCGTACAATTCAAGATTGTATTTTTATAAATACAATTTTCTATATAATGTTCCTGTTATGGTTCATCGTTTTCCCTTGAAGGTTTTTTCTCCATTACCAGATCACCGGTCTTCTGTATCATAACAAATAAGACGGAACAGAAGAAAGCACTTAAAATGATCGCCAGTCCCATCCTCATCAGATCTCCTGCCAGCCATCTGAACAGACCGACCCCGGTAAAGAGGATCGACCCGGTATTCAGGCAGATATGCAAACCTATCGCTGCCTTCACTGAGCCATACTTTTCATAGACATAGCACAGCAGGATCCCCAGCAGAAATGTATAAACGGTCTGGATCATCGTCAGATGCGTCACCGAAAAGAAAAACGATGACCACAGTGCCGCATAATAAAAGCCCTTTGTCTCTCTGTATCTGCGATACAGAACCCCCCGGAACATCATCTCTTCTGCGACCGGGATAATGATCCCCACAACCACTACCTGAACAAAAATCGGTGCGGCATAGGTACTCTGTACACTCTGCTGATAGCTGTTGCTGTTCATCGCAAGCTGTGCCACAACAGACAGACAGGTTACTCCGATACTTCCTGCTGCTCCCATCAGGATCAGCCAGAGATAGTTTCCGGCAGATACTTTTTGCCGCTGCGGTATCCCTGCCTGCTTCTCTTTCTTTCTGTCCAGACGAAATAAAGATACCGTAAGAATCAATGTGAAAAGTGCTGTCACACCGTTAATCTCTGTAGCATATTTCAACACCAGCTCCAGCCCCGGCTGCATCGTCTCCATATAATATTTATTTACCACATCTGTATAATTCATTTCTGAAGCATGGTTCATAACCAGACTCAGATACTTTGCTGCATAAGGAAGCATGACCAGCATCGAAACGATAATCTCTGCAACTAACTGAATCACCCAGTATCCCAGCAGCGGTCCTGCCAGATGCCAGAATGGATTTTGCTTTTTTTTCTGATTCATCTACAGTTCCTCCGCTTTCTTCAGAATCCAGTTCTGCAGTTCCCCTTCCGTTCCTCTGACTGTTCCCTGTACCATCTCCGGTCTTCCTCCACCGCGTCCTTCAAATGCGGCATTCAGCTCTTTCGCCATATTTCTCACATCTACATCCCGGCTTCCAATCACATACCGGTATCCTGCAGCATCATTTCCACTGAACACGGCACAAAGCTTCCGCTTTTTCTCAAGGACTGCATTCATCAGTATCCTGAGAGAGTCTCCCTGGATTCCTTCCGGGAAAATACAGACAATCTGCTCTGACTCCGGAATCTGCTCCGCTTTACACCGGATCAGTTCCTGCTCCTTTTCTGCCAGTTCTGTCTTCTTTTCCGCCAGCTCTTTCTGCAGATGTGCCACGGCATCGGTCAGTTCATTTTCTTTTGCACACAGCATCGCTGAAATTTCTTTTGCCTGCTTCTGCTTTAAAGCATAATCAGCCATTGCCCTGCCTCCGCAAAGCATCGTTACACGCACACCGCCTTTATACCGCTGCATGCCAACCAGCTTGATCAGTCCGATCTCTCCCGTAAAATCTACATGCGGTGCACAGCAGGCACAGGCATCATATCCGGGAACGATAACCACTCTCACCTGTCCGGTGATCTCGATCTTGCTCCGGTAAGTCATCTCTTTTTCCTCTTCTTTGGAAGGATAAAGGATCTGTATTTTGAGATTTTCCCAGACTGCCTGATTTGCACGAAACTCTATTTCCTGCAGATCTTCCACCGGGATCTCTCCGTTAAAATCCATCGTACAGTCTTCATTTCCCAGATGAAAACCAACATTTTCATAACCATAGCGTTCATGCACGATTCCGGAGACGATATGCTCACCTGTATGTTGCTGCATCTTCATAAACCGCAGTTCCCAGTCAAGCTGTCCTGTCACCTTTTCTCCGACCGGCAGTTCCTGGTCCGTTCTGTGGAGGATCTGTCCCTCCTGCTCCTGCACATCCAGTACCTTTGCATCCCCCAGATATCCGGTATCTGCATACTGACCGCCCCCTTCCGGGAAGAAAGCGGTCTGATCCAGTACGATTTCATAATAGTTTTCCTTTTTCTGACAGGAGAGGACCGTCGCCTCAAATGACTTCTGATGACTGTTATTATAAAATAATTTTTCTGTCTGCGAGCTTTCCATCAATCCATTTTCCGTCATGAAGTCTTACATCCTTTCCGGTGCAGTGAATCCAAGCAGATCAATACAGGTCTCCAGAACTTTTTTCGCCAGATTCAGGAGTGCGATATAGCCGCTCTTCTTTACCTCATCCTCTTCAGACAAGATCTTTGTCTCATGATAGAACTTATTAAATTCATTGGCGAGATCATAAATATAAGCACAAAGCTTATGCGGTGCTGTCTCGGCATATACGGCATCGATCACTTCATTAAATTTCAGAACCTGCAGCATCAGTGCCTTTTCTGCCGCATTTTCTGCTGCAAGAATCTTCGCTCCCTCTGCATTTCCGCCATTCTCCGCATATTTCTTGAGGATGGACTTGATACGCACGATCGTATAAAGGATATACGGTCCTGTATTTCCCTCAAAAGATGTAAAGCGGTCCACATCAAAGATATAATCCTTGGATGCCTGATTGGAAAGATCTCCATACTTAATGGCAGCAAGACCGACTTCCGCCGCTGTCTTTCTTGCATCCGCCTCCTCTACTGTACGGTTGTCCATAATCTTCTTATACATCTCTTCGTCAATCTCACGGATCAGATTCTCAAGACGCATCACACCGCCTTCTCTTGTCTTGAACGGCTTGCCGTCCTTTCCATTCATCGTACCAAATCCGAGGAATTTCAGCTCGGTCTCCGGTCTTACAATTCCTGTCTTCTTTGCACAGCGGAATACCTGGATAAAATGAAGTTCCTGACGTTTATCCACAACATAGATCACTTCATCCGGCTGATATAACTCTTCACGCTCTACCAGCGTTGCAAGATCCGTCGTGTCATACAATGCCGCACCGTCTGACTTCAGGATCATACACGGAGGTACTTCCTTATTATCTGTCTCTTCTGCCACATCCACAACCAAAGCTCCCTGGTCATAATGTGCAAAGCCTTTCTCTTTAAGCATCTCTACCATGCCCGGAATATATTTCTGTGCATCTGCCTCACCTTTCCACAGATCAAACTCCACATTCAGACGCTCATAATTCTTCTTTAAGTCTGTCACAGACACATTCATAATGTGCTTCCAGATCGCACGATATCCCTTATAACCATTCTGCAGCAGATAAGTCGCATGCAATGCTTCTTCTCTGTAATCCTCATGCTCTTTGGCATAGGCACTGGCAGTCGGATAGATTTCTTCCAGTTCACTGATCGTAAACGGAGCTTCCTCCGGGTATTCTCCTCCAAAAGACTCATCAAAATATGGCAGATCCGGCTGACGCTTTTTCAGCTCCGTAATGATCAGCCCCATCTGATATCCCCAGTCACCTAAATGAATATCTCCAGTCACTTTATTTCCTTTATAGCGGATGATCCGCTTGATGCTCTCTCCGATAATCGCTGAACGAAGATGACCTACATGAAGCGGCTTCGCCACGTTGGGTCCGCCATAATCAATCATGACAGTCTTTGGCTCTGCTTCTTTCTCCACGCCTAAATTCTCATCTGCAGCCATCTCATTCAGATATTCTGCCACAAACTCCGGCTTCAGCTTCAGATTAATAAAGCCCGGCTTCACCGCCTCTGCCTGTGCAAAGCACTGACTCTCTGCCAGATTTGCCACAACGTCCTCTGCGATCATGATCGGGGCTTTTTTATACTTCTTTGCTCCTGCCATAGCACCATTACACTGGTACTCGCACAGATCCGGGCGGTTAGAAAGAGTCACTCTTGCAAGCTCTTCACCGTAACCGGCCTTTACAAATGCCTCTTTCATCTCTATTGTAATTAACTCCAGTAATGTTCTCACTTTCCACACTCCTTTTGAATCTCTCGTATCTAAGATCTGTCTCTGGATCTTCAGTCTTTTCAGACTCGAACAACAGTAATCTTTATTTTATCATGAATATTCCCAGACGGCAAGTCACTAGCTATTTTTACTTGTATAGGTGTGTAGCTATCTTTACTGACATTTCTGCTATTTATCTTTCATGATGCCAGGGTCAAAAGGTCTAAGCCCACATGAGCTTGCTCATAGGTGGGTGAGCAACTGACAGCAAATATTTTAGCCGAAAGTAAAACCGAAGATTTTCTTGCTCCTTCTTTCAGATTCCTTTATAATGAAGTAATACTTTCAGAAAGGACGGATTTATCTATGAAATTAGGTTCTCACGTAAGCATGAGTGGAAAGGAGATGCTCCTTGGTTCTGCGAAAGAAGCGGTCTCCTATGGAGCTGATACATTTATGTTCTATACCGGTGCTCCGCAGAATACCCGCCGAAAAGACATCAGCGAACTTCAGATTGATCCTGCCTGGGAATACATGAAAGCCCATGGCATCCGGGAGATTGTTGTCCACGCTCCCTACATCATCAATCTCGGAAACACCGTCAGACCAGAAACTTTCTCCCTTGCTGTTGAATTTCTCGCCAAAGAGCTTGAACGTACCATTGCCTGTAAAAGCCACACCCTGATCCTTCATCCCGGTTCCCATGTAGGCGAAGGAATTGAGGCCGGAACCGCACAGATTATTAAAGGGCTGAACGAAGTCCTCTCTTCTGACACAGACTGCTGCATTGCACTGGAGACCATGGCCGGAAAAGGCTCGGAAATTGGTCGTACATTTGAAGAACTGGCTGCCATTTACGATGGTGTAATGCATAACGACAAACTGCGGGTCTGCTTTGATACCTGTCACACCAGTGACAGCGGATATGATATCATCCATCATTTCGATGCTGTCATGGATTCTTTTGACCGTATCCTCGGAAAAGAACAGATTGCTGTCTTCCATATCAACGACAGCAAGAATCTCCCCGGTGCAGCAAAAGACCGGCATGAAAATCTCGGATTCGGACAGATTGGATTTGATGCCCTGAACTATATTGTTCATCATCCCGACTTTGAAAATGTCCCTAAAATCCTCGAAACTCCCTATATTCCTTCTGCAACAAAAGCGAAAAAATCTTATGCTCCTTATAAATATGAGATACAGATGCTGAGAGAACAGGTTTTTAATCCACATATGAAAGAACAGATTCTTGCCGATGCAGAAAACTAGCAGAAAGTCTCCGGATTCTGGTCACCGGTCTTATGAACAATAAAATTTTTTCTGCTCATGATGAAATCCATCAAGCAAGATTCACCCTTTACTTTTCTTTTATTTTATGGTAGGATAAATAAGGTTGTTGATGAATTTCATCATACAATCGGAATGCGTCTGTAGCTCAGTGGATAGAGCGATGCCCTCCGGAGGCATGTGCGGCGGTTCGACTCCGCTCAGACGCTTTTTTTGTACCCTTTTTTCCTTTTTCGAGTTAAGGTCAGAAGCATCAGAATCAATACCACACTTTCTGCTGATACGATCATCATCCACTTTTTCATTTGCGATGGATCCCCGGTTTTTACTGACTGGGGTTCTGATTTTTTCTTCTCTTTTTCCACAATGATCTTCTCTTTTTGATTCGTTATCCTCATTTTCCTGACAAATTCTTTCTGTTCGTCATCTTCTGCATCCTTAGTCAGTTCCACGATCCATTCTTTTTCTGCCCGGATATATCCTTCCGGTGCCTGGATTTCTCTGACCCGGTATGTTCCCTGACAGAGCAGTCCGCTTTCTGCCTTTCCTTTTTCATCCGTCTTCAATACTGCGGCTGTCTCTCCGGCTTTTATCTGAATGGTTCCGTCCCCGGTTATGATATCTTTTTCTGCTATAACTTCAAACTCTGCACCTTCCAGTACGTCTCCTGTATCAGCATCTGTCTTTATTATTTCCAGTTTTCCCATCAAAGGTTCATCGTAAAATTCTACCGTAACCGGTTCTGCCCAGTTATGTCCTTCCCGGATCTCAAATGCCACATCTTCTCCCAGCAGATAACCATAAGGTGCTTCTATCTCCCTGAAATAATAGGTACCAGGCTTCAGTTTCTCCGGCAGAAGAAACATTCCGTCTTCACCGGTCTCAAAATAAGTATGCTCTGTCTCTTCCGGATAATAACTTTTCATGGTGATCACTTTTTTCTCATCGTCCAGCAGCTCAAATTTTGCTCCTTTTACCCGGATCGTCTTCCCCGTTACTGCATCTTTTTTCACCAGTCTGACGGGTGAAACGATCTGCTTATCCTCCAGCAGATAATAAAATGTCTGTCCCTCCTCAGAGATCGTCACTTCAAAATCCTGTACCGGTTTCATTCCCTGCGGAGGATTTATTTCATGGACAGTATAAGTATCATAGACAAGATTTCCCCTTGCATTTTCTCCTGATTGCTTTGTCGTTGCATAACCTTTTTCATCTGTCACGATTTTAAAAACTTCTCCGGTACTTTTTGCTGTCAGGGAAAACTCAATCCCTTCCAGCGGAGTCTTGTGTTCTGTTTCAGGATCTGTGTCCTCTCTGAATTTAATCAGTTCGATATCACCCCGGATCACCTGTTCTGCGACCTCCACCGGTTCATAAGTGCAGACAGCCTCGGCTGTTCCCTCCGGAAGAATCTTCCTCACAACTACCTCATCTTCTGTCAGATATCCATCCGGTGCTTTCGTTTCCCTGATCGTCACTGTCCCAAGTGGAAACGCTGCTTCCCCATCTGACAGTTCAAAAAATGCATCGCCACTGACCTTATGCTCCGAATCAAAAGTGATCTTTCCTGAAGCATCTGTCCGCATGAGCCAGATTCTTTCGGCTTTCATTCCTTTTTTTGCAGGATCTTCCTCATACAGTCCTTTATAGTATCTGATTTCAAATTCTGCTCCTTCCAGTGTCGCATGACCTGAAGCTTCACATTTCCCTGTATCGGCATCCTTTTTTTGCAGAATAAGACTGACTGGATTTTTCTGCGGTATATCACTGACTTCTATCATCGCCGTCTGACCGGATAAAACGCAGATCGGATAAACTGTATCATCCAGTGCATAACCTGTCGGACAACTTTTCTCTTTTATATAATATTGTCCCGGACTGACCGTCAGTTCTTGCGTCATTCCATTTTCATCGGTTGTAAGCGTTCCTGTCAGATTTTTACACCCGGCATCAGTATAGACTCCGTAAACCGCTCCGTTTAAACGATATGCCGGATTCTGCTCTGTCACCTGCGGCTCTTTTGAACTTTTCTTCAGTTTTGCTTTTCCATGCGGAACATAAGTCCAGCCACCCATGACCTGCTTTCCGTTTCCTCCGTTGATGACGTATGCACAAAATCCCTGATCCGGTACAGCCAATGCCCTGATCTCTTCCAGTTTCTTTTGAAATGCTTTCTTCAGATCTTCGTAGTATTCCTGCCTTTTCAGATTCGTTCCATAAAAAGCGACATCAAAGTCAAACGCATTATAGACCCACGACAAGAACATATGGCTGTAGCAATATCTCTCATCAAAACCTGCCACTGCCGCCCCCTGCTTTACATCCCCGATCTGCCAGTACCCTTCACTTCCGTACCATTGATACAGTGCCGCTTCACCGGGAGCAGCAACAGAATAATATAATGCCCTTGCAAGATCAGAAGTATTTTCCAGTTTTACTGCTGTATAATTTCCACTCTGCGGAGTACCTCTTGCCGGTTCTAAACACCATGCACTGTTCCCTTCCGCCTCAAAATAATTGGTAGAATAGCCTGAATAATAGATAACTCTGCCACATTCTACATAAACCGTCTTCGCTTCTTCCGCCGACTGAACATCCACATCCTCTTTCGCTGACCGGTCTGCTACATCCGCTTCAGGAAAATAAGCATTCCTGATCCGGTTCCTTTTTTCTTCAATCTGCTCCTTCACCTTTTCTTTTTCTGAAGTTTCCGCTTTTGCCGAAATGCCTTTCTCTCCCAGTGCCGTAAACAGAATCACCAGGATCATCACCGCCGAGAGAAGACTTCCATGAAATTTCCCCTTTTTTCTCATTTCGTCTCCTCCTTTACCTGATATGCTTTTCCACCCATGCTGATGGTCTTATTTTTTCTGCTGTACCGGTATACATGACTTCCAAGGATTTCTTCTTCCGGTACCTGCGTCTCATTGATCTCGCAGACCATTTTTTCCATCTCCGCCACACTGATCCCTGCTGAAGCCGGAACCAGGATCACCTCATGGATGCTGCTTGGAAGTATATAAAAATCTTCCTCTAAAATATCACCCATCATTCTTAACACATAAGGATAGATCATGCAGGCTGCTCCGTTGCTTCTTGCACGGTTCGACAGGACATACATTTTATCTTCTCCCTTCTCTTCACTTTCCAGGAGATTCTGCTCTCTGCGTGCCTCTTTTCCGGCAGCCCCCAGCAGTTCACTCATGGCATACTGCATTGTAAAGCACTCTGCCATAAGCAGCCGCCTTGTATTCCTGTCCGCTTCACTCCAGAGTATTTCCTCTGTCGTCTTCCACTGATCCATATGCCTGTCGCTGATCAGCATAGCCGTAGTCCCCTTTTCACTTGCATTCAGCAGAACATAATAGATCAATGACAGATCCAGAATTTCCCTGTGCGGAACATCCTGAAGCATCTGTTCATTTTTTTCAGTATTGACAAGCCTGTATACAATTCTTTCTCTGACCTTTTGAAAATCAAAAATCTTTTCATAATCCCAGGATTCATCTTTTTTAATTTTTTCATAAGTCTCCAACAGCTCGTCCACGATCTCATTGATCGTCTTTCCTCCGAGATAACTTTCATAAAATTCTTCTAAATAAATCGTCGGTGAAAGATTGATTCCCGGAGTTTCAAGGATCACACCTGTCCTCCGTGTATCGTTATTCTTCACTGCTGTATAAACTGTCGCTTTCAGACCTCCTTCTTTTCTCTGGTTTATCATAGTTTCAACCGCATGTACAAATTCTGTATAATTCACCTTTCTCCTTTCCGACTGCGGTCCACTGATTTTTGAATGAAATTCGGTACGATCCGTACCTGACTGATTCGATTTATGAATTGAAACAATATTATGTGCTATTTATTATATGCGACCGTCCACCTGACCGCAACATAAAAATTATTAAAACTTTCCAAACTAATTAAAAATATATAAAAAAAGAGCCGCAGACATGAACATCTCATGTATACGACTCTGACTAATTATGAATATCCGGATTATACTCTTGAGAGATACTCTCCAGTACGTGTATCGATTTTCAGAACATCTCCTGTCTCAACGAACAGCGGAACCATAACGGTAGCACCTGTCTCTACGATTGCAGGCTTTGTAGCACCCTGTGCTGTATCACCCTTGAATCCAGGCTCTGTCTCTGTAATCGCCAACTCTACGAACAGCGGTGGCTCTACAGAAAATACATTTCCATTGTGGGAACAGATCTTAACTGTCTCATTCTCTTTTACGAACTTCAGTGCGTCACCAACAACATCTGAGTTCAGTGCGATCTGATCATATGTCTCCATATCCATGAAGTTATAGAGATCTCCATCCTGATACAGATACTGCATATCTTTTCTCTCAATATGAGCATTCTCAAATTTCTCTGTAGGACGGAATGTCTTCTCAACAACTCCTCCACTGATGATATTCTTTAATTTTGTTCTTACGAAAGCAGCACCCTTTCCAGGCTTTACGTGCTGGAACTCCATAATCTGATAAATATTTCCTTCAATCTCGATTGTAATACCGTTCTTAAAATCTCCTGCTGAAACCATGTATAATCCTCCTTCAATAACTTATCATTCAGGCATTCGCTCATACCATTTTATACTAATTTTCTACTTTTTTCAATCCTTTTTTGCAGGTTGCCCCATCTTAAATGCATTTATTTGCATTCTTTTTCATAAAAATGCAATACAATCTTCTCCAGATACCGTTTTAACACAATCTGGATCTCTTCTTTCGGATTCATAGGCTGCACAAGAATATTATGAATCCCGGCTCTTTTTGCTCCCCACACATCCGTAAAAAGCTGATCTCCGACAAATATTGTACTGGACAGATCTGTCCCCATCAGTTCCATCGCACGCTTATAATTACCTGTAGCC
>OIYT01001226.1_pt1 | contig 19055 bp, 11 predicted proteins | sample 1588201 | NCBI WGS metagenome assembly OIYT01 (sample SAMN03283260) | human gut metagenome | biome: human-associated habitat; material: feces | host: Homo sapiens | place: USA | collected 2013
CTACAACAACTCGGTTAACAGCCGAGTGCTCTACCATTGAGCTATCGAGGAATATATCGTTGCATTTAACTAAACGCAAAGTAGATTATATGAAATATTTCCAATCAAGTCAAGACTTATTTTCAATATTTTATCCGTAATCTACAAACGGAGATGGAGGGATTTGAACCCTCGCGCCGCGCGAACGACCTACACCCTTAGCAGGGGCGCCTCTTCAGCCACTTGAGTACATCTCCAATGCCTAAAAAACACATTTTACCAATCGGTGTTATTTAGTTCCGCGTCAACACGCTAAATTAGAATAACAAATATTGTACTAAATGTCAAGAGGTAATTATATACCCTTAGTATGCTTGACAGGGAAAAAATTTCTTCTATGTTTTTTTTCATACATTATGCATGTTGCCATCCCAAAACAAGATATAACAATTAGAGCAAACCAAAGTGATAAATTTGCCTGATCTCCTGTTTTCGGACTTAAAGCATTTTCTTTAGGATCTGATTTTTCATCACATGATGTTTCAGAAGGTTCTTTATTATCCTGTACATCAGCTGGTTTCAGATTTTCTGTTGTATCAGCTGGTTTCGAATCATCTGATTTTGTTGCTTCTTTTACTGGAATCACCGTTCCGCTTATTATATAGCCGCAAACCTTACAAACCTGATCTCCCGTGTATCCTGTCTCTGTCTCTGTTGCAGCTTTTGCATTTTTAACTTCCATATCATGTGCAGCTTTGTTCGCGTGTGCACCACAAATACATTCATGCCAGTGACTTTCGGAATCTGATTTCCATTCTGCTCCATAATCATGCACATGAGCAGCATCTACTGTAACTGTAATGTTCAGCCTTTCACTGTAATCCATGCCATCCTTATATGCAGCAATACGGTACTTGGTATTCTTCATAATCTTAATTGGTTTGGTATAAATTTTGCGGCTTGCGCTATTTTGGCACGGACAGGTGTCATCCGTCGTATAATAGATTGTCACACCCTCCTCTGCCGTCAGTGTCAACATCTCTCCCTCACTGACTGTAATATAATTATTTTTCGGAGAATTCTCGTCAAACAGTGTCTCACCAATCTGTGCTGTCGGACGTTTCGGGCGATTTTCCTCCATCGACACATGCAACTTCATTACTTTTTCAAGTGTTGTACCCTTTACCCGGAATGTCATATTCGTATATCCCGGCAAGTTTGTACTGATCTGGAATTTCGTTTTTCCATCTGCATCAGTGACAGCTTCTGCATTCGCTTTGTTCTCTGCAAAGGATGCAATCTGTGTGCTTCCAATCAGGGCTTCGACCGTCACATTTTCTACATAGTTACCTTCACTATCCTTGACTCGTACTGTAAACGTTGCCTCTTCTCCTGCTTTCGCAGGAATTATATTCTCATAATTCAGAATGATTTCAGCCGGGCGTACAGATACAGTCAAATCTCCACTGTTGTAATCAGCAAGTGTTTTCCCTGCATAATTTTTGACTCCTTTCAGTGTAAAGGACACAATATCATCCTTTCTAAAACCACCCTCTTTTGTAATATGCAGAACCTTTGAATAGCCATTTTCCACCATCTGCCATTCTCCGGTCATGCCTTCCGGCAGCACAGGATTTTCTGTTGTATCCATATACTGACTGAATACAACCTCAATATAATCCGTATATGCGTTGGCTGATACAACCTCCGGTGTTTTCTCTGATATCATTGCAATTTTCAGTCCCATCTTCGGTGGTGGAACTCTCATCCACTCGGTCTGTGCATTTTCATACCCATCCTTTTCAAAGCGAACCTGCCACCAGCCCGTTGGCACATCCCATGCAAATACTCCGCTGTCGTCGGTTATCTGCGGATTGATCTGCTCATAGTCTTCTGCATTCCAAACCTGCGCATTTGTTCCGCTGGAATCCTCTGCATAATAAACGGTCGCCTTCACGTCGGAAAGGGTGTTTGATTCCACTGCTTCATAAACGAATCCGGACGGATCCATAATTGGCTGTACCTTATGAGTTTTCTTCATAATTTTTTCCATATCCGTATCATCACATTTCTGTTTACGTTCCCTCGTCAACCTGTCAAGTTCAGCAGAAAGCCTCGTAACCTCTGCAGCGCGCCGGACACCCGTATAGTTGGATCCAAAATCCCACATCGCACTTAAGGCAGTGGTGGTCACTGTCTTATCCATAGCGCCGGCAATCGTAAAGAGTGATCCAACCACAGAATTGGCACAATAACGATCCTTTTCCAGCCCCATATACAGTCGAAGATCCATTGCCACATAGCGTTCTCTCATAATTGCATTGGAACAGAGAGGTTTATCCTTGTAGCGCTCCTCAAACATTTTCAATTCGTCAATGTATCCCTGCATATCCGCTTCGCGTACCGTATAATCCACATAGGCTTCCGAATCCTGCATTGCGCCCTCGATACCTGTCGCCGCACCTATCAGACTGCCGGCTGTGGCCATTCCCGTTGTTACATTCAACGCAAGCTGGCTGTCCGTTACTCCCGGCATATGCATCACTTGATCTAATGCATCCAGGGCATTTCCAAAAGAACCTATAAAAGCGTTCCGGGCTCCCTGATCAAAATTAGCGGCAGCTTCTCCGTTATAATCAATCTCGTTTCCGCTAGCATCAATAAAGGTGTAGCCTCCGGTGATACCGCTTACGCCTCCCTCACGCGCCAGAGCGGTCTCCGCCGTTTTCATATGTACTGCAGACTGCGTTTTCTCCGACTCTTTCGCATGATCTTTAAATGCGGTAAATGTCCCGTCTGCATTTTCGCACACCTCAAATCCATCCGCCCGAAGTTCTTCTGCCGTGCGGGTATTCTCCTTCATCGTAATGCCCAGATCCGCATAGACTTCCTCCCACGACTGGTATTCCGTGATATTCTTCTTCAGCCCCATCATCTCAGAAAAACTTTCCATCGCTTCATCAATTGCTTTCTCCGCATTGTAGAACGCTGCCTGAACCTCCGGCGTTTGTTTTTCGAACCACTCCGGCATCGTCTCTGACACGCGATATTTCGCTCCAAAAATATATTCGGATGCATTGAAATCCGGATTCTCTGTATAGGTCAGACCGTTCGTCTGCGCATATTCCTTCATATACTGATTTCTGGTTTCTGCAAGGGATGTTGCGATTTCTTCACTCTCCTGTTTTCTCTGAGCCGTAATCTCCGCTGCCTTTTTCTGGCTCTTTTCTGCCATATCCGCGTCATAAGTAAACGTTTGACCCTGATCTACCCAGTCAATTGAAAATTCTTCCGGAAGCTGCGCCTCCGTCACAACCTGCGTTCCACTTGACGGCAATGTGACCTCTCCGGCAAAGGTAAACCGATAACCTTTCCCTTCCGTGAGTTGTTCTGTCTTTAAAAGCTGCATCGGCACCGTATGTACTGTTCCATCCAGTGTCTTCATATATGTGACTACGTTTTCCGGTGCAATGCCGCCTATAAATTCAGCGCATATCGTCCAGTCATTATCCGCCTCCTCATTAAATAAATACCAATAAAATGATGGAGGGGTAAAGTATTGCGACGTCGAGTACAAATATCCCCCATTATAATTACTGCCCAGACGGTTTGTCTGATAGAAGGACCAAGAATCTAATGCTGCCGAGGTTCTTGCATAAGTAACCTCTGTGGAAACCTGCCCTCCAGCTACCTCAGCCGTTAACAGAAATGTCTGCCCTTGCAGCGTATCTGCCGGGAGATTATAGGTAAAGGTCGCATTTCCAAGACCATTCGTATTTCCTGTTCCCACCTGATTTCCATCCAGCAAAAGTGTAACTCCGCTGTATGGTGCTGCATAAACAGTCACCTTATTCCCAGTCAGAGAGTATAAGTCTCCCGCTGCCGGACGGATTTCATAATCGTGAACTGTCAATGTCTTACTCCCGATAGGTGCCGTTATTCCGTCTGCCGTCGCAACTGCAGAAAAACTGTATACGCCTGTCTTTTCACAGGAAAGTCCAAGATATAGCATACCCTCCTGCAGGGTCTTGTTTATCGTAATAGTATTCCCTGATACCGTATAATCTGAATCCTTCAGGCTTTCTGTTTCCGTACAAACATATCTCAGGCTCATATTATCCGGCAGCAAAAGAGATATCTTCCCACTTTTTCCTTCTGCAAAGCCATAATACACGCTTACATTAAAAGTCTGTTTCTTAATTACATAATTAGCTTTGGATACAATGGAGCATTTTTCTTTGTCTAAAAGTCCGGATACATTATTTTTCAGTAAAGGAACCTTTATTTCTACCTGATTGGTCTCCCCATCGGAAACCTCTGCCATCACCTTTGCATAGTCCTTTCCTTCTGTCAATCCCATGCCTTCCAGCACATCCATCGACGTCACTGCAGAAAAGCTATCATTGACATTATATGCGATAATGGTATACGTTCCTGCTTTTAGTCCTTCTGTCAGGTAAAGTCCATCTGATGCTATTTTACTTTTACCCTCCAGACTTCCGTTCTCATTAAACACAAGAATATTGTTATCCCCTGCAAAGCTGCTGTCCGTTGTAATCTTCAGTTTTCCCCAGGCCTTCAATGAAAGTTTGAAAATTCCTTCCTCCCGGCTGGCTGTCACGCTTCCTCCGGCATATCCAATGTCATCCGCATTCACAGTCAGTGTCAGATTGTTTTCCGTAACGGTTTCCTTCAGAACCACATTTGGATACTGAAGAACATAATCTGTACCTTCTTTTAATATCCTCTCGTCCGCTTTTAAGCTGATCTCCAGATTCCGAAAACTGTTGACCACTGCGGTTCCAAAATCAACTTTCATCAAATTATTGACCGGCAGTCTGTCTTCATCGGAAAAAATGATTTCTCCAAGATTCCAATCTTCATCGAGCGACATCTGGATAAAATGCTTATTATAGTAACCATCTATCATAACTTCCGCCGTCACCTTCGTTCCTGCTTCAGCTTTTACCGAAAACCGATTACCGGTGAACGTAACTGTAAGTTTCTGATTGTTCTGAAATACTTCTATCTCTGCGCCGGTAGGTATTGTACCAGACACCGTATACATCTGCTTTGTCTCATCCAGAGCCTCAAAGGTATATCTGTCTGCATAAAGTTCTTTCTGCTGTGCCTCGTAAAATTGTTTCAGCATGGACGGATTTCCCTCTGAATCGGTCTGATATGCCCTGATCACCGCCCTTTCCGCAAATGGATCCTCATAATTCACGCCATCAATTGTTACCATTTCCGTACTGGCAGGTCCGCCTGATGTGTTGTAAGGCATCAGCTTAAAATCCCGATTAGGGAATTCCACGACAATTGCAGTATATGTACTTTCTTTCTCCCCAACCTGTTCCTTAAAACAATATTTAAATGCACCTCCATAAATTTCATTTACCGTTTCCGGTACAATCACCTTTGTTCCTGCCAAACCCTCACAATACGCAAATGCATGCGCGCCAATAACCTCCACGCCCGGACTCAATGTTAGAGAAGTCATACCTGTATCATAAAATGCATCTTCCCCAATTTTTTTAATAGATGAGGGAATTACAACAGAATCAAATGAGCAGTTGCTAAACGCATAATCTCCAATCTCTATAACAGAGGCAAGATTTAGCACCTCGTTCAGTTCCGAAACCGGCAAAGCCGTACACCCATCAAAACCTGTAACCGTTGTAAATGCCGAATTATTTGGCCATTCAATACTGGTCAATGATTTACAATTTGAAAACGCGTCGTTGCCTATTGTCGTCAGGCTGTCCGGCAGATGAAGATGTGTAATTGCTGTTTCGCAAAATGCCTGCCATCCAATACTTTCCAGATTATTTCCAAAAGCAAGAAAAGATAAACTTGTACATCCTGCAAATGCATTTTGTTCTACCGTTACCACTCCATCCGGAAGTGTCATTTCGGTAAGTCCCGTCTCTCTAAACGCACCATCACTGATTACCGTAAGGTCTGTATCGGATATATCTGCGCTTTTCAGCGCTGAGCACTGGTAAAAAGCACTTTCCCCAAGTGTAGAAAGTGATGTTGGAAACACCACCTTTGTAAGCGCCTGATTTTTGCAGAACGCATATTCTCCAATACTTGTAAGCTTACTGCAGACGGAAAGATTGACCTCTGTAAGTCCACACTCGGAAAATGCATTTGCTTCTATTGAAACAAGCTCCTTACACGCTGAAAAATCTACCGTTTTCAGATCTTCACAACTATCAAATGCCCATTTTCCAACGCTTTTCAATCCCTTTGGAAATACCACAGAGGTAATTGCTGTATACTCAAATGCGCTTCCTCCAATGTTCAATGTTTCCTCACATGTTGAAAAATCCACAGATGTAAGTCTGTTACAGCCATAAAAAGCCCCATCTCCAATACTTGTCAGACGGGATGGAAATATTACCTGTATCAGCGCTTCATCGTCATCAAATGCGTAGGAACCAATATCCAATGTATTTGTACATGCAGAAAAATCCACAGACACGAGACCGGTACAGCCAGAAAAAGCATGCTCTCCAATATTGGTTAAATTTGCAGGAAGCACCACGGATGTAAGAGATGTTTTTTTAAAAAAAGCATACTCGCTAATGGTTGTTACAGCCTTATCTTCAATACTATCCGGAATTTTCGCTTCCGTAACCGTATCATCACATCCGGTAATGGCAATCGTATTATTCTCCAATATCTGATATGTTATCATCCCCCCTGTGACTTCGAAAGTGCTGTCATTTGAAGACATCACACACATAACACTTTCCGTAACATCTGTTTCATTCTCTGTTGGCTCCGTCGTAGCTACCGCTGTATCATTCTCATCTGCAGGAACATCTGTCACAGCTTCCGTTGTATCAATCTCATCTGCATTCTCATCTGTCACAGCTTCCGTTGTTTTATTTTCATTTTCCGAAAAACTCTCCGCTTTTACATTTTCCCCTAAAACAAGTGAAAAGATCATACTGATTGCTAACGTTAGTGCCAGTATTCTTGTCTTCATTTTCTTCATATACACTCCCTGCCTTCCTTATTTTTTATCACAATATCATCAATGTCATAATGTTCTTTCATAATTATATATTAAATTCTTATATGAATTTTCATAATTTCCGACATGGCACTGTCTTTATGGAAATTATAGTCAGACATAGAAAAACCCCCTTTCATTAGACTTGTTTTATCTAAAAAAAGGGGGGTTCACTTCGATATAGTATTTGCTTTTTATCTAATCAAAGAGAAATGAATTTTTCCACATTGAAGTATAACTATTCATAAGAGAGAAGCGCATTCACGCCATCGTCACTTTCCATATAATGAACTGTGATTACATCACCTTCCTCAATCTTGATCAGGCTTTCATTTTCGGCAAAATTCTGTTTGTAGACAGAACGATCTTTCGCTGTAATATACACATATGTCTCATTTTCTACCGTGATGTACCGGATCTGTGTGACTGTAATCTTCTTACTCAACGTATCTTCACTGACATCGTTTCTACTTGTCGTTATGCTGTTTTCGGCAAGCAGCTTCCGGTAACTTGCAAGTGCTTCCTTCTGTGTCGCGCCGGTTGCCACGATGCTGTATTTTTCCACATTGACAAGCGCATACATCTTCACAAGTCCTGCATTATCTTTGAGTACCATGATATAGGTTGGTACATTTCCGATGTTGATCAGAGACGGGAATGATGACGTGTACCCGAGGTTTTGTACCTGTCCCTCCGCAGAGGACATCGCGGAATGCTCTTCCGCACCTGCGATTGCAAAATATTTACTCTCTGCAGTTCTTGAATTCATCAATACGAACCCGATATTCGACTGGTCGCCATTGACGGATGTCACACCTGTGTATACCCACACATCGCCATCCATCACCTTGTAACCATAATCGTCGGTCGTCACCTTACAGCCTTTATTTCCAATCTTGCTGTTAATGAATCCGCCTGACAGCATACCATACCAGTTATACCGGTCACATAAGAGATCACCATCATACACGCGATCTACCCAGTTTGGAATATCACCCAGATTCATATATTCACAATCCCCGCTGCATGGATCACAGAGCACGATTCCCTTTACGTCCTTCGCTCCAAATAACCCTGCATTCGGCTTTAATACCGGACAGATATAATATGGATTTCCTTCGTTATCGAGTTCAAAATAATATCCGTTGAAATCATACGTCGGATAAGAAAGCTGCACGTGCCGCTGCAGATTCTTGCCAAAATATGCAGAGGAAGAATACTGAATCGGCTTTTCAATCTTCACATAATCTGCTTCATTTTTGACCGGATCAACAAGCACGTATCCCGGAATTCCGGCATCTTTATTGTTCAGATATTTGATAAACCCCGCATATTCAAGCGGTGCAACCTTCATCGGCACACCATTATAATCAATGGTGCTGTATGTCTCACTCACCTGATACTGGCTGACAACATCAGACAGGGAACCAATCGCACGATCACCGATGATTCTCGCACTGTCCGTATCCATCAGTGCAATGTTGTTGATATTCTCACTTTCCGGTACATCCGTTGCAAAATCACCATCCTCAACCTTGATGATTCCTGCATATTTCGATGCACGCAACAATTTGGAAGATGCCAGCCCACCAATGATCAACCCTACAATTAACACAAGAATTGCAGTAAATGAAACCATTACCACCTTTGTTGAACCAACGGCTTCTTTGATATTGCCTTTTTTAGTAATGCGTGTTCCCTTGAAATCAAAGGAGCAAAATCCGATTGCCGCAAGCGTAAGTATCACCCATGTCCAGAATCCAGAGGTATGTACATTGATTGCCGGAGTCAGAAAATAATAAAATAACACTTCCACAACGAGCAGCAACCCATACAGAAGAATGTTTGATTTGCGGATAGCAAATCCTGGTTTTCCGCTTTTCTGCTGTTTCTTCCTGCGCTCCTTTTCCATATCTACATCATATTCGACTTTAACCTTGTTTTTTGCCATATTAATTATGCTCCTTCAGATAGTCTGCAACTGCTGTCTCATACAGATTGTGTCCCTCGCTATCGATTACAACGATAACAGGAAGATTCTCAACGCGCATCTTACGGATTGCTTCGGTTCCAAGATCATCATAGGCGATCACTTCTGACTCCTTGATGCACTTGGACAGCAATGCACCCGCTCCGCCAACAGCTGCCATATACACAGCTTTTTCCTTCACGATTGCATCAATCACTGCCTGGCTGCGCTTACCTTTTCCGATCATGCCCTTCAACCCCTTTGAAAGGAGAAGCGGTGTATATTTATCCATACGGCTGCTCGTGGTAGGTCCGGCAGAACCGATGACCTGTCCCGGCTTCGCCGGTGTTGGTCCGAGATAATAGATTGTATTTCCTGTGATATCCAGTGGCAGAATCTTATCCTCATACAGCTTTGCACCGGTATACTCTACTTCCGGATGTTTCTCCTGCTCCACTAAGATGGCATCATACATCCGCTTGTGTGCAGCATCTCTGGCACTGTAAATCGTGCCGGTCAGATAGATATAATCTCCTGCATGAAGCTCCTTTAATTCCTCTTCGCTAAATGGTACTGCAATATGTCGTTCCATTCTCTAATCCTCCACTACTATTTTTTATTGTATTTACTTCGTCAGCATATATCCCTTTATAAACATTCTTTTTATCATGGTCTGCTCATCATCGATTTCAAAACTGATATACGTTATAATCAGTTTTTCTGTATCACTGATTTGAATTTCGTAGACTTTATCTTTTTCATCTACAACCTGATTTTCATTTTTATTTTCCAAGTCCTTATAATACGAAATGCAGGAAGTAAGATCTACACCCTCATATACATTGTCTCCGGCTGTGATTGTTTTGCTCTCATATTCTTGAACAGAACTTTCATCCCGCCAATGTTCATCTACCCCATAGATTTTTTCATAACCACGGATGGTCAATCCATCCTCTTCAATCGGATATGCATTGAAATACACGGATTTCCATTGATCTTCACTGTCCTGGTCATACAGCATGTTATGTAATTCATCCTGCTCCGCTTCCGTGAGATTGGTCTTTATGTATCGTCTGCCATACGCATTTCCACGCAAATAATCATATGCTTCCGCAGCCACTTCCTTATCCAATGTCCGATTCTTAACTAACCGGCTTTTCTGTGACTGATACGACAGATATTGCGCATTTCCAAATGGAAGCAGAAGCCCGACAAATAAAAACCCAACTAAGAATAGAATCAGATTTTCATAGTGCCAGTTTATTTGTGTTTTTGTCTGATTTATTTCATTTGCATGTTCTGTTCCTGTATCACCGGTATCTACCTGATTATTATATGTTTTTTTCCTACCTGCAAGTCTTGCATACCGTGCATAGATTTTCTCCCACAGGATATAGATGATCTGCAGCAAGATAAACATCCACGCCGCATATCGCTGCTCCGTCAGTCCATACGCTTTGACACGCACTGACATTGAATAAATCTCAAGCAGGATAAATGGTGCATAGATATATTTCGTAATAGAAATAAGTTTCGCATAACGTGAAGTCTTCTCCTCCACAAACCCGGATGCCATCATCCAGATTGGCATACCTATCGCGAAAAGACTCGCACAGATGCCGAAGATCTCGTTGCTTGGAACCTCCTGCGTCACGAAGATTTTTACCACATACAGATAGATTACGAACATCGCAATCCACACGCATGGAAGTAACACATACGATACAAATTTCTTCGTAAATGCCGCATTATCTTCGCTCGTATCCGAGACAGCAAGCAGGCAGGTTGGAAAATACGCAAGTGCACTCAGCAATAACTGGATATTCAACTCCACTCTGAACGTATCTATATCCACAAGCAATGCATCTATAATTTCAAGAATCAGGATAACCGCAATATTTAACACCAGATAGACACCAACTGCCCGGAGCAATGCGAATATAATCCGTCCGATACAATGTGGCAGATCCAGTTTCTGCTGCCGGAGCAATACATAAATTGCAAGAAGCACGGTACACGCAATGTAAAAATACAAGATACTTTCAAATATCAGATTCGGTATATCTGCTTTCTGCGTTTTAATCATCTCTGATAAAACCTTAAATATTATGGCAATCACAAACGTTACGCCATAGCCAATCAGCCATTTCCGTTTGTTTTTTTGTGCTTCTTCTGCTGTTTTCTTCCACAGACTCTCAACCAGAAAATTCCCGGCAAGCCAGATAGAACACACAGTCACGATAGATTCTATATCAAACCCTTTTTTCTGATTTGCTATGATGCTCACAACCGCTATGATAAACGCACAGAAAATACTCGCAGCATAACGTATGTAAATCTGCTTGAATTTCGCCATATTCTGGTTGATATAATTTGAAACCTTTCCCAAGTACATATCTCCTTTCTTTCGGGCACGCATGATTCTCGTTTATAACTTACACATGCATCCATCCAATCTCCTGTACATCTTTCTCTGTCATCTCTTCCATATCATTTATATTTCTACAACACAACTGTCTTGTGACGGTTTACATGACAGCACATGTTGACTGCAAGCGGCATACCTGCGATATGTGTTGCGTAAGTTTCAATATTGACTGCAAGCGCCGTTGTCTTTCCTCCAAGTCCACCCGGTCCGATTCCAGTCTTGTTCACAAGCTCCAATATCTCGTTTTCGAGCTTCGCAATATGTGCCTTCTCCGAATGTGATCCTGCCGGTCTTGTGAGTGCTTTCTTCGCAAGCTTTGCCGCAAGCTCAAAATCACCGCCAAGTCCAACACCGACTACCATCGGAGGACAAGCATTTGGTCCGGCATCCTTCACTGCTGCAAGCACGGACTGACGGATTCCTTCTTCTCCATCTGCCGGTTTCAGCATATATACCTTGCTCATATTCTCACTACCAAATCCCTTCGGCGCAATCGTGATCTCCAGCTGATCTCCCGGTACAATATCATAATGGATGATTGCTGGTGTATTATCTCCGGTATTTTCACGCAAGAGTGGATCTCTCACGACAGATTTCCGCAGATATCCATCGGTATATCCTCTTCTCACACCTTCGTTGATGGCATCCGTGAGATTCATTCCTTCAATGTGCAGATCCTGTCCAACATTCACGAAGAACACTGCCATTCCTGTATCCTGACAGATTGGTGTCTTATCTTCTCCGGCAATCTCCATATTCTCGATCAACTGATTCAAGATCTGCTTGCCAAGTGTGCTGTCTTCCTCTTTTGCCGCCTGACGTATCTTTCCATCCATATCATCTGCCAGATACAGATTGGCCGAGATACACATTTCTTTCACTGCTTCAATGATTTTGTCTGTGTGTAATGTTCGCATGGTTTACTCCTTTTTATGCATATTTATAGGTTTGAATACTATTAATTTCATCCTTCAGATTTAACTTTGCATTACGTAAATCAATATCATTTTGAATATTCAAAAAATAAGAATCTGACACCCCAAAATATTTTGCAAGTCTCAAAGAAGTATCTACTGTTATTTTTCTTCTGTCATGCAAAATATCCTGTACTCTTGAAACTGGAACATGGATTTCCATTGCCAGTTTATATGCTGAAATATCCAACGGTTTCATAAATTCTTCCCACAATATTTCACTTACTTTTGTTGTCTCTATCATTTTTTCCATACCATCATCTCCTAATGATAATATAAAATTTTAATATTTTTAATATTGTACCTGTTATACAGGTATATGTCAATTTGTTTATATTATATACTTCTATTCATAAAAAACAAAAGGCTGCTACATAATTTCTCATATAGCAGCTTTTTCCTAATATTCCGTTTTTATCATAACACTCTTACTTATTCATATTTTTTTAAGTCTTTTCGATAACAAGTATAATAGATATCTGCATCCGGATTTTTTTCTTTTAACATTTGCAAAACTTGTTTTGCCGGTTCCTCGGCATCAAAATTTGCAACTATGCATTGATATGAATTAAAATATTTTGATAATTCTAAAACATCTGCTCTACAATAAGCCTTTGCATTTTCACCTAATTCTAAAATAATAACTTCAGTATCAAACGTCCCGCGTAATACCTTGTCTTGCAAAATACTATAATCTACATATGTGTAAGAAGGTTTTTCTCCACAATCCAGATTAAGTTTTGTTAAATCATAATAAAAAATACTTTTTTCATCCCCTGGTGCATTTGTTATATTTGTAAATTTTATAGCAATCAGCTCAGAACCCAAATAAAAACTAATATTAATGTCTATTTTATCTGACAGATAATCAGGATTTTTCTCTGCGAATTCTCTACTTCTTTTTATAATATTTTCACATTCATCTGCTGTTTTAGAAGAATATGGAGATATTTTGAGATTAATTTCACTTTCATTTTCTTCATATCTTATTTTAAGATTTCCTTTTTTATTTCCAACTACATATGATTTCCATTCATCATACATGTATGTACTGGAATTACATCCTACCAACAATACCATTATTATTAATGCTAGAACAGGTATTTTTCTTTTCGCGTTAATACTTTCTCCCCCATTTCCAATCATAAAAAGCTGCTACACGATTTCTCATATAGCAGCCCTTTTCTTAATCATCCAAATAGTCGTCTTTATCCTTCGTATCAATTCCGCGTTTCTTATTCTGTGCACGCACATAAATCGAAACAAAAATGTATGTCACAAATAACAATACAAATATAACACCTACCCAGTACATAAGTGCATATAAGAAATTGGATACGCCATCCATCTTGGAAAGACCTTCCAAGCCCTCTTTAATACTATCATTCATCGCTTTTCCCTCTTTTCACGAATAAAATACCAATATTGTCTATTATTATATCAAATCAAACACAGAAAGCAATAAAAACTATTATATATCTGTTTTCTCTTTTTTATAAACTGCGATATCTTCTAGCTTACAATCGAGTATTTCACATAAACGATCTAATGTATGCGTAGATACATAACTATTAATTCTCAATCGTGATAATTGCCCTGCAGAAATGTGATACTTATTTATTAACTGATACTGTGAGATACCTTTCAATTTTAATGTGTTCCATAATGGTTCATAAGAAATCATGCTTTTATCCTTTTTTATTGCATAATACCCATAAATGGACTATAATAATATTAGCCATAAATGGCTAATATTAAAAAGGAAGGTAAACATATGGATCAAAATACAAATAACTTTAATTATCCTTATTACTTAAGTCAGTTTTTTGTTAATAAAAATGAAAGACTAATTTCAACTTTAGGAAATTCTTATATCCAAAATTTTATTTCAAATGGGATTTTATCAAAAGGATTTTCTTTTATAACTGATAAAAGAGTATATTTTCAAGGAAAATCATATAATGTTTTCTATAACAATAGTGGAAATCCTAAAATCGTTAAAAATTCACGTTCTCAGATTGTTGATTTAAAAGATGTCACGGGAACCGAAATTAAACACTATAATCCTATACATTATCTAATTATCGCTATTGTTTTTTTTATTTTTTTACTTATTCTGTTGAGTATTGGTTTCTCTGAATTTAAGATTTATATTATTCCTATAATATTAGCATATGTTTTTTTATATTTTAAAAATAAAATATCACTAATTTCTATTCAATATGCAGGAGGAGAAATTGCTTTTGATATTCGCTGGTTTTCACAAAATGAAATTGATAATTTTCAGAAGCAATTACGTTTGGCAAAAGACAATGTTGTGGATAATCCAATAAATAATAATTATAATGTTAGTTCTGCTGATGAATTGATAAAATATGGACAACTTTTACAAAAGGGCTTGATTTCACCGGAAGAATATCAAAATATCAAAAGAAATCTATTATAAAAAAAGGACGATGTATCATCATAGTACATCGTCCTTAATTATTACTTTACTTATCTTCCGGACTCTCCGGCTCTTCTACATTACCTTCTTCATTGTCTGCCTCGTTCATCTCGCGTTCCATCATCTCTAAAGACTCGGATTCATCTGCAGATTTCTGACGAACCTTTGCAATACTTGCAACGGTAATATCGCTTTCCAGATCCATGTTGATGAGCTTCACACCGGTTGTAATTCTGCCTAATATAGAGATATCCTTACACAGGAGACGGATTACAATACCCTGGTTGGTAATCAGCATGATCTCGTTATCATCATTGACCGCCTTAAATCCTACAACGGTTCCGGACTTGTCTGTGATCTTGTAACACTTCACACCTTTACCACCACGGTGCTGCGGTGTAAATTCTTCGACAAGTGTACGCTTACCAAGACCATTCTCCGATACGATCAGAAGTGCTTCGCCCTGCGTATCTAACTGCATGCCGATAACCTCATCATCACCAGCGACACTCATACCGATTACACCCATAGATGTACGTCCGGTTGAACGAACTTCCTTCTCATTGAAGCGGATACACATACCCTGCTTTGTGATCAGGATGATATCCTTCGTATTGTTCGTTGCCTTTACTTCGATCAGCTCATCTCCCTCTTTCAGAGTGATAGCAGCAAGTCCGGACTTACGAACATTTGCATACTCGGTAATCTTTGTCTTCTTGATCATACCATTCTTTGTAGCCATGATCAGGTATCTTCCCTCATGGTACTCACGAATCGGAATCACGGCTGTAATCACCTCATCCGGCTGGAGCTGTAACAGGTTCACGATTGCCGTTCCTCTTGCGGTACGTCCGGATTCCGGAATCTCATACGTCTTCAGACGATATACACGTCCCTGATTCGTGAAGAACATGATGTAATGATGCGTCGTTGTCATAAACAGATTCTCGATGAAATCATCCTCGATTGTCTGCATACCCTTGATGCCCTTACCACCACGGTTCTGACTCTTGAAGTTATTAATTGTCATACGTTTTACATAGCCAAGCTTTGTCATAGCGATTACAACATTTTCCTTCGGAATCAGATCTTCGACTGTGATATCATCATCCATATCAATGCCGATAGAAGTTCTTCTGTCATCACCATACTTTGTTGCGATGATCAGGATTTCCTCCTTGATTACACCAAGGAGCAACTTCTCATCTGCGAGAATTGCCTTCAACTCTTTGATGAGTTCCATCAATTCTCTGTATTCTTTCTCAAGCTTCTCTCTTTCCAAACCGGTCAGAGCACGCAGACGCATATCCACGATTGCCTGTGCCTGTGCATCGGACAAACCGAAACGCTCGATCAATGCAAGCTTTGCATCGGCAACGGATTTGGAACTACGGATGATTTGAATAACCTCATCAATATTATCAAGGGCAATCAATAATCCCTCTAAGATATGAGCACGATCTTCCGCTTTGTTCAAGTCAAACTTCGTTCTTCTTGTGACAACCTCTTCCTGATGCTTGATATAATATCCAAGCATTTGAAGGAGATTTAATACCATAGGCTGTCCATCAACCAACGCCAGCATGATTACACCAAATGTATCCTGCATCTGTGTGTGCTTGTATAACTGGTTCAGCACGATATTCGCATTGCAGTCTTTTCGAAGCTCGATCACGATACGCATACCCTCACGGGAACTCTCATCACGGAGAGCTGTGATACCCTCAATCTTCTTATCCTTGACAAGCTCTGCAATCTTCTGGATCAGCTTTGCCTTATTTACCATGTATGGAAGCTCGGTAACAACGATTCTCTGCTTTCCATTTGCCATCGGCTCGATCTCGGATACGGCACGTACCTTAATCTTACCACGACCGGTTCTATATGCTTCATTGATACCGGCTGTACCAAGGATAGATGCACCCGTTGGGAAATCCGGTCCCTTGATGATTTCCATGATTTCTTCGATTTCTGTCTCACGGTCCTCATTCACACGGTTATCAATGATCTTAACGACTGCATTTACGACCTCACGCAGGTTGTGAGGTGGAATATTTGTTGCCATACCTACGGCAATACCGGTTGTACCGTTCACGAGCAGGTTTGGATAACGGCTTGGAAGTACGACCGGTTCTTTCTCTGTCTCATCAAAGTTTGGAATGAAATCAACTGTATCCTTGTTGATATCTGCAACCATCTCCATGGAAATCTTGGAGAGACGTGCCTCAGTGTATCGCATCGCAGCCGCGCCATCCCCATCGACGGAACCGAAGTTTCCATGTCCATCGACCAATGGATATCTTGTATTCCATTCCTGTGCCAGCTTTACAAGTGCCTCGTAGATAGAACTGTCACCATGTGGATGATATTTACCCATTGTATCACCGACGATACGGGCACATTTACGATGTGGCTTATCCGGACCGTTGTTCAGTTCCACCATGGAATGTAAAATTCTTCGCTGTACAGGCTTCAGACCATCCCGCACATCCGGAAGAGCTCTTGCAGCGATAACGCTCATGGCATAATCGATATACGATTCTTCCATGGTTTTCTTCAAATCCACTTCATGGATTTTATCAAAAATTGTACTATCGTCCATTGTTCTCCTCCTACTTAAATGTCAAGATTCTTAACGAATTTTGCATTTGCCTCAATAAATTCACGTCTTGGCTCTACTCTCTCACCCATCAATGTATCGAAGGTTAAGTCAAGCTCAGACTCACTATTCTCATCAATTGCTACACGCAATAAAATCCGCTTTTCCGGATCCATCGTCGTATCCCACAACTGTTCGGCATCCATCTCACCAAGTCCTTTGTATCGCTGAATCTTGTTATTCTGGTCACGTCCGACTTCATTTAAGATATCTGCCAGCTCTTCGTCACTGTATGCATACCATGTCTTCTTGTTTTTCTCCAGCTTGTACAGTGGTGGCTGTGCCAGATATACATGTCCTTCCTTGATCAGATCCGGCATGAACCGGAAGAAGAAGGTTAACATCAAGGTTGCAATATGTGCACCATCGACATCGGCATCGGTCATGATAATGATTTTGTCATAACGAAGCTTCTCAATATTGAAATTCTCACGAATACCGGTACCAAATGCAGTAATCATGGCTTTAATCTCTGCATTTTCCAGAATGCGGTCGATTCTTGCTTTCTCTACATTCAGAATCTTACCACGCAGTGGAAGGATTGCCTGTGTTGCACGGGATCTGGCAGTCTTTGCGGAGCCACCAGCGGAATCTCCCTCTACGATATAGATTTCGCAGTTCTTTGGATTTGGATCCGAACAATCGGCAAGCTTACCGGGAAGTGCCATGTTCGTCTCAAGTGTACTCTTACGGGCAACATCTCTTGCTTTTCTGGCTGCCATACGGGCACGCTGTGCGACAACTGCTTTTCCCACGATAGCCTTTGCCACCTGAGGATTCTGCTCTAAGAAATACGTAAGTTTCTCTGTCACAAGTCCTTCTACCGCGGTTCTCGCTTCTGCATTACCAAGCTTCTGTTTTGTCTGTCCTTCAAACTGTGGCTCCGGAATCTTGATACTTACGATAGCGGTCAGACCTTCTCTCAGGTCATCACCGGACAGGTTTTCTTCTTTGTCACGCAGAATCTTATTGCTTCTTGCATAATCATTGAAGACTTTCGTGATAGCACTCTTAAATCCTGTCAGATGCATACCACCTTCCGGTGTATTGATGTTATTTACAAAGCTCAAAGTAAGCTCGTTGTAAGAATCGTTGTGCTGCATTGCCACTTCGACATAGATATCATCTTTATTACCCTCGATATAGATGATCTTGTCGTAAAGTGCAGTCTTTGTCTTATTCAGGTAAGCGATAAACTCCTTGATACCACCCTCATAGTGGAAGGATTCTCTCTGTTCCTTGCCCTCACGCTTATCTTCAAGATTAATCTTCAATCCCTTTGTGAGGAAAGCCATCTCACGAAGTCTTGTACGAAGCACCTTATAATCAAAGATAACATCATCGAAGATTGTATCGTCCGGCATAAATGTAACCTTTGTTCCGGTCTTGTCGGTCTTACCAACCTCTTTTAATTTATATATTACATTTCCTCGTTCATAACGCTGCTTGTATATCTTGCCATCTCTGGAAATCTCAACCTCCAGCCAGTTCGAAAGCGCATTTACAACGGATGCACCTACACCATGCAGACCACCGGATACCTTGTATCCGCCACCGCCGAACTTACCGCCGGCAT
>OIYT01001230.1_pt1 | contig 18980 bp, 17 predicted proteins | sample 1588201 | NCBI WGS metagenome assembly OIYT01 (sample SAMN03283260) | human gut metagenome | biome: human-associated habitat; material: feces | host: Homo sapiens | place: USA | collected 2013
GTTAATGACCGCCGCTTTTCTTTATATTATTTAACCCTTAAGTTCAACTCTTCTGATCTTTCCGCTGATAGTCTTTGGAAGTTCGTCACGGAACTCAACTATTCTCGGATATTTATACGGAGCAGTATGCTCCTTGACATAATTCTGGATCTCCTTTTTAAGTTCATCCGTTCCGACTGTTCCCTTTGTGAGAACGATAGACGCCTTTACAACCTGACCTCTTATCGGATCGGGAGCAGCACTTACGCCGCATTCCAGAACATACGGAAGTTCCATAATAACGCTTTCGATCTCAAATGGTCCGATGCGGTAACCGGATGACTTAATAACATCGTCAACACGTCCGACATACCAATAATAGCCGTCCTCATCCTTCCAGGCTGTATCGCCTGTATGGTAAATTCCGTCATGCCATGCTTCCGTTGTCTTTTCCTGATCATTATAATATTCCAGGAAAAGTCCGGGAGGTGTATTCTTGTCGGTGCGGATAACGATCTCGCCTGTTTCACCAGGCTTTACGGGATTTCCGTCCGGATCAACAATGTCAACATCATACTGTACATTTGGCTTGCCCATAGAACCGGGACGAGCCGTCATGCCTACGAAATTTCCGATAACAAGAGTGGTTTCAGTCTGACCGAATCCTTCCATAAGCTTTACGCCTGTTGCCTTGAGGAACTGATTATAAACCTCCGGGTTAAGAGCTTCTCCGGCTACTGTCGCATACTTGATACTGCTGAGGTCGAATTTTGACAGATCTTCTTTGATAAAGAATCTGAACATTGTAGGAGGAGCACAGAAAGTAGTGATTCCGTATTTTGCGAACATGGGCAGAATCTTGTTTGCATCAAAGCGGTCAAAGTCATAAACGAAAACGCAGGTCTCGCTGAGCCACTGACCGTAGAGCTTGCCCCAGAGAGCCTTTCCCCAGCCAGTATCGGAAATTGTGAAATGAATGCCGTTAGGATCAACATTGTGCCAGTAACGTGCAGTCACAAAGTGACCGAGAGCATACAGATGACTATGCTCTGCAATTTTAGGATAGCCTGTGGTTCCCGAAGTGAAGTACATGAGATTAGGCTCATGACCGCATGAAAGTTCACTGGGATTGGTCGGACGCTCAAATACGTCGCTGCATCCCTTAATGCCTTCGTCGAAGCTGAACCAGCCGTCACGTTGACCGTGCGCCATCATTTTAATGATATTCATACCGCATTCTTCAATGGCAAGATCGACCTGATGTGCAACATCGCCGTCTCCCGTGCAGACGATAGCTTTTACGTCGGCTGCCTTGAAACGGTATGTGAAATCGTGCTGTACGAGCTGATTCGTAGCCGGAATTACAATTGCACCAAGCTTATGGAGCGCATTGATAGCAAACCAGAACTGATAGTGTCTTTTAAGAACAAGCATTACCCTGTCGCCCTTGCGGATTCCCATTGAACGGAAATAATTAGCCGCCTGATTTGAATATTTCTTGATATCACTGAACGTAAAGCGCTTTTCTTCCATTTCGTTGGAAACGTAAATGAGAGCGCACTTGTCAGGATTCTTTTCGGCAAGAACATCAACAACATCGAAGCCAAAGTTAAATGATTCAACATTCTTGAAGCGGATATTCTTCATTGCACCGTTTTCGTCAGTTTCAACCTCTACGAATTTATCTGCAACAGGATTCTCGACCTTTGCAAGATCGAAGTTTGTAACTCCGGGCAGAATAACGGGTTCAAGGTGCTGAATAGCTCTCTGAGGAGCGTTGGCACCGAATACGACAGCATAGAATTTGCACTCTTTGCCTCCTACAGCCCATTCGTCATGCGGTTCAGAGCTATCATAATAGATAGAGTCTCCCTCGTTAAGGATCTCAACATTATCGCCGACACGGACTTTAAGCTGTCCGCTTACAACGATATCCATTTCCTGTCCCTCATGGGTATGAGGATGAGCCACTCTGAATTTCTCGTCAACATAGGGGATAGTAACGAGGAACGGTTCACCGATCTTATTCTTGAAGTTCGGCGCAAGACGCTGATAGGTAAGACCCTTGCGGCGTGCAATGGGAAGTCCCTCGCCTTTTCTGGTGATATCGAAACTATTGATATGAGGAGATTCACCCTCCATAAGATCAGTGATCTCAACGCCCGTTGCGCCTGCAAATTTATAGATAAACGAGAAGCTGAAATCCTTTGCTCCGCCCTCATAGGCAAGATATTCAAAGGATGTCATCCCAACTTTTTCAGCCATTTCCTCAGGGGTCAGACCTACCGACTCACGTGTAGCTCTAATTCGCTCAGCGACCTCTCTTATCTTAAATTCGGGATTCAATAAATTACTCATAGTAAGCCTGCTCCTTTCTGTAAAATCAGCTGATTTTTTAATGCTGAATTTATACATATTGTATACTTTGTGTATACGCTTACATGAGAATAATTATATCACTTTTTTTTTACAATGTCAACATATATTTCCTGTATACTGTATGATTTTTTGTTTTATAGTTTAAATCGCACAAAATAAATACATAACAGGCAAACAAGTTTACCAATACTCCGTATTGACAATTCATAATTATGGGAGTATAATAAAAATGCGGCGTAAGAATTATGCCGACATTATCACTGAAGAGTAAAGGTGTGTTCGCTATACCGGAAATCCGGTATTCCAGTGCTGCCGGGACGGGGAGTTGTCCGGCGGACGAAAGCCATACGGCTGCGATTCGCATCTTGCATCCCGCTTCATAGGACAATTAAAAGCATTATGCCTTCTTTTCTTGTCATATGAGTGAGGAAAAGGAGGTATTTTTTTATGAATTCAACAAACAAGACAACTTCCGCCGTCAAGAGTCTCAGACTCTTCGGCAACACACGTGTGCTGGTTGTATCAGCGCTGTTCATCGCCATGAGCATCGTGCTCGGCAAGGTACTGGCGTTCAACATCGGAACCAGTATCCGCATCAGCTTTGAGAATCTTCCGCTTCTCATGGCAGGAATATTTTTCGGGCCGTTTATCGGTGCAGCCGTTGGCGCAGGAGCTGACCTTATCGGATGTCTGTTAGTAGGCTACGCCATTAATCCTGTTATTACTCTGGGTGCAGCTTCTATCGGATTCGTTTCGGGACTTATGTCAATTCTTCTCTCCAAAATGCATAAATGTCCCAGAACGGCTCTTTCCGTTCTTGCAGCCCATGCAGCAGGCTCTATGCTGATAAAATCAATAGGAATGTATTTTTATTTCCATACGCCCGTCCAGGTGCTTCTGTTGAGGATACCGCTGTATATAGGCATCGGAACACTGGAATTCTATATTATTTATCTGCTGCTGAAAAACAAGGCATTTTCGGATCAGCTTGAAAGAGTGAAAAAATGACAAATTATGACAACGCCCTGAAATATCTGAAAAAAACCTCACGCAGAGGAAGCAAGCTGGGTCTTGAACGTATAAGACAGATCATGACACTGCTTGATGAACCTCAGAATAAAGTAAAGGCTGTCCATATATCAGGCACAAACGGAAAGGGTTCATTTGGCGCTATGCTGTGTTCTGTCCTGAAAGCAGCCGGATATCTTACAGGCAGCTTTTCTTCCCCGGCAATCACAGAAGTCACTGACAGCTTCCGCATAAACGGCAGTGAGATTCTCCGTGAAGAATTCGGAGATCTCATTTGTTCGCTCACCCCCCTTTGCGAAAGCATAAACGACAAACCAACTGAATTTGAAGTTCTTACCGCCGCAGCCTACAAATTATTTGCAGATAAAAACTGCGATATTTCTATTGTGGAATGCGGAATGGGCGGCGATCTTGATTCTACCAATGTCATTAACGCTCCCCTGCTCTCCGTAATTACAAACGTCCAGAAAGATCATTGCAGTTTTCTTGGAAATACTACCGAAGAAATTGCACGTCACAAATCAGGGATCATTCGTCCGGGCTGCCCGGTTCTTTTCGGCGGAAATGATCCAGATGCCGACAGAGTAATAGCCGAAGCCGCACAGAAAGCCGGAGCGGAGCTTTACCGCACCGATCTCAGCCGGATATCTGATGTTTCCTGCTCTCTCGGCGGCACGGATTTCTGCTTTGAGGGATTCGGCAGACTGCATATATGCCTCACCGGAACTTACCAGATTTATAACGCTGCAAATGTACTGACAGCAGTTGAAATTCTGCGTAAGCGTGGCCTGAATATCACCGACTGCGATGTCAGAACAGGTCTTGAAAAAGCAAAATGGCACGGAAGATTTGAAATTCTCAGAAAAAATCCACTTGTAATTTTTGACGGTTCTCATAACCCATGCGGCATAAAGTGCGCTGCTGACAGTATACAACTTTGTTCGGATAAAAAAGCTGCTCTTCTCATCGGCGTGATGGCTGACAAGGAATACGGTCTTTACGCCGATATATTGGGAGATCTGACCGACAAGGCATTTGCCGTCAAACCGGATAATCCAAGAGCTCTTGACAGCAGTCTGCTGGCGGATTCGTTTAATGCAAAAGGAATTCCAACAGCTTATTTTACAGACTTTAAAAAAGGTGTCAAATCCGCATATGAATACGCACAAAACCGTAATATACCACTTATTGCTCTGGGCTCTCTTTATATGTACAAGGAATTTATTGATGCAATTGAAAAACTACCAGATTAACTAATGGATCTTTCAACCAATATTTTACTGTTCTGCGTCACAAATTCTCAATGGATTGTCGTATTTCAAGAAGTTTATATGCAGGATATTTGATTTAACAGTTTGAAACTGCAATGTTTGTCTATCTGGGGCAAGGGTGGATTCGTCGGTCTGGTTCAGTGTACTCTTGCGAAAAAATATATATTTCTTTGCTCACTCGGCATTTCTGCCGAGTGTTTTCTTTATTCTTTTTGAAATCGGGGATTATGCATTGTTACCTATACCTTTAGTTGATCAAATATTATTTTAGTAGAAATGATTAGAAAATATTTAAGTTGCACTCCACCGAATGATGTGCTATAATAGAATTACAGTAAAAAACATAATAACTCCGGAGAAAAAATTATGGATAACAACACTGCATTCAGAAAAAATTTAGTAAATCGAAGAAAGGAACTTGGTCTTACTCAGGAACAACTTGCTCAGAAAATGAATGTTTCACCGCAGGCTGTTTCAAAATGGGAAAATACAAGTTATCCTGACGGTTCTCTTTTACCACTGCTTTCCGAAACTCTTAATATTTCTCTTGATGAACTTTTGGGCTTAAAAAAAAAGGTCTGATAAGGTTGATATTGAGCAGCTAATTACCGACGAAATTCGTTGTACAAAGCCGGAAGAACGTTCAATGCTTGTTATGAAAATGTATAGCTGAACGGCCGCAGTTTATAAAATTATGAGATATTTATAAGTATCTTTACAAAAATTATGAAAAGGAGGATAGAAGTCTGTTCTGAGACGTTTCAGTGCAAAGCAGACTTCAGAAATTTTATGATGAAAATAAATAAAAGACTATTTAGTTTTGTGGCTGCGGCTGTTATATCTGTTACTTGTATACCATCATTTTCAGTATCACGCCAGATCGTACAGCCTTCATTTTCTGTTTATGCTGAGGGAGATTATTCAATTCCGGATCTACGTATTGAAAACAAAAAATTCCTGATACAGAAAGTTTCCGTTTTGTTAATTCTATATCTCTATCATGAATGTTAACTGCTGGTCAGAAAACAGACCTGTTGTATATGGAAAAGATGACGAAGAACTTAAGATGCTTGCAAAGGCATGTCAGGAAAGTACAACAGCAGAAATCCAGCTTTGGTGGTCACTTGACTTAAACTGGGGTGACAGACCCGATTCTTCTGTAACAGCAGGAAAATCAGAAAGCGAAGTATCAGCCCTTAAAGCTGCAGCAGCTAAAGAATGTATTGCAGTTATCAATGTAAGACCAATGAATCTTCCGCTTGATACAAATATGGGTCATGGTTCATGGAATACCGGAAATACTGAAGTTAAAGGCGATGTCAACGCAGATGGTAAATTTAACATCACCGATGCAGTAATACTTCAAAAGTGGCTTTTAAATATTCCGAATACAAAACTGGACAACTGGAAAGCTGCTGATTTATGCAAAGATGAAAGACTGGATGTATTTGATATGGTTGAAATGAGAAAACTTCTCGTTCAAAATAAATAACTCTCTATCTGCACAATAAGAGAGGATATATGGGTATTATTCCGATGTAATTGGGACAAACAGAAACCTCCGCAAGAGCAATCTAACGGAGGTTTTTTTATGGCATACAATCACGGATTAGCAAAAAAGAAATTTGAAAGCCACTTTTATGGACAAAGTCTCTCTTTAGATCAACTACATAAGATGAAATATCTTTCTACATTCCGCTGATAAACATAGCTTATTCCTGCAAAGAGCAAAGCAGCTACGATTTCAAAGCGGTTTCTGAAAATCCCTTCAGACTGTGCTTTTTCAAAGCCATTTCAAGCAGCTCCGGCAGACGCTCCGGCGGGCAGGCAAAGCAAGGAATATCCATACTGCCTATTTTTTCTGCAAGCTGAGTGTCAAAACACGGCTTTCCGCTGTCTGAAATCGCAAGAAGTACTATTAGATTCACACCCGACTCCTTTAACTCGGACATTCTTCTTATAAGCTGAGAACGATTTCCTCCTTCATACAGATCGGTAACAAGAAACATTGTGGTTTTACGTGGTTCATCGATCAGCTCCGTACAGTATGCTACGGATTTATTGATGTCAGTGCCGCCGCCAAGCTGAACTCCGTAAAGCAGATCTACAGGATCGTTACAAAGCTCAGTAAGGTCTGTGACGGTTGTGTCAAAAGCAACAACATATGTTTTCAGAGAACTTATGCTTGCAAGAATACATCCCATTACCGACGAATAAATTGCGGATTCGCCCATAGAACCGCTTTGGTCAATATCAAGTATTACTGTTCTTGAACCGGATTTTGAGGCTCTTTCAAAAAAATAAAATTTTTCCGGTATGATCGTCCCAAGTTCGGTATTATAGTTTTTTAAACCTCGCCGGATAGTGAGTCTATAGTCAAGCGCTGCGGCTGATGGTATTGGTGAATGCTCACGGCGATTCAGTGCAGATGTAACCGAGCGTTTCAGATCATCCGCAAGACGGCGGTTTATGTCTTCGACAATTCTTGCAATATACTGCCTGGCATTATCCTTTGCACGCTTTGGTATTTGGTCTTTAAGCATCATCAGTAGCGATGCAGTAGAAATATCAGGCTCAAGTCCATCAAGCATTTCCGGTTCAAAAAGAAGCTGTTTCAGACCGCACCGTTCAATAGCGTCATTCTGGATCACCTTTATTTCCATTGCCGAAAACAATGAACGAAGATCGCCAAGCCACTTCGTCAGATTTGGTGACGATAATCCCTTTCCTGCGCCCTTACCAGACGAATGTCCGGTTTCACCATAGATCTGAGAAAGCGCAGAGTCCATAAGAATGTCCTCATCAGAAAGATCAAGACCGCCTGTTTTTTCAAGCTGCTTCTGTGCTTCCTCGCCAAGAATCAGCCGCCATCGTTTAAGCATCTGTTGGTTTTCCATATTAAATATCTCCAAAATCAAAATCGTCAATCTCGCTGATAGCCTGCTGCTCCTCGGCAGTTATGTCTGCTGTTATAAATTCGGCTGCCTGCTCACAGGAAATCCCCAACACCTCGCCGATATTCTCAGCAATATCTGCTTTTTCAGCAGGTGAAAAGTCGGAAAAAGTACGTCTTAGGGAAACAAGAACAGGTTTGAACTCCACATTATCAAGCTCGCTTATAAAGCTGCACAGTTTTTCCCAGACGCTTAGCCGTCCGATGAGCGAGCGGCGGTTACGTCTCGCAAATCCTTCAAACCATGCCGCACCCTCATGAGCCGGCGTACCCCCTGAAAGTTTTCGTGAAATAAGCTCTGAAAGCTTTTCTGCTGAAATTTTACTGCGTTCAGTCAAAAGTGCGCAGGCAAATCCGGAAATAAGCGGATTGACCATATCGTTGTCTATGATTTCCCCAAGCAGAGCTATAAATTTATGCTCATCAAGAAAATCATGTGCAAGACAGGCGTCGGAAACAGCGGCAGACGCAGCAATTATTTCTTCAGCTGCATTTCTGTCACAGACTGCGGCTGTACTAAGCTGAAGACAAAATTTCAGATAAAGCTGCTGAATAAGCGGAATTATTGGTTCAGGGTCAATTCTTCTAATGCTGCCGAAGCGAACGACTGAAGAAAGCTCGCCGATGGTTTTACCCTCATCCGATACAGAAGCACATTCCGCAGCCATGCTCTGAACAGCCGATGCAGCGCTCCTTACGCAGTCCGGCATACCGCATAAGAATGCTCTTGAAAGAACTTCTGCCGTCTGTGAAAGATTTTCTGCCCTGGCAAGCTTCAGATTCAGCGCCGTCCGTGCAGCCTGCTCAACGGTATCTCCGTTCAGAGAAGCTTCAACAATTTCTATTTCCGTTTCCGGAGTCCACTGTAACTGCCATTTTTCTGCCCAAGTTGCGTTCTCCTGAGAGCGTACAAGCTTTTCTCCAAAATGAATTCCGGCTTCGTTAAGCCTATGCAACAAAAACGATCGGTTAAGGTCGAGAAACGCCGATTTTTCCGATTTAACTCTTAAATTTTCCCTCAGATCAAGCTCAGTTTCCTGAACTGTAGCAGTGCGAAATCGTTCCAGTTTTAGTTCTTTGAGCTGACGCATAAAATCTTCCTGAACTGATGTACAGACTGTTCCTTCGGGCAGATTTCCGATCTTAGAACCTATCTCGACATCAGCACATGCAAGTGATATTTCCCCAAAACTGCCATGTCCGAGACAGGTAACAGCAGCATCCCGCAAATCCGACAATGACGGCATAGCTCCGCCCCTCATTGCTGACAGAGTTTCAGCAAGACGCAATGCCTCAATAACTTCCGCAGAGGACGCAGAAAAGCCATTTGAACGCTGATATTCCGCAAGCCGTGAAAGATACTCAGGAGCACAATTCTCCAAACAATTTCTTTGACGGTTTTTCCAGATAATATCATAATATCCCGGAGCCCTGCTTCCTGCGCCATATCCGGAACGAGCCGAAAGCCGATAATAGGAATATGGCATTAAAGTTGCCTTGACCGCTGTACTTTTCAGATTTTCTGTGAGCTTTTTATCTTTTTCCGAAAACGGAACATTTTTTATTCCGGAGGTATGAAAAGCTCCGGTTATAATTGCTGCTTTACCATAATTTTGCTCTGACTCCGATATTCTGCGGCGCATATATGATTCCCGCAGCTCGTTATATTCATCTGATAATGTAAAATCACGCACAGATCTCCCATATTCCTCAACAGCAGCTATAAAGTCTTCATAACAAAGGTTATGCTCAAAGTTATATTCCCAAAAGGTATCGTCGTTCATACCTATTGATTTTTCTAACAGGCTATACACCGATTCTCCGCCGCCCGACTTGCCGGATGCATCTTCTTCCCCGCCGCTGCGGTAAAGCAGACACCCCGAAGGCAGATCGCAGAATTCTACAGGTACTCCGTTGTCATACGCCCATTTCATTGCACGATATTCAGGCGAAAAATCTGCCATAGGATACATTATCGTCCTGATCGGAGCAGTTTCAGTGTAAGCCATAATTGCTGCCGGCAGACACACGCTGTCAGAGCAAAGCGGTCCGATAAGCCCACTCAGATCGGACGGACCTTCTATCAGCACAATATCGGGCTTTGTCCGATCAAGAAATTCCGTTGCATAGTGAGCGCAGGCAGGAGAAAGATGCCGTACCCCGAAATACTCAGCCATTATGCGTTACGCTCCCTGCACTCGGCATACAATCCGGCATAGTCTCTGCCTTTCTTTCTCATGACGTTTTCAAGATACTCTATCCACGCTGCCTTATCCTTATCGTCGTCCTTTACGACAGCTCCCTGCAATGCAGAAGCAAGCTCTGAATCAGTCACCTTTCCGCTGCCAAAGCTTCCTGCAAGAGCCATACTGTTCACCATCAGAGAGATTGCTTCGGCTGCTGAAAGTACTCCGCTTGTAGGCTTTATCTTTATCTGTCCGTCAAGAGTCTTTCCCTGACGAAGCTCACGGAAAACAGTTACAACCTTTTCAAATGCACTGTCCGAAGGCATTGCAGCATTGAGCCTGAGATCGGATGACATCTGTGCAACACGAGTTTTTACAATGTCAATTTCCGTTTCCATATCCGCCGGTGCAGGAAGAACAACTATATTAAATCGTCTTTTCAGAGCCGATGACATCTCGTTTACGCCTTTATCCCGTGTATTTGCAGTTGCAATAATTGAAAAGCCTTTCTTAGCGGCAGCTTCCTCGGAAAGCTCAGGAATTGAAATACGCTTTTCAGAAAGAATAGAGATAAGAGCGTCCTGAACCTCGCTTGCACAGCGTGAAATTTCCTCCACACGTGCGATAGTACCCGTCTCCATAGCATGATATATCGGACTTTTCACCAGTGATTCAAAGGAAGGTCCTTTAGCAAGCAGCATGGCATAATTCCATGAATAGCGGATCTGCTCCTCGGTAGTTCCGGCAGTTCCCTGAATCACTTGTGAGGAATTACCGTTGATAGCGGCTGTAAGATGCTCGGATATCCATGACTTCGCAGTTCCCGGTTCACCAATTAAAAGCAGAGCACGGTCGGTGACAAGTGTTGCAATACATATCTCAATGAGCCTCTTATCGCCCATATATTTAGGCGTTATCTTAGTTCCGCCGACAGTTCCGCCCATAATATAGGTAAGAACTGATTTCGGTGACATCTGCCAGCCGGCAGGAACAGGATTTTTTTCATTTGCAATAAGCGCATCTATTTCATTTTTGTATAGCTGCTCAGCAGGCAGCCTTAAAATATCTGACATGGTTTAATTCCTCTTTTCATTCAGAATTTGTTTTCAACGCATCAAATTGAATTTATGCTTTGAACAAGCCCAAGTTTTAAATGTGTATCCATATTCGGTAAAACCCCTGAAACGCCATGGGCAAGTCTTATCGCAGCAGCCTTTACACGACTGCGGTCCTCAAGGTTGCATTTGCCAATAAGTTCAATAAATGCATGGCATTTATCGTTGGCGAGCCGCATAGCTGCATCATGTTTGGTGTTTGTCTGAAAAAGCGATTTGGCATATTTTTCGATAGTTTTTGTGTCGGCAAGAAAATCAAGGAGATTATCCGGCAGACTCTTAAAAAGTACAGAATTGTATGACCGTGAGCTGCATTGCGGTGCGGCATAAGACAGATAATACACGCCCTCGGCATCAATGCAGACATTCCTTAAAATAATTAATATATGCCCGAAATTTCTTTCGGCTTCGTCCCTCATGACTGTAAAGGCATTCATAGGATCAGCTATCAGTTCAAGATAAAATCGTGCCGGGAAAAACAAATCAGGGTATTTTTCATAAATGACAAAAATCATCTTCCTGTACTCATCATCTTTGTGAAAGAAGATATTTTCGCAGAGACATCTGTTCATTTCTCTTATAACTGCGTCATGCTCGTAATTATTTTTATAAGATTTTCCATTACACCATTCTGCTAATTTTATATAACAATCCACAATATTCTTATTTCCGAGCATATGCGCAATATCTCCGATAACAGGACGGTTCTTATCATTTGGATCATAATCCTTGCCTACAGCATAATCAACAGCGGAACGCACAAATTCCGTGCAGACATTCCCACCCGAAACAGCAATAATTTCAGCATAAGAAGATTTATACTTAGCAAGCAGCTTTGATAATATCGTCTCTGCTTCCGCCGCATTGAGTTTTGCAAGAGAGGTAAGTGCAGTAGTTTTTATTTTGCCCTTTTCAGTCTGATAGAGAGTAAGAAGCCGTCCGCTGTTGCTTTCGGCGCAAGACATTGCTTCAATTGCTCTTATTCTTACATTCTGCGGATTTTCAGGATTTTCCGCAAGTCTGATATACAAATCATTCTGCCGTTCACCGGCTATCCGGCAAATATAGGTGATCTGCTTTCCGGAAGAATTCTCGTTGCTCAGATCAATAGAATCTATCAACGGCTGAATAAGCGAATCTCCGTAAGTCAACTCAAATATCTGTGACAATTCGTCGGCAGCGGTGCTGTTCGAGCCTGATATTTCTATAAACGCCGAAAGAAGTCTCGGATCGGATACAGCTGCGCAAAATTCGGCTGAAAAATCCTGATGTGCCGTGGTACATTTTTTTACCTCTGAAATATAATTACAAAGCTTTGAATACGGTATCCGCTGCGGCTTGACCTTTTCAATCCTATTTGCCGGCTTTGTTTCATTTGTATCGGCAAATGTTCCCTGCGTTACAGCGAGAGCGTCCGCAAGTGCGATACAGTCTGTAATCGAGTTTGCCGGATCATCTGATTTCAACAGATCACAGCACATATTGTAAAGCCGGCCAAAGACTTTGTTGGATTCTGACATTGGCTTGAAAGCGTCAATGGCACGCTGCAATCTGAAATCCTCAGAAATTATCGAACAGCCTGCCGCAGCAGACGCATAAAGACGGCTTTTAAGCTCATAAAACGGATTATTTTTTGCTTCCATGAATGTCCTCCTTAAAGCCTGATTATATCATTTTGTGTTATGATCGAATACGGACTGAAAAAGAATCTTCGCTCAGACCCGGAATATGTCAATGCACCAAGAACAGCTCCACCGTTTAAGCTGCCTGCAAGCATTTTTAGCGCACCTGATGCAGTTGGATAATTCATGTCCGGTCTGAGTGCGATCGTCTCGTCTCCTGATCTTAACACACCGTGACCGTCTTTGGCATATTCAACACTGTCAAAGCGCAGAAGCACGACAGTACATGGCTCTGAAAGCGTATTTTTAAGCTCATTTTTTGCTTTTTTCACCGCAGACAAAACGGACTCCTCCGCCTTTGATATTATAATTTCATATTCATTTCCGTTTAAAGGGACAGATTCGGCAGACTCCCAGCGTACACGCCTGTTAACTCCTCCCGGATAGAGATAAAGCTCATTTACAAAATAAACATCAAAAAACGAGTCTTCAGATTTTATGTATTTGGCTGCTTTATACGGACGAATATTCTCTGTGCGGTATATCTCTCCTGATTCCAGATCAAGCCAATAAGAGGTATCTATCTCTGCCTTATGGATGGCGTCGTCTATAACTGTAAAGGATAGTTGAATAAGAAGTACATTTTCGGCATAAAGACCAATTTCCTTGAGCTGAGAAAGCTTCCAGATACCGCCCATTGCTTCATACAAAACATTATCCTCCGGCAGGACTTCTCCTGACTCAAGCTTTTTGTCGATATAATTGCGGCTCTTTTTTATTGAGGATGAAAGTCTGACACAAAGCGATATAATACGATCGTTCTCCTCATCATTGGGAGAACCGTAAATTTCCTGCGCAGCGCCGACTATTTCATAAACTATTGCTTGGAGTTCAGGCAGATAGTAGTCTCCAAGCTGCTTTGCAAGGCTGCGGTATTGCTCACATACAGAGTTTGTAACGGAGCATACTCCTCTGTTCAGAATATCATTGACAAAGCCTTCCGCAAGACCAAGACCCTCACGCTGCTTTTTCAATTTTTTGGCGGCAGCCGACTTATTCTGTTTTTTCGGTGCAGATCTTTCGGGATCATCGGAATTTTTTTCGGCTTTTTTTGCTATTTTATCCCGTTTGCGACTTATATCGTCAGGAATTTCCTCGACAGCGAAGCTTTTATTCAACAACCAGTCCAACATAATTGCCAGGCAATGCTTGCAAGGTATCTGTCTGCTTGGACATGAACACCTGAATACAGGAGTATCTCCGGAAAAATCGACAGATGTGCTATATGGCTTACTGCCGCTTCCGTAACATTCCCCGAAAATCAGGGTTTCATCGTCAGATTTGCAAAGCTTTTTAAATCCGCCTGAATTTGAAATTTTCTTTGCATTGTTTAATGCTGCTGAATTTTGTGCGTTTGTGCGCACAAATTCCTCAGTAATTGAATTTGCATTCTTCATGCTGATGCCCCCAACTACAAGGTGATTGTAGGCAACACCGAACAAAGCATATCTGATATACAATTGCTGTACGGTATTGATTATAATAATATTATATCATATATCACCTATAATTTCAACAAAAACAATAAATTTCCACGCAAAAAAGTATAACCTTTTGCTGTCTTGCCATATTCGGTCTTTCACTGAAACAGATAGTCTGACCCCCACCAGTACAATACCGACAAATTAAGGAAAATGTTAGTTGAAGAGTAACCGCCAACCAAACCCAGCCAGCCACACTCAATACGAAAATGAGCCGAGGTAACTCCTCGGCTCAAGTATCATTTTGTAACGCAAACTGTATGTTACTGTATTTTTCAAACTGTAAGTGAATATTCAATTGCAGTCTGTCATGAGATATTCTTTCTTCAGTTCAACGATTGTATCATACGGAAACAACTCAGCATCATGCACTTGTATATCTTCCAGTTTATTGACAAATTCTTTTACGAGATCAACGGCTTCAGCGCTATGCCTGCCATGCTTTGGACAATGGCGCACAAACCACACCTGATCATATATCTCTATCTGTGAAATTATAGAATTTACATCGTAAGAAAAATCCAGTTCGTTTGATTCAGTTGCAGGACCGTAGTGGGAAATAACATCAGCCAAGCGACGCAAAATAGAAGATTTACAGATATCCATAGGCAAATATACACGGATATTATCATCGTCCGACAGTGGTGTCGGATCGTAGCCGGTTTCCTGGATCCATTGAAGAGACCTGTCGATCAACCATGGCTCGTTGATGAATAATGGTCTGGATTCTTTTGGAATTGGATCAATATCAAGATCGTGATGTTCCATTTATTGTACCTCATAACTCAAACTGTACTTTGCTTTATGCAATAGTGTAACGCTTACTGTATTTCACTGTATGTTTGTTTGCAGTAAGCAGGCAGAGCCATACTCCACGGCATAACACTTTTGATCTGTTCGTCTGTGGGAGAAACTCCCCATTCGGGCAGAACGGTCAGCAGATGCAGCAGATAGCCATACACATCCAGATTGTTTCTCTTAGCTGTTTCTATGATACTCATAACAGCAGCACTTGCATCAGCACCTTTTTCTGTATCGCTGAACAGGAAATTCTTACGGTTGATGACGTAGGGCTTGACTGTTCTCTCTGCAAGATTATTGGTCATTTCGACATCTGCATTGCTCAAGAACAGATACAGCTTGTCTTTCTGATTTCGGGCATAAGTGACTGCCGTGTAAAGATGAGAGCCTTTACACGGTCGAAGTTTTTCAATTATCTCATATACCTGATCCAGCAGGGGTTTTGTCTTTTTCTGCCGCATTTCAAGTATCTGCTCTCCTGTATATCCGGCTTTTTTAGCCTCCCATTCTAACTCTGCTGCCTTGTCGATGAGAGCAACTATCTGTGCCGAAGGACAGGCAGTGTCTCCTCCGGGGATACTGTCCACAAATTTACGGCGACAATGCGCCCAGCAGCCTGCACTCTCATAATTTCCGCTGCCGTAGGACTGTAAACCGTCTGTCTGCACTACTCCCGTATAGCCGCTCAGAAGCTCCTCCGCAACGGTTTTGCTTCTGCTGTCACGGTAGGTATACAGTGCGATCTTCCTTGAAGCGGACGCTCCTGTGCAGACTATCCACATCTGACCTTTTTTCTTTGCGGGCTTTCCGTCTTTTTTCAGAACTCTTGTGGGAGTTTCATCTGCATTGAGTACAGGCTCAAGATATGCGTATTTCCACAGCATATCAATAACAGGTCTGAACCATTCTGCACCCTTGATAACCCAGTTTGCAAGAGAAGTGCGGCTAAGGTATATTCCCTGAAACTCCCAGTATTTTTCCTGGCGGTACAGAGGCTCGCCAAGCTGATACTTTCTCTGCATAATGTCTGCAACAAGACTTGCATCGGGAAGTCCCTTTTCGATTATGCAGGCCGGAGTCTGGTTTTCTGACTTTACAATATTTGATTTGATGCCGTTCTTGTCGCAGTTATTGCACTTGTAGATCTTACGGTAGTATTCTATCTTGTATACCTTTTCAGGGATAACAGCTATTCTTGTTGTGATATATTCTTCGGAATACGGAACGAGCGTATCTCCGCACTCTTCACAGATACGCTGCTCTTCGGGCAGTTCATATACTATCTTCTTTGTTTCAAGGTCTGCTCTTATCTCTTTTCTGCCGCGGTGCTGCCCTGTTTTATTGGACCTTCTTGTGACCTTTTCTATGGTCGGCTCGGCAGCGGACTTATCCGACTCTGCCTCAGCTTCATTAAATATCCCTTCAAATGCAAGCTGTCCGTCGTTTATGAATTTTGCCTTTTCGCTTTTCTGACCGAACAGCATTTTATTGCGTTTCAGAACAAGCTCGGTCAGATGCTCGATGCGAAGCTCTTTTTCTTCTATTTTCTTTTCAAGCTCAGTCTTTTCAGATTCTAATTCTGCATTCTGAGATTCTAGTTTGGAGCATTTCTGCATTGCTGCTTCATAAGCCTTTTTCAGTTCTTCGTAAGTCAAAACAAAACGCTCCCTTCCTTGATCTTTCAGTAATTCGTGATAATGTTATTATACCACAAATCTCCCGATAATTCAAGAAAAAGAGCGCTTTTCAAAAGAGAAATATACTCCACATTTATGTGCGTTTCCACTGTGCAAAACTCAGCAGATATCTACTCTGCCTTCTATTTTTTTGATAGCCTTTGGCTGCTCTATCGACAAGCCCTGCATAAGCCATATATACTGCTCACGTGTAAGGCTGCGGACTTCCTGTTCACTCTTAGGCCAGTTGAATTTTCCGTCTTCAAGGCGTTTGTACAGCAAAAGAAATCCGTCCGCTTCCCACAGCAGCACCTTAAGACGGTCCCTGCGCCTTCCGCAGAATAGAAATGCACTGCTTGAAAAAAGGTCAAGCTTGTACTGCTGCTGGACAATGGCTGCAAGTCCGTCAATGGACTTCCGCATATCCGTATGTCCGCAGACGATGTAGATATTTTCAGCACTCATATCCTTCAGCATTGCTGTAGTCCTCTCAGCAGTGTGAGCAGTGTATGTTCTTCCGTGCTTGGCGGCAGCTCTATTTCTATACCGTTTTTACGAATGAAAACTTTTTCACTTTTATGATCGAGTGATTTTTCTGATGCAATAGGCACTTCTTTAGCTGTTGGTGCTGTCACTATACTTAGCGGTACGATTTCCCGCAGCGGTGCTTCTGAGCATTCAAGAAACTCGTTCCTTACTATTCTAAGCCGCCTGTAATACGTATTACAGCTGATTCCCTTCATCTTACACCATTCGCTTATTTTCATTCCACTGCTTTGGCACTCGGTTATCTCTTCCGCCCATTTCTTATGTCTTAATCTGCTTTTTACTTGCTTGATCGTCGCCATTATCTCAGCTCCTCCGGGTTATACCCTTTTGGAGTTATTATACCTCATTTCTTCTCCTTTGGCGAGAGCTGGTGATGATTGGCGGTTACTATTTTTATACTATTTTTTCCAGAATAGCATATTAATTTTACCATATAATGATTTTTTAATGCTTTTTGTGGTATGCTGTTATTTGACATAAATGTCAAATAAAGTGAAAGGAACGAGAAAAATGATGAAATTCATTAAAAAATTTGCATTTAGATTTGGTGGTACATTTGCGGCTTTAGCTGTTATGATTACTGCCGTTAATGCAAATAGCTGCTGCGCATGGTTTACTCATCAGGAGAAGATGCCTGAATCAGCAAAGAAGCTGCGCAAATTTTGATGTTTTCCAAGTGCTCGAAAAAAATAGCGGATAGACTTCAGCGTAACAATATTATTGACGATGAAAGATATGAAATATGCAGATATGGAATAAATCAGCTTTTTACTACAATATTGGATTTTGCAACAATTTTACTTATAGGCTTCGTTTTTAATATGGTACCGGAAGGAATTATTTTTACTGCCGCATACATACCTATCAGAATTTATGCAGGAGGATACCATGCAAAAACTCCGCAGCGATGCTGGCTGTTTTCGGCGATAATGCTGTTGATGGTTCTGTGTATAATAAAATATACTCCGAATAATCCGGCTTTTTTCTGGATTTATACAGTATTATCACTGGTTTCCTGTATTATTATCTGGATTTTATCGCCTGTCGAGGATATGAACAAAACATTAGATGAACAAGAAAACATAGTATATCGTCGTAGAACAAGATACATTTTATATTCAGAAATAAGTTTAAGTATAATATTATACGCACTACATTGTTATTCAATAGTAACAGTCTTGGAAATGGTATGGTTCTCATTATCAGTCATGCTAATTTTAGGAATAATAAAAAACAAAAAATAATTTTACTTTGATTGGAGTTTATCTGCTAAAAATCAAATATTTTTGCTTAGAGCCTGTTTAGTATCTTGTCGAGCACATCTTATCGGCGGATTTTTCATCTGAACTTCGTTGAAAAACTTGACATACACAAGCTTTCCTATTACTTTTCTCATTATTAGTTGAAAAACGATGGAAGATCTGCACACATTGAGATACTAAACAGGCTCTTAAATTTCACATATTATTTAATATGTTTTAATTATATATAATCTTATTATGGAGGTGTTTATGAAAGTTATTAAGCGATTATGTGCAGCAGTTTTATCATCTGTAATTTTGCTGACCAGCGCAGATTTATCTGCATTTGCAGCACATTCTGTAAAGGGATTACCGAATGTGCAATCCGAAGACGATAGTATAATTTCTGATAGTAATGAATACTTACCGTTGATAGATGTGAATGATATAACTGAATATGATAATTCGACTTCGGAAATAAATGACATTTTTAAACCTAATATTTCTGATGAGCAGACTATTTCCGATTCTGTCAATAATTTCTCGAAACATAATGATGATGTAGTATAATAAAACTTGACAAACCAACCTCAAAGGAATAAAATAGGAAAAGAAAAAAATGGAGGAAAAGGAATGTC
>OIYT01001234.1_pt1 | contig 18912 bp, 11 predicted proteins | sample 1588201 | NCBI WGS metagenome assembly OIYT01 (sample SAMN03283260) | human gut metagenome | biome: human-associated habitat; material: feces | host: Homo sapiens | place: USA | collected 2013
AGCGCGGGAGGTCGGAGCATGGGAGCCGCTCTCGGAAACGGCGCTGGAGATCCTGAATGCGAAGATCACCCGCATCGCCGCTGCGATCGAAGAGGGCATACACCCGGTCATCCGTTTTGAATACTTCATCGAGGATGCCGCAAAGGACGGCGGCTCCTATGTCAGCATCACGGAACGGGTGCGGTGGATCGATACGGTCGGACGGAGTATCCAGCTGTTCAAGCAGGTCGGGATCAGCAAGCGCTATATGGAGCTGGAAATGGGGAAGATCAGGGATATTTCCGGCGAGCTGGTGGATGGGATAGAGTAAGACAGGTGTAAGCTGAAAATATGAGATAAGGGCTCTGCTCTCGGAGGCACAGATGTGCGGACGGGGGCGGGGCTTTTCTGCTTTGAAAGGGAACGGTTTAACGCAAAATGATAGGCGGAATCTCATTTCATGGAAAATATTTTCAGAAAATTGCTTGAAGTCGCTGTTTTTGTACTATGTAAGACTTGACGAAATTCACATAGTGTGGTATAATGTATTCTGTATAAAAACACGATGGAGGTGTGTGCATGGCTGACACCAAAGTACAGAAGATCAAATTGTTAAAGATCTGGGAAATACTGCACAGAAAGTCAGATGCGCAGCACCCGCTCAGCACACAGGACATCATTACAGAGCTGGGGCATCTTGGTATCTCCTGCGACCGGCGCACTGTTTACGGTGACATTGATGCAATGCAGAGCAACGGATACTCCATCATGAACCGCCGTCGTGGGCACGACATGGTCTATTGGGTAGAGGAACGAAAATTCGATCTGCCTGAACTGAAGATCATCATGGATGCCATACAAAACTTAAAGTTCATACCCAGAGATAAAACGGAAGAGCTGTTGAATAAGATTGCCTCTCTCGGAGGCAGCGAATCTATGCACCTGCTGAAACGGAATGCGGTCAGATTTCACGTTGTGAAGCATACCAACGACGATATCTATGTCATTACAGAGTGCTTGGAGCGGGCGATAGAACAAGAACAGCGTGTGTCGTTCCGGTATTTTGATTTGAACGCATCCGGCGAGCGTGTCTTTCGTCATGATAATCAGGTCTATAAAGAAGAGCCGCTTGCGATGATGTGCGATGACGGCAACTATTACTTGATCTGCTATCGTGCGGAGCCTGCGTATGCAAACCATGTAAAAGTATTCAGAGTCGACCGCATTGCTGATATTGCTGTGCTTGATGACGTCATTTCCAAAGAGGCAAAAAGAGCATCAAAGACGATCGCCAATTACCCGAAGCAGGTATTCAAAATGTACGGCGGCAAGATCCGGAAGATCCGGCTTGCATTCGATGAGTGCCTGATTGGTGTGATGTTCAATAAATTCGGCGAGGAGATCAGTATTAAGAAGTACGGCAAACGATATGCGGCTTCTGTAGAAGTGCAGATCAGCCCTACATTCTGGGGGTGGCTCACGCAATTCCCAGGCACGATGGAGATAATCTCTCCGATCGATGTGAAGGAAGCATATGCGGCGTGGGTGCGGTCTGCGATTGAAAGTGAAGAATCGAAATGAAAAGGATACCGTGGAGTTTAGAGGAATCGGTAATACTGCATGATGCGTACATGAGAATATCGAATAAGCAAACTACCAAAGCTGATGCGATTATCGAAGTGTCTCAAAAGCTCCGAAAAATTGCTGAGAATACTGGGATGGAGATTGATGAGAAGTTCCGTAATACGAATGGAATTACAATGCAATTAAGTATAATGGAATATGTCGTGACTAATGGGCAGCGTGGACTTGGACACCCTCCAAAAGTCTTTATTCAAGCAGCAGAATTATATAATAATAATTATCAAACCTATACAAGTATTTTGTTAAGGGGATGTAATGTGAATAACAATAATATAGATAAAGTAAAGGCGGAGCATCTGATCAATTCCTTCGTTGGTTGGATGAAAGATAACGGACACGCAGAAGCTACCATAAGAGGATATATATCTTCAATCATCGGTGCGGAGAAGTATGCATCCGAACATTCGCTTGCATTCGATTCCATTATTACAGATGATTTGGACCTATGCACCCGATCTGTTGATGGTTTATTACATGATCCAAAGTTTATGAAATATAACGACGAGCAACATCATCGCTTTTCAGCTGCTATGAAAAAATTCCTTCTCTTTTTACAACAAACGGATGGTCACTACAAATCTGCAGGCGATGACACATTCGCTACAACAGATACACAATCACTGTCCAGTCGTGCAAAAGCTATGCCCAATAATGAGCAAGTGAGTATTTCAGAAGATGTGAAAACTAAGTATGAATATATACTTGAACAATACTTTTCTGAAGACGGCTACCAATTGGGCAGAGCGATTGTGAGAGCGAGATTTAAGCGGTATTATTCCGAGACCTATGGGATAAATGTACCAGATTCCGATGAAATGATCGATAATGTCATCTCAGCAATTGGCTCGGTTCGAGATGGTAGAGTTTTTCCAAAACGGAGTGAAGATCAATACAGTATTATCGATCAGATCATCTCTGAAATGACAGAACTGTTTGATTCAGGAGTGACCGCTATATACGCGGAAGCAATCTATGATAAATACCGTCAGAAACTTGCTGATGACCTCCATTTGTATAATAGTGAGGCCTTAAGCGAACTGCTGCTTAGTAAGACAGTTGGGCAGTTCCAGCGCCATCGTAAATCTTACTTCACTCCCATAGGTGTTGCGGGCGATGCGGAATGCGATCTGCAAAGAATAGTGAGTGAATTCCATGTGCCAACCTCTAGAGAAGAAATACATAACAAGGCTTGGTTCATTCCATTTGATAAAATGAAGTATATGCTATCCCTGTATAAGGCGTTTATCAATATGAATGAGGGCAGATACTTATATGCGCCCAATTTGCCTGTAAGCGCAGAGGAATTGAAAGAAATCATTCATCTCATTTCGGCAGAACTTGAATACCGAACCTATATTACAGATGTTGAACTTCAAGCAATGATCGAAAAGAATCTGCCGGGGTTTGTTATAAATACAGAAGGTCTATATGAGAAGGGTGTCCGAGATTGCTTGGGATACCTTTTAAGAGATCATTTTTCATTCAACGGTCCAATCATAACCAAAGCTGGCACAGAACTGCGAATGGCAGATGTATTTACAGAATTTGCGAAGTTTCATGAAGAGTTAAGTCTATCCGAACTTGAGAGCTTTGCATCAGAAATGAACATTCCCATTTACTGGGAGTATGTCTTGAATGAGATGATTCGTGTTTCAGAAGATCGGATGATACGTAATGATTTTATCAACTTTGACATAGACGCCATAGATTCCCTGCTTGAAAGTATGTGTCCTGGAGATTATATTCCGCTTCAGGAGATACAGTTGTTCCTGAGTTTCCCGAACATAGGTTATATGTGGAACTCTTATCTGCTTGAGAGCTACCTCTATCAAGTAAGCAAAAAATTCCACCTGCTCCATGTTTCCTTTGGCAAAAAAGGAGCGTATGGCGCAATGGTTAAAAATACTGCGCCATATCAAGGATACAGAGAACTCGCCATCGAGGTTCTCTCAGAATCAAACGCAGTTAATAGTAAAGAAGCCGCACTGCAGTATCTTGTAGATCATGGTTATCAGGCAAGACGGCGCTTAGATGATATCGATGGAATTCTTAAGGCAGCTAGACTGCTGAAAGAGCAAAAAGAAAACCAATAAGAAATGAGGTCCCCAGATGTACCAATATTTATGGGACGAGGAAACCGGCGGCCTTTTGCTGACAACCGAGATATCCAAGTTCAGCAAAGAACCAAGACCGGTGTATTATAGAGAACTGAATCTTTTGGGATTTGACCAGTATTGGGATTACCCCAAGGATGACAGCGCGCCTATCATGTGGGCAGAAGCAAACAATTATATTTACAGAGGGCGGGTCGTAGCCAAGACAAAGGGCGGCTCCTATTACCAGAAACCAGAAATTGTAATTGTTGATGAGCCAGAACCAGAACACACTGTTCTACGCGTAGTTGATATTGAAGGTATGATTCAAAAGAATGCTTCTTTAATGGAAACACTGGCACAGGAGACGATTCAAAAAGTATACAATACATATGTGAAATACAAGGACAAAATTGATGTTTTCTATGTTGCCTTCAGTGGCGGAAAAGACAGCGTTGTTGCGTTGGATATTGTTCAGAAGGCTTTGCCACATGATGACTTTTTAGTGCTATTTGGCGATACTCGCATGGAATTCAGCGACACTTACAAAGCGGTCGAAGATATCAAGGAGAAATGTAAGGGAGACGGAATTGAGTTTTATACTTCAAGATCCGACTTGCCACCTGAATATACATGGTCTGTATTTGGCCCTCCATCCACAGTTTCAAGATGGTGCTGTAGTGTCCATAAAACCGCTCCTCAGATTTTAATGCTTCGAGAGCTCACAAGCAAACCGAACTTTACAGGAATGGCTTTTGTAGGAGTAAGAGCGGATGAAAGCGTCGCACGTAGTAAGTATGATTATGTTTCATTTGGTGAGAAACACAAAGGACAATACTCGTGTAATGTAATATTAGAATGGAGTTCTGCAGAGGTTTTCCTTTATATCTATATGCAGAACCTTGTGCTGAATGAAGCCTATAAAAAAGGAAATCGACGTGCTGGATGTCTAGTATGTCCTCGCGCCGCTGAACGAAGCGACTATATGAATCATTCTTGTTACTGCGATGAAGCTGAGCCACTGGTTGAATCTATAAGATGCGCCTATGCAAATGCATTTCAGACTAAAAATGATTTAGAGCATTTTATAGAAGTCGGCGGATGGAAAGCACGAAAGAATGGGCGAGATATTACTATTCCGATTAATTATACTGAGCAAAAAGATCAAGAAAAGAATATCTACATTCAAGTCAAGAACCCACGAACAAACTGGAGAGAATGGATCAAAACAATAGGAATCCTTTCAAACGAAAGCTCTCCTTATACCATAAACTTTAGGGGTTCGTTGATTCAGATAGAAATAATTGAAACTGAAGATTCGATTAATGTTAAAATCAAAAAAGAAATCACAACCCAATACCCCGATTTTGTAAAGCACATAAAAAACGTATTTAGAAAAACAGCTTGCTGTGTAGGATGTCGTGAATGTCAGGCAGACTGCCCATATGGTTGTATTGATTTTCATAATGGTCAAGTTAGTATCTCTGAAAATTGTAAGCACTGCTCTCAGTGCCACAAAGCGGAAAAGGGGTGCTTGGTCTATAAATCACTGGAAATGCCAAAAGGAGGAATTATAGTGTCTGGAAAGAATATGAGCTTAAATAGCTACTCTCATCATGCACCTAAAATGGACTGGTTTAAGCAATACTTCGAATTCAAGAATGAATTCGATGAAAAACATGGATTGGGATCTCAGATGTTCAGCTTCTTCAAGAGGTTTTTACGTGATGCCGAACTTCTTGATGCCTCTGGCTTCTCTGATACCGCAAGGATTGTTGAGTCGCTCGGATTAGAAAACGAAAGTGCATGGGGAATTATCCTCACAAATCTTTGCTATGCACCACAAGTACAGTGGTACGTTACAAGAGTGGGATTTAATGAAAGCTATTCAAAGGCTTTGTTAGCATCAATGATGGTTGAGGATGGCGCGAAGGAGTCTTGGACAAATGATATATTCAGTTCCCTCTCTCGAATGACTGAGCTTCCGCTGGGAACTGTGGGAATTGGTGAAACAATTCGTGAAAAGAGTAGAGCGGTTGGTCTCATAAGATATAGTTGGCTATCGGCTGATCCTCGTGTTATTCTTTATGCACTTTATAAGTTCGCCGAACACTGCGGTGATTACTATCAGTTCACACTGACCACGCTGATGGATGATAGCATCGAAAGAGATGGCATCAGCCCGACTCGTATTTTTGGCTTGGATCGTGACACAATGGAGCCGATGCTGAATGGCTTGTCGTCAAATTATCCCGATTTTATTTCCGCCAGCTTCTCGCTTGGACTGGATACGATCAATCTTCGTGAAGATAAAACATCTCAGGATGTGCTTGCGCTGTTCTGAGACAAGGAGTGACAAACATGGCTAATGATGAAAAACTGTATAGGGATTATTTTAACATCGATCCCAAATACTACGCATCTGTTACAGAAGACCTTATAAAAAAGCGTGCAGTGCGTTGGGATGGATTCTATCCCCATGATACATTTGTAAAACTGCTCAAAGCGGTGCATACAATGCTGTCCGGCAAGGACTCGAGATCTCTGTGGATCGAGGGTGCTTACGGAACAGGTAAGTCGCACGCAACACTGGCGGTAAAGTCTATGCTCGAGGCGTCGGATGATGAAGTTAGAAACTACTTCACAGAATTCGGCCTTGCCAACGACCTCTGTGAGCAGATTCTTACTGGTAAAAACGCAGGCAAGCTGATCACGGTTCACCGTATCGGCTCTGCCTCGATTCGTTCTGACCAGGATCTGATCCTTGCTATCCAGGACAGCATCACTGAAGCTCTCAGAAAACATGACATTGAGAATAAGGGCGAAACCTCCCTGCGTGATGCTGCTTTGCTGTGGCTTGAGAGCAAAGAGGCGAACCGTGAATACTTTGGAAAGCTGATTCAGGAAAGCGAATACGCATTTGACTTTGGCGGTGCAAGTGTTGATTCTGTTATCGATACTTTGAAAAATGGTGATCCGCAGGTCGTCGCTAAGCTTATGCGAAATATTCTCAAGGTTGCAGAAGCAAACGGCATCACTGCACTGCGCCTCGATGTACAGGCAATGTGCAAGTGGATTGAGAGCATTATCAAGGAAAACAACCTTTCTGGTATTCTTTTCGTGTGGGACGAGTTTACTGAGTATTTCCTCAACAATCCGAACTCTCTTACTGGTTTCCAGACCCTTACGGAGATCAGCCAATCCACACCCTTCTATTTCCTGATCGTTACACATGAAAGTGAGGCGCTGATTCAAGATAAGGATATGCGGCGCAAGATCCTTAACCGTTTTGTTGGGGATAAAGCGCTCCGCATCGAAATGCCTGAAAACATGGCGTTCCGTCTTATGGCACAGGCAATGAAGGAAACAGATGATGCTGTTCTCCGTCCGGAATGGGAAAGCTATAAGGATGATCTCAATTCGGAGCTTGCAAGTGTGCGTAATATCATCACCACCAGTGCCAAGAAGAACGCAACTATGGGACAGAAGACTGTTATTTCTGATGCAGAGCTTCAGGGAATCGTTCCGATTCACCCATATGCGGCTCTTTTGCTGAAGCATATGTCTGTGGCATTTAATTCCAATGCCCGTAGTATGTTCGATTTCATTATCAGCAATGATATGACTGACGCTAAGGGCTTCAAATGGTTCATTAATACATATGGTCCGCTGGACAAGATCAATCTTCTGACCATTGATATGCTTTGGGACTTCTTTGTTGGCAAAGATCAGAATGGCCTTAATGACGATGTTCGTATTATCCTTGATTCTTATCATCTCTTAAAGCAGGGCAGCCTGAACGCCGATCAGGAACGTGTATTTAAAACAATTATTCTCCTTGAGGCTATTTCTCAGAGAGTACATGATGTCGAACTCCTCCGTCCGAATGAGCAGAATATCGATCTCGCATTCAACGGAACTGGGTGGACAAAGGGTAAAGCTAAGAATATCGCTGTAGGCCTGTTCGAGCAGGGGCTCTTGTTTGAAAAGCCTGTTGGCAATGGCATGAAGGAATATACAGTCGCCAACAGTGGCAGCGACCGAGAGAAGATTGCAAAGCTAAAAACAGATATTCGTACAAAAACAAGTACTCATGATTTGATTCTTTCCGGCAATCTTGTAGCTGCTGTACAGATTCCCAAGTCAGTACATCAGCGCTATATTACTGAAGGAACAGATCACACTCACTTCACGCAGACTGTCAGCAAAATGAGCGGTCAAACTCGTCCCAACCGCTTTAAGGCACTCATCGTATTCAGTATGAACGATACAGAAGCAGCAAACAATCGCAGCCAGATTCTCAAGGTGATTACTCAGCCTAGTAACACACTCTTCTTTATCGAGTGCCTTACTCCAATGGGTGAAGATCTGCTCACACAATATGTTGACAATATGGCTCATAGCCAGAGTAATGCACAGAGCAACAAGGGGCAGGCTGCTGGATTTGAGAATGAAGCGAAGAAAGCTCTGCAAAGATGGCAGCAGAATATCATCAGTGGCGCTTTTATGCTCTATACACCAGATAATAAAAGCGGCATTCGATTTGCTAACCTTGCAGCACTTCAGGAAGAACTTATTAGAATCAACCATACTACATATCATTATGGTATTGAACAATTCTCTGTTAATGACACATTATTTGACAAAGGACCTGTCGGACAGGGTGCAGAATGCGGCATAACCGAAGAGTTGAAAGGGCAGTTCAAATCTGCAAATGCGAATACCAGTCTTTCTACTGCACTGAAAGATGTTTGGAAGATTCCACAGTATTGGGAGGATCCAACCAAAAAGAGCCTTCCGATTGTAAAGATCAAGCAGAAAGTAGAAGAAATCATTTTGGATGGTTTCAATAAACCAGCAGGACGTATCAGTGTTCTTTCAATTTTCGAGGCACTCGAAGATGCTCCCTTCGGTTTTATGCCTAGCAATTTGTCCGCGTTTATCATGGGATTTGTTCTTAAGGAGTATGCAAATTTTGACTATTTCTGGAGTAATGGTTCTACCAGTGAAGCGATGACCCCGACGAGAATGAAGGAAATGATCGCTGGTGCTATCAATCAGAAGTTTAGCCCGAGTCCGAAGTTTCGTGAAGAATTCATAGTGGCAATGAGTCCGGAACAGCGTAGCTTCTTGAAGTGTACATCTGAGGCATTTCATATTCCGACTACACAGTGTGGTTCAGTTGAAAGCGCACGAGACCAAATCAGAATTAAGATGAAGGGACTTGTTTTCCCGATTTGGTGCTTGAAGTATATTTTAGACTCCGAAAATTTGAGCGCCCCCACTGATGTGATCATTAGTGCAATAGATGACTATTGCGGTATCGCAAATACTGCCAATAGCACACAGGGAAGTGAAAGTGATCTTGCAGCGCGTATTGGTAAGGCCGCACTTGAATTCACCACACTCACATCTGATTTATCCATACTTCTTACAAATGATAACTGTCGAAAGGGAATGCTGGCATATATCGATCAGTACCAAGGTGGTAAGCTTAGTCAACTTGCTATGCAAATTGGTGATGGTGGTGCATACTTGGAGCAAGTGAAACAGAAGTTTAATTCTGATGCTGCTAATTGGGTATGGAGTTCAGCAACTGCCGATGAAAGAATCTCTGATGTTATCCTTGAATATCAAATTATTGTAGAGAGTAATAAGAGTCTGCCAAAATGCACGTCTTTGAAGGATGTTGTGGTTGAGTGGAATAAAAAATCCAATAATATTAAAATACCCTTCGACGTGCTAAAAAAACATGTTGGAGACTTGTCGACATTCCTAGAGCAGCTTTATTTTATGAAGCAAAGCGGAGAGATTTCTGAACAAAAGAAGCAGGCATTCTATAATGCACTTCTAACTCTTAGAGAAGGCTTTGATCGTTTTTATAAAGACCAGCTGCTTTACTTCAAGCAGTCTATGTCGATATTCATCGAAGAACTCGATGACGATGATCTGCCTGATTTCTTTGCAACTATTCCAACCGGTCAGTTTACAAAGGGTGCACAGGAGTATTATCAATACATCGAAAACCAAGTCGGCGAATTCAATAAGAGTATTCGTAGAACTCAACTCCGTAATTTGTGGATGGAAAAAACAGGTACGAAGGATCCAGCAGATTGGTCTGTGAGATATGAAACCCCCATCCTTTGCATGTTTGATGATTCTGCACGTGATGAAGCGAGAGAAATGTTTGCTGTGATTCTGTCGAAAAATGCTGCTGATTCTGACATTTCAAAGGCAATTACATATCTCCAGAATGCCGATTTCTATGACAGATTAAGTGATGCCGCTGAAAGAGATCGTTGCTTTAAAGAACGAATCATTGATGAGTATTCTGTCCTACTGACCGACGTAAACCATGTTCGTAAAACCCTGCTCGATACTGTTCCTGTCGAGGTTTATAAATGGATGGATAATCTAACAACAATTCGTACACGCCTGAAAACAATGGCAGATAAGCAGTACAAACTTAATGGATGCGAGCGAGCACTGGCGGTGATTGAAAAGATGGATGCCCCAGATCTTCGCCGTTATTTAAGTGACATGATTACCGAGAATCTTGCTTTTGGCATGGAGATTCTCAGAAACGAGTAAGGAGGCGCATTATGCAGTGTACTGATATAAATGACTGCTTGAAGCAAATCCAAGATTACTATACTGGTGAGAAAACAGGACACTTTCTCCTTGTGAACACGGAAAACTATGATGTTTACCAAGGAATTCTTCAGCGTCTTCAGACTGACAAACAAAAGCATTGTTTTTTCGTATCTAACAATCTATACCCAAATGGACTGCCTAATATAGAACCTGTGATTGTAAAAGCCGCGAGTGATGAATGCTCGGTCGTTATCGGATTGTCTCCGGCCTGTATGATTCAAAGTGAGAATACATTGGATACCAAATTAGACGAATTATTGGGAACTTCTATTTCCGGATACAGTGTCATTCTGCTTGATCACTGTGATAAATATCTCCGCCGATATTTATGGAGAGACAAACGGATAGATCGAAGAGTTCTCTTTGTAGAGGGTGTTTCCTCCTCTCTGCCTTCGATTCAGTTGCTGCCAACAAATCAGAACCCAATAGGGAAAAAGCCCCTCGATGGTATTGGTGGGCTTTTAAGAAAGCTAGAAAATTTCTCGGAGTCCGAGCTAAAAAGCGACCCAGTTCTTCTTGTTTCCACTTCATTCCAGCCTGCAAGCTTCACAAAGGCGGTTTACTCAGTATCTGCTGCCTCAAACACCTACGTAATGCTTTGTAAAAAGTATCACGATATTTCAAATGCCACTGAAGAAAAGTATGGTACTGATAAGGAGTGGGAGTATCTAGCTGGTAAATTAAGTGAACACTCTAGCTTTTCCGAATTGATCTGTGCCGAGTTTGGGGCAATCACAAATCTCTCTGCACATATAGAAGATGTATGGGAAAGTCAGGATACACTAGTCCAATGGCTTCTTTGGCTTGCACTCAAGGCGTTTGGGGAAAAGAGCAATAGCTATCTAACTTTTTTGCTAAAAAAAGATGGTTCGGCTGCTTCTTTTGTTGAACAGATCTATCTTTCATTGGCGGATGTAAAGCGTACTCAAAATGATTTCGATAAAATGTATCAGGAACGCAAACAGCTGATAGATAAAGTTCCCGAGCAGCTTCCGCTCATAACACAATATTGCGAGCGTATAGGTATCCATCAGAAAGATGCGGTATACTACCTAACCGACAGTACAGATATTGAACGCTATGAATTCATGCGGCTCCTTAGCGAAAGTGAATTCTCAGAGGGAGAACTTCTGGCTATCGTTTCTAGGTTCTCTGCAGATCTTGCTCTTTATCTGAGACCGTTTACTTTTGATACATCAAATACAAAACTTTCAGAAGCGGACAGCGATCTGAGAGCTAAACTTACAGATTACTTCAAAGAATACAAGATTCAAAAGCTTACAAACAGAATCCACCCCGATTTTTTGTCGACTGTTAATACTTTTGCCATTAGCCGACCTTACAATAAGCTGCAGCCGCGCAGCAGTATTATTTCACATATGGACAGGGATGATATGGAGCTGTTCTTCTTTGATGCTCTTGGCGTTGAATACCTGGCGTACATTATCGCAAAATGTGAAACGTATGGAATTATGACAGAATTGTCAATCGGGCATTGTGAGCTCCCTTCTATTACCGTTAAAAACAAAGAGTTTGATCAGTTTTTATCCGATTCGATTTATCATAAGATTGATGAATTGGATGAAATGAAGCATCACAGTCAGGTGTTTAATTACGAAAAATGCCCCTATCCTACGCATCTCTTTCAAGAGCTTGAAGTGATTGACTCTGAACTCAGAAGGATTCACTCTTTGCTTATCCAAGGGACACTGAAAAAAGCCCTTGTAGTTGCTGATCACGGTGCGAGTCGACTTGCTGTATTGTATGGGCATGAGAATGAACCACCTATCCCGTTATCCGAACCTGGGGAACACAGTGGGCGATGCTGTCAAATCGCTGATGACCCGAATCTGGAAAATGCTGCATATGAAGATGGTTTTGCAGTTCTGGCAAACTATGATCGTTTTAAAGGCGGCAGACGCGCAAATGTAGAAGTTCACGGCGGTGCTACTTTGGAAGAAGTATTGGTTCCAGTTATGGTACTATCAAAGAAACCGGATAAAATCAATATCTGCTTTGTTGATTCTGTAATCATATTAATTCCAAGAGAGATTCCTAAGCTCACTATTTATTCAAATATTCCTTTAAGCAATCCGAGATTGCGAGTAAATGGTGAGTTCATAGATGGAACACTTGTCGGCGATAAAAAACACGCTGTATTTGAACTACCTAAAATCAAAAGAAAGGGCGAATATACTGCCGAAGTGTTTGATGGGCAAAAAAATATGGCTGTTACTCTTACATTTTCTGCTCGTAAAAACACGCATGAGAACAATTTGCTGTAAGAAAGGAGAGCCTGCATGAGTGAGGTACAAAGCGAAGAATTCGTAGAGCGACTGAAAGATAGCTTTGATGAAATGGTCGTATATAAGGATCTGAAGAAAAGCAATTTTATTGCAGCATTTAAGTTGCCGTCGTTCATGCGAGACTGGGTTCTTAAGAGATTTCAGGATGATGATGGTGCAATCGATATTGATGGTGCAACAGAATTCATCCGGACTTTTATTCCTAAAAAAGAAGATTGGAAAGCAATCAAAAATAGAGTTGTGAGCTATCAGGAGCAGGTCAAATTCCTTGCTAAAATCTCAATAGATATTGACATTAAGACGCAAGCCCTGACTTTTGCATTACCAGATTTTGGACTAACGTTTCGAGACACAGTTATTCCAAGAGATGTATGGGACAGCTGCAATGCGTCGCTGCTAAAAGCTGAAGAAAACTGGGGCATCGTTGAATTGGGATATCAGTATCCTGAAAACGATAAAATGCCTGGAAAAATCAAGCTGGTAAGCTTTCAAGATTTCTGTCCGTACAGTATTGATCTGGATGATTTCAAGTATGCACGAGAGTCCTTTTCCCTTGATGAATGGATTGATATCATTCTTGGGGCAATTGATTATAATGCAGCCGGGTATGAGTCAAAAAAACAGAAGCTCGCTATGATAACAAGACTGCTCCCATTTGTGGAGAAACGTCTCAACATGATTGAATTAGCCCCGAAAGGTACTGGTAAGTCCTACTTGTTTGGTTCAGTCAGTCGTTTTGGATGGCTCTCATCTGGTGGTACAATGTCAAGAGCAAGGATGTTTTATGATGTAGCCCGCAGGACTGAAGGACTTGTCTTTGGACACGATTATGTTGCACTTGACGAAGTACAAACAATCAATTTTACTGATGTGGACGAAATGAGAGGTGCCTTAAAGGGATACATGGAAAACGGTAAATATACCGTTGGTAACCATGAGGGCGCAGCAGATTCAGGAATTATCCTTCTTGGTAATATTCCCGCCAGCAATATGAATGAGTATATCAACATGTTCAGTGAACTGCCAAAAGTCTTTCATGAAAGCGCTTTGATCGATAGATTTCATGGATTTCTCAAAGGCTGGGATCTTCCTAGAATGAATGACGACCTTAAAATATGCGGATGGGCTTTAAATTCGGAGTATTTTTCCACCATCATGCATGAACTGCGCGATGACCCAACATATAGGGCTATTGTTGATTCGTGGGTCGATGTTCCAGATAAATCAGACACTAGAGATACTGAAGCAATCAAGAGACTTTGTACAGCCTATCTTAAATTGCTATTCCCACAAGTGCAGCGCCCCGGAGATATCCCATCTCGAGATTTCAAAACATATTGCTTGGAGCCTGCTATAGAAATGCGTTCGATTATCAAACTACAACTAGGCATTCTTGATCCGGATGAATTCAGGGGAAAAGATGTGCCCACACTAACAATAAAGGATATAGAAGAATGAAAACAACACAGTGTGTTTCCTGCTGCAAACAGCCTTTATCAAAGGATGAATATGGGATCTGTATGAAACTCTTAGGCGAGGATACAGAAGCGTTTTATTGCCTCAGCTGTTTAGCAGATTACCTTGACGTAACAGAGCAGGACATATTAGATAAAATTGAAGAATTCAAAGAGGAAGGCTGTAAGCTATTTTCGTAGGAGATAGTGATGAAACAATACATATATGCAGATAATGCAGCAACCACGCAGTTAGACCCCCAAGCATTTGAAGCAATGATTCCGTGGCTGAGAGATGAGTATGGCAATGCCTCTCAGCCATATTCTTTTTCAAGAAAGCCGAAAAAGGCAATCGCTGAAGCAAGAGCTGTCATTGCAGAATGCATCAATGCAGACCCCGAGGAGATCTATTTTACTTCAGGAGGTACTGAAAGCGATAACTGGGCTATCAAAGGCTCTGCGTTTTCAGATTCCGGTCATCATGCGACAATCACCTCTCAAATCGAACACCATGCCGTGTTGCATTCATGTGAAGCAACTGAACGCATCGGCTATCCCGTTGCATATTTGCCGGCAGACGAAGAAGGACGGATTCTTCCAGAAACACTCGACAGATTCATTTCTGATCGGACACGGTTGGTATCCGTGATGACTGCGAATAACGAAATAGGGACGATTCAGGATATTGCCGGATTAGCTGATATTGCGCATGCACACGGAGCGATGTTCCATACCGATGCAGTACAAGCCGTAGGTCATATACCGATAGATGTGAAAGCATTGGATGTTGATATGCTTTCGGCTTCAGCGCACAAATTTAATGGCCCCAGAGGAATCGGTTTTCTGTATATCAGAAAAGGTATAAAAGTCTGCCCGTTCATGGACGGTGGTGGACAGGAAAACAAGAACCGAGCAGGTACAGAAAATACTGCCGCTATCGTCGGGATGTCTATTGCGTTGATGAATAACACCCAAAACATGAGGAACACTTCTAACAGCATTCGATCATTAGAGAATCTATTGATCACAAAGCTTATTGAAGAAGGACTAGTTTTCAGGCGAAATGGAGCGAACACGCTTCCAGGTTTAATCAGCCTTTCTTTTCAAAACAGCAATGGTGAGATGCTGTTGCATCGAATGGATCTGAAAGGCATATGTGTTTCAACAGGTTCAGCCTGCAATGGAAGCAGCGATGAAATATCTCATGTCCTTCAAGCAATTCATCTTCCTGATGAGTATGCCAAAGGTACAATACGCATCTCGTTAGGAAAACACAATACTGAAAGTGAAATCCTCAAAATTACTGAATCTCTGAAACAAATACTAATGCCAAAATAAGGAGGCGGAAAATGATCACCATTAAGCAGATCAGTATTACAGATCTATCTACTGATGCCATCGTGAATGCAGCAAATGAGCATCTTCAAGCCGGCGGCGGTGTGTGCGGTGCGATCTTCAGCGCCGCTGGACATAAAAGACTGCAAGCGGCTTGCGACGAGATCAAGCATTGCGATACTGGATCCGCCGTCATCACGAGCGGTTTTGACCTGAAGGCAAAGTTTATCATCCATGCGGTTGGCCCGATCTGGCGCGGCGGCGATAACGGTGAGCCGAAAGCACTCTACAATGCCTACAAGCGTTCTTTGGAGCTTGCTGCGGAGAACGGATGCCATTCTATCGGCTTTCCTTTGATCTCTGCCGGGATCTTCGGCTATCCGCTGGAGGGCGCATGGAGGAAGGCGATCCAGGCTTGTATGGACTTTGAAAAAAGCTCCGCACACAGCATGGAGATCGTCTTTGCGGTGTTAGACAAGCGTATCATTGAGATGGGAAATAAGGTGCTCACTGATCTGGGCTATGCTGGTGAAGGTACATCCTTCAAGCAGCTTCTGATCTCCGGTCGGCAGGTCGATGCAGTATTCTTTCATCTTCCACAGGAGCCATATGGCTTTCTGAGCAATTGGTATCTATCACCGTTTGATCTTGACGGCATCCATTATTCGTCAATGGAGCAGTATATCATGTATCAGAAGTGTGCCCTCTTCGGCGACCAAGACACAGCCCAAAAGGTGCTTCTGACCGATGATCCTTCGGAACAGCAAAAGCTCGGCAAGCTCTGCACTGGTTATATCAACGGTATCTGGGCGGGTGCAAGACAGGCAATTGCGATGCGCGGTCTGCTTGCAAAGTTCAGCCAGAACGCTGATTTGAAGGAGCAGCTCATGGACACAGAGGACGCATACCTTGTAGAGTGCGCCCACAGTGATAAGATCTGGGCTTGCGGTATCAGACTGAACGAATCTGAACGCTTTGACACATCTAAATGGCAGGGGCAGAATATTCTTGGCTTTGCATTAATGGAAGTTAGAGGAATAATAAATATGGAGTGAAAATTATGAGTACAAATAGTAGTAACACTCAAGACAATAGTAATGAATCAGCGGTTGAAGTATTTAAGAATCTAATATCAAAATTGGAAGAAAAAGGACAAGATGTAGATGGCATTCTTGCTGATTTAGGCGGAAAAAATACTATCTTACAATACTTACAAGATATTGAGGATGATGTAGTCAACGATCTAAATGAAGTCTTCAAACAAGCATATGCAGAAGGAAATTTGAGACGTTGCATTCATGCAGTAATATCTATCGCAACAGATGATTTTCATGTTTATAAAAGGGGAATTAGAAAAGTTCTATATTCAGAAGGAAATCTATTAAAAAATCCGCTACACTATAATTTTACTCAAAATGATTATGAGAAAACTCAGACGATACTTTTTTCTGCGATAGAGAATTTGAAAGAGCAAGCGTTAAAGGAAGAGTCGCTTATTACTCAAGAGATGTCTGACATTTATACAAAGGAATTAGCACAATTGTATCTTATGTATGAATGTTTATACCATAATAGATTAAAAAACGCTCAAAGAATTAATGAATCTGATTTCTTGAAATTAGAACTGCCACAGATATTACATAGCTTTCTTGTTTTTCTTCAAAGCCAGTACGATATTGCAAAAGAATTGGTACACAATAAATCTGGAAATAATCAGTATTTAACTGGATTTGAATCACTAGTTGCAACAGAAAAAACATATTTGAATCCGAATGTATCAGTGTCTATTGTTGATAGCTTTGAGCAATTATTGGAAGATTTAGACACTCTTTTCCGTTATGTTTATTATTTAAAAGATGATACAAAGTTTGCTGAGGATGAAATCAGAAAGATTGAATTTATAACACCATATGAATCACCGGAATATATGATGCTCGACACATTAGCAATGCTTGATACCCATTTCGCAAGTTTGGAAGCAAAATTCCGTTATTCCGAATGGGCGATACAAATTCAAGAAACATTGGATGGCATCGATGCTTATAGCTTTTACCCTCCTGATGATAAACCTTATAAAACTCATATTGCCGCAATGCTTAGACATAAATATAACAATATGCTGAGTATGACAAACGAAAATATGAAGAGAAGATCTAAGGCCTTTGATTTGGAAGGCTTTCTTTTGATATCAAAACGAATAAATGTTAATGATGTTGAATCATTCCATTTTGATACAACAGAATTCCGAAAATTAGCGGAGTATACTTCTCCTACCATTTCCTTTTTGAAAAAACAGATTAAGCCATATTACTTGAAATGCAGATTCAACGATATAAATGTTGATCAATACTTGTGTGCATTTGAATTCATATATATTTTTAGCAAGGTTTACTATTGTGCTGCAAAAGAGTCTGGTGTTTTAAATGCGTTAGTACCTTTGTTAAAACTGGATTATTTATATAATGAATTCGCAACAATTTATAATTTAGATTTTAAGACTTCAAAAAAATTAATAGATTGCTATGTGTTTGATAGTAAGACTTCAAAGAAGAAAATAAACGGAGATATTTATACAAGACCACTAATTGGTGTTGGCGCAAATATGGTTCTGTTATCAGAAGGTTTAATTGATCAAATGAATCTCGAACGAAATGTAGAAGTGCTTCTTGAATGGAATAATGTTAATCTTGCTCCGGTTGGAAAGGATTTAGAGCGTAAGCTAATAACAGAATTAAAAGGCGTAGTAAATCTCAGCGTAAATACCACGACTATTGAATTTTTGGCATATGACGGTAAAAATATTGAGTTTGATTTTTTAGCGGTACTTGATGATTATCTAATTCTTATTGAACTGAAATCATTGCTACAACCATATGATGATGATGAACTAGCGCGTCGAAAGAAAACAATATCTTATGGTGTGGAACAGGTTAAGCGTCGAGTTAAAGTTGTTCAAAAAGACTGGGATAAAATAAAGGCAAACGCTGATATTGAATTGCCGGATAAACCATATGACGAAGAACATATTATCAAAATTGTATGTACTGATGTAGGGAATTATACGGGACTAGAAAGTGAAGGTGTAATTCTTACTGATTATGCCACAGTTATCAAATATTTTAAGAATCCGTATGTGCATGGTTTAAAAAGGGATCAGGTACAACACCTTGAACTCGTGCAAAAGCAAGTTCTATGGGAAAAAGGACATCCTACAGCAAATGAGTTTATTCAATATCTCCATAATCCTGATACAATGAGCCTTTTCATAGATTGTTTGAAACCGGAATGGAAGTTGATTCCGGTATTTGGAGAATATAAACATATTGCTTTTCAAGATATGATTGTAAAAGAAGATCCAATAAAGAAGTTTGCAGCAAAACAAGGTTTCTCATGACTGATGACTGAAGCAAGAATATGGAGTCATCACACATGCCACCTCCTGTCCCA
>OIYT01001244.1_pt1 | contig 18831 bp, 14 predicted proteins | sample 1588201 | NCBI WGS metagenome assembly OIYT01 (sample SAMN03283260) | human gut metagenome | biome: human-associated habitat; material: feces | host: Homo sapiens | place: USA | collected 2013
ATGTCGCATTCCTTTTCCAGCAAATGGGCCTGTTCCTCCAGCCAAGCCACATCCTCCGCCTTAATGCGGGCGTACCCCTTGGCGTCATATTTGGGCAAATCCTCCTCCATCGTGGCCAGTTCCCCCATGGCACCCACCAGGCGAGCCTGGACGCCGTCCAGCATCTCCACCGTCCGGGAGCTTACCCCGGAATGGCGCACCACGCCAATCAGGGAATTTAATTCATCCACCGTTCCGTAAGCTTCAATGCGCGGCGCTGTCTTGGGACTACGCCTGCCGAACATCAGGTCCGTTTCTCCGCTGTCTCCACGCTTGGTGATTACGCTCATACCATGTACCCTACCATGCCCGCGCCGTCCTGCACGCAAAAAAGAAGGCATATTCCGGAGCGGGAGACAGCGCCATCTTTCCCGGCATGTACCGCACTCTCTATTCTTTTGACATGCAATAAAAACTATATAAGAAGAATGAATAAATGCTTCTTCTTCGTCTTCCTGCCGTTTTCCTCCCTCTCTTCATCAGCTTCCTCTTCGGGGCATGCTCTAAAAAGGAAAGCGCCTTGCTGCCCGGAGAAATAATCGTGAACGCATCGGAACTGCCCGGCCCCATACAGGAATGGAAGACGGATTCGGCCTGTGAAAGATGCCTGACCATCAATCTGGACAATCCGTCCCTTCCCTGGTTCCGCATCGCTGAGGGCATATCGGAGGCTTATGCGCATGGCGTGAATAATCTCCGTTTGAAAAGAGGGGATGCCATCGCGTCCGCCTTTGAAAATGGAATTTGCTGGGATCTTCCCGTCTCCACGGATATGGCCCCGGAATCTGATCCAGAATCTGAAAAAGACATGAACCCGGACATTCCCTGCCTTCCCGACGATGCCGTTCTGGAACATCCTTTCCGTGAAGATGACTTTCTTGTTTTCAACAAAACACCTTCCCGGAAACCCGTTTATCCCATCGTGAAATTCATCCGGTCCCCTTACCCGGAAAGAGGGAACTACCAGCTTGTTTACTGGCGTATCCAGAAAAAACCATCCGGTCCATCCCGGAAAAACGACCTTCAGGCTTTCGCCAATATGGCAAATGAACATATAACCAGCGCAGAGCATTCATTTTCTTCATTGAGAATGAAACACCCTGCGGAGAAGTATTCGATTATCTGAATGCCATTGACGGGAGAGATACGCTGGTGGGCGTAACCTTTTCCCGTGAAAATGAATAACTTCTCCCAACAAGGATTCATCAGGGCCTTCTTCCCCCCGCTCATCATCATGACACGTCAGGCCGTTTGAAACTTTTCCCAACGGCTGTACAACCCCTGCATGACTCGGACAAGAGATGAATTGGCGGCGGAAACCGCACCATCCGTCAAAGCGCCTCTCTGGACGCGAGACTACATCCTGGCCTGTTGCGCCAACTTAATGACGGGGCTGGCCTTCTATGAACTGGTGCCCGTCCTCCCACTGTACCTGACAGGACAATTGCAGGTCTCCTCCGGCTGGCTGGGCTGGATCATGTCCATTTATGTTCTGGCCGCCATTATCTCCCGCCCCTGGTTCGCGCACCGGGTGGATACCGGAGACCGCAAGAAGATTTACATCACGGTTTACATTATGCTGGCCCTGTCCTTTTCAGGGTATGCTGCGGCCGCCACCGCCCTGGCGTTTTTCCTGACGCGCTTCATACAGGGCCTGATCTGGGGAGGCATGACCACCTCCGGCCCGACAATGGCGGTGGATATCATCCCCCCTGCCCGCCGCGGGGAAGGCCTGGGCTTCTTCGGCATGACAATGACGCTGGGCATGTGCCTGGGCCCCGTCATCGGCCTTCAGGTATACCAGCAGTACGGCTTTTACGTGATTACCTGGAGCTCCCTGCTCCTGTGCCTGGCCGGAGCGGGCATTGCATCTCTCATCCGCGTTCCCAGGAGCCCTGTTCAGGAGCCCGTGTATGAAACGCCTAAAAAGGTACTGGACCGTCTTGTGCTGCGCGTGGGCATTCCGCTGGCGGTGAACGTGATGATCGCCACCTTCTCTTATGGCGTGGTGGCCGTGTATTCCGCCCTGTACGGGGAAATGCACGGGTTCAAATACGCCGGGCTGTTTTACGCGCTGATGGGGCTGGGCATGCTGGTCTCCAGGTTCATGGTAGGCAGGCAAATCGACCGCGGACGCGTGGCGGAGCTTTCCGTCATCTCCCTGAGCATCCTGACCGTCAGTTTCGGCGCGCTGGCGCTGGCGCCGCTGGAATGGATCTATTACGCTTCCGCCATCCTCATCGGCTTTGGCTTCGGCATTTTCATCCCCACGTTCCAAACCATGAAACTGAACATGGCGGACCGCGGCCACCGGGGAGCCGTCAATTCCACATTTTTCACCGCTTTTGACATCGGGGTGGGAACAGGCATGTTCCTGGGAGGCAAAATTTACGCGTACCTGAACCTGAACTGGGCCTTCGGAACGGGAGCCCTGCTGAATTTGCTGGCGATCGTATATTTTTACCGCATCTCCCTGGACCACTACCGTAAAAATAAATTGGGCGTGGATTCTGATTGATTTTCCTTCCATCACTCCCGTTCCGGGATGGAAAAAACATCAATTACCCGTTTGGCTGAAGGCCTCACGCGCAGCAACCGTGGATTCCAGGCCAGGGAAATACTGCGGGACAGCCCGTCCAGCGCCGGATGAATAACCTTGACAAATCCTTCCCCCAGTTCTTTTTCCGCCATGCAGGGCAGGATTGCCATGAACGCTCCGCTCTTCAACATGCGGGCCGCAAAAGGAAAAGATTGCGTTTCACACTGCACCCGCAGCCTGATGCCGAACTCAGCGCAATTCCTTTTCAGCAACGCATGAAACCCGGAACCGCTCCCCAGCGTTGCCAGGGGGAACATTTCCAGCAGGCGGAGAAAATCCTCCTTCTTCCCCCGCGCCTTTTTCCCGGCCAGGGCTGCAGGAACGTACAGCGCATAATCCATGGAGCAAATGACCCGGCTTTCCAACCCTTCCGCCTCCAGCGCGCTGGTACGCACAATGCCGAAGTCTATATCCATATTCTGGAGCTTAGAGGGAATCTCACTGTTGCGGAGGTTCTCCAGCGCGAAAAGCCACGGCAGCCCCCGTTTCTGGATACTCGCCAGCACGGGAGCCACCACCCAAGCATGCAGGCTGTCCCCGGCTCCGATAGTGAACCGGTAGGGCAGATTCCGGCTCCGGCTTTTAAAATCATCCAGCAGGCACAGGCTTTCACTGGCCAGCCTCACCAGCTCCCACCCGGCTCCGGTAAGAGCCAGCACTTTCCCGCGGCGGCTCGCCAGTTCCACACCGAAGAATTCCTCCAATTCCTTAATCTGCCGGGAATACAGGCTCTGCCGCGCACTATCCCCCCGGGCGGCAGCGGCAATGCTCCCGGCCTTGGCCACTTCTATCAAAGTTTTCAATCGGTCCAGGGACAGTCCCCGTTCTGCGAAAAGATGCTCAAACATAACTTTATAGTTATATAATATGAATACTTACATAATGCAAAAGTCAACAAATGCATTATGGTGACAAGGTCACAGGGCGCGAAGGCGCTTTCCGCATATCTCCGCGCCCCTCAACCAAAAGAATAAAACCATGATCACCATTGACGGAAAATACACGGAAGCCCACGTGTTCACGGATGAACTGGAAGACCTGGCCCACACCCAGATCAGGGACGTCTGCAACCACCCCGCCTTTGAAGGAAGCCGGGTGCGCATCATGCCGGACGTGCACGCCGGAGCCGGCTGCGTCATCGGGTTCACGGCGGAATTGAAAACGGATAAGGTAATTCCCAATCTGATCGGCGTGGATATCGGCTGCGGAGTGCTTACCTCCAGACTGTCCGGACTGCCGGATTTTTCCAGCTTTGACGCACGCCTGCGCGAGCGCGTCCCGTCCGGGATGCATGCCCGTCCCTCCGTTCATCAAGCCTTGCTGGACGACCCGGAACTGGATGAAGAAATCTCCCGCATCTGCATGGACGTGCTGAGAACGGACAAAGACAGGCACCGCCGCTCCGTAGGGTCTCTGGGAGGAGGCAACCACTTCATTGAAATAGCGCAAGGGAAAGAGCACGCTTTCCTGTGCATCCACTCCGGTTCCCGCAATTTCGGTCTGAAGATTGCGGAACGCTACCAGAAAATCGCCGTGGATACTTGTCCGGACGCCTATCTTAAAGAACGCAAAAAAGGACTCTGCTACCTTCAGGGAGAAAATACGCTGAACTACATGCGGGATATGAAGGTGGCTCAGCGCTTCGCAGCCCTGAACCGCCGCGTGATACTGCATGAACTGCTGGATGATGCAGCTGATCTGGAAAGTTTCGACACCGTGCACAACTACATTGCGGAAGACCAAATCATCCGCAAGGGAGCCGTCCGGGCCGGACGCGGAGAAAAACTCATCGTTCCCCTGAATATGCGTGACGGCTCCGTCATCTGCATCGGCAAAGGAAATGAAGAATTCAATTCCTCATCTCCGCACGGCGCAGGCCGCAGCATGTCCCGCAAAAAGGCTAAAGCCAATCTTTCCCTGGAGGAATTCGAGGCTTCCATGCAGGGTATTTTCTCCACCTGCGTTTCCCGCGCTACGCTGGATGAAGCGCCAATGGCCTACAAGGATGGCGAGAGCGTGCTGGACAACATCCATGAAACGGCGGAAATCGTGGAACGCATCAGGCCCGTATATAACTTCAAGGCACCCGAATAGCAGGCGTCCCAATACCCGCCCCTCCCGGAATATGATTTTCCGGGAGGCTTTTCCCAAACCTCCAAAACACGGTCAGGAACGCCCGGCAGCATAAATCAACTTATAAGGTTCCGCCGTCTGAATCGGGATGGCGTACACTTTAGAGGTATCATTCCATTCCACGCCGGAAACGTCAAACTTCTGACGGTCATAATAACCTACCACCTTTCCATTGGTCACTACACAGAAAGCGGCTGCATTTTCCCCATTCCGCACAATAATCATGTTATCCTTTTTGGAGGCGCTTACAGACGGGCTGAGTTTTGCGTTCTGCTTGTATTTGGTCCAATAGCCGTTGAGCTGGGACCCATGCAGATTCTGCCCCCACAAATTGACCGTCTTTCCATGCTGATGCAGGAAGGCAATGCGGAATTTCGGTTTGGGGTACCGTTTGGCGGCAATGCGGGCCTTGGATGCCCGGGCCATTTCCTCTGTCATTTTAAAACTGTAATCCCCATATTGATGCCCCTTGCGGTCAATCGGGACAAACCAATTAAAAATTTCAAAGTCATCGGTAAAGTCCGTCCTGCTGATATTGCAAATGCGTTCATACAAGGCCAAATGGGCTTCGGAAACCTCATACACCTGCCTGGAAAGCGGCTTGCGCCGCAATGATTCAAACAGCCTAGGATAAAATTCGGGATTGATTCCCAGCTTATGGAAATACAGATAGAAGGAATATTGAGCAAAACCCCATTTGGCCCAGCCGTTCAAATCATGGAACGGCATGCCCTTTACCGCTTCTGAAAGCAGGTATTTGCACGGGTTTTCCATATCGGAGGCCTGCTCATTGCCATTAATGGCATTGGTCACCTGGTCCAGAATCAGCTGGGCAAAAAAATTGTTGGAACTTTCCGACATGCTGCGCCAGTTGAACGGATGCTGGTAGCAATGACCGATTTCATGCCCGATTCCCCAAAGGCGGTTTCCCTGAAGAACTCCAGGAGCGAGCACTTCATTTTTCAGCGTATTTCCCTGATCTCCAATACTGTAGCCGCAGTAATACCAGGTTGCAAACATATGGGCTCCTCCTTCTACGGAAACGCCAAGCTGCCGGTTATTGTGCGGCTGGGGATACTTGTCAAATCCCATGATTTTCCACATGGCCTTGACGCTTTCATCCCATACCCTGACGGATTTCGTAATGGAATCCGGACTGTAATCTTTCAGGTACTTTGTGTGAAGAATCATCATGGAATTCCGCCCAACGATATCGAACATGCTATGCGGGGCGTTGCTGATCATACGCTTCCAGTCCTTATCCGTGTGCCTCGTCACGTCAAAATATCCATTCACTATGCCGCTTCCCACAGGAATATGCACCGTTATCGGCTTCTTGGGCGTGCTGATATCGGTGTGATACATCACGTAAAGCAATCCCGAACGGTTGATTCTAATTTTGTTTACCCCTTCATTCAAAGGATAGGAGGAAGACTCTATTCCCGCTGGAGAAACGGAGGCCAGCCCAATATCTTCTCCATGGGTAGGTCCTACGAACACAAGAATTTCATCTCCTTTCTCCGCGACAATTCCGGTAGGATTGTCAAATTTGTTCAGGGCGTTGATATTTCTCACCTTCGCAGCAAACTCCGGATGGCTGTAAGCCTTATAGGAAGCAATGCGGAATTCTTTGTCTTCATAATCGCCGGATTTTATTTTCTTCGCAATCATCTGTAAAAACTCCGGAAGAGCCTTGAGGTCCGTCAGGGTACACCTGGGATTGATGGAGGAGCAGCTCGTGTCCTTAAATACTTTCAGCAATTTCCGGTTAAGTGCGGACTCCACCCTTTTGTAAAAGCTGATTTCCCGTACGGTAAAAGACGGAGAGGAACCTTCGGGATAATCAACCGTCAACCTGATTTTCCGAACCTTTTGAAGAGGCTTTTTAAATCTGATCATCCTGGAGCCGCCGATATCGAATTTTCCAAGGTCCTTCCAAGACGAGCCGGACATGGCGGACACGGCAATTTCATTGAAATTGGCTCCGGAAAAAATGATGTAATGAATGGTCTCCGGCACTTCAAACACAAATTCCCCCTCCACATGATGCACTCCGGGAACATGCCAGTTGGCGGATTCCATAGAGCCGTCCACAGCCTGCTTTACGGAATGATTGCCGGAATAGGGGGACTGGGAAGAAGCAGCTTCTTTCACGTGGAGCAAAATGTCTTCCGGAACATCCAGCGAAGGATATTTTTCCGCGAGGGATTTATTTACGGAGATTGTCAGAAAAAGGAAAAATAAAAAAATGGAAAGAAAAATGGAATCTTTTCTCATACACTACATTAATATTTAATGATACTATACATGATTTCCAGCGTTTTTTTTCATGCTTTTCATGTTATAGTACAAAAATTCCCTCATGCGGGGACGGGAATTCCCATCTGCTTCCTGGCAAATTCTTTCATGGATCACCATGGAATATTATGCCATGCTTCTCTCCATGAACGAAGGCCGGCCCTGTCATCAATCAGTAAACAAACGGGTCAAATGGCTTGGCGCTCTGGCCGTCCTTCTTTTTCTCCTGGGCACGGGGCTGTTTTCCTTTTTATGGAATGTTCCGCTGAATACGTTAAGGCCCGCCCACGCCATCGCAGCTCCTTCCGCCATTCTTGTCAGGGAAAATTCTTCCCCGGAACGCTGCCGCATGGCTCTGGAACCCTCCTTCCTGGCCAGCATCCAGCCTTTCCTGAAACACTATGTGGAAACCGTCACCAATGCCGGACGCCTCGACTTCTCCAGCCATGTCCCGCAAGAGGTGGAAATACGGATGGAGGGGCTTTCCATCGGCCTGAGCCCTTCTCTGGCCGTTTTCAACTTCCGAACCAAATACGGATTCAGCATGCAGACAAGCAGAAAACCGGATGCCTCCGACCGGGCTATTTACCAGTGGCTGAAAAACAGGATGAAGATGGAAAAACGGGAGAAATAAGGAAATATGGACACAGGTATCGAACGGAATGAACCCGCTGTTGTCTAATCATTTACCTTTCCGGAAAAGCCGGGGGACAGCAGTTCCCCGGCCCAGGGAGCCGCTGCTCCCGCACCGGAAGGCGACTCCATACAGCGTTTATGAAGCGTATTTACCACGGACCATGGACACTGGCCGGACTGGCATGCGCCATTTTGGCCGCAGTCGCCATGCTCTCCTTTTTTTCCTGCGGGGAAAAAGGCCAGTCAAGCAGTAATGACAAACCTCATATGGACAACAAGGATTTAAAAACGATTTACCTGGCGGGAGGCTGTTTCTGGGGAGTGGAAAAGTACTTCTCCCTGATGCCCGGCGTTAAGGAAACGGAAGCGGGATATGCCAACGGCTCCACGGCTTCTCCCACGTATGAAGAAGTATGCAGCGGGAAAACGGGCCATGCGGAAACGGTAAAAGTAGTATTTGACCCGGAAGAACTCAGTCTGCCCTTTCTTCTGGAACGGTATTACTCCATTATTGATCCTGTTTCCGTCAACAAACAGGGAAACGACAGGGGAATTCAATACCGCACGGGCATCTATTACGCGGATGAGAAGGACAAACCTGTTATAGAAACGTCCCTGAAAAGGCTCCAGCAGCACTTCAGGCAGCCTCTGGCAATTGAAGTTCAGCCCCTCCGCCAATTTTCACGGGCGGAAAAATATCATCAGCGCTATCTGGATAAAAACCCTGGCGGATACTGCCATATTCCACCCGCCAAATTCCGGGAAGCGTCCCAGGCCCGCGAAAACGAACCTGTTTACCGGAAAAAATCGGACGAAGAGCTGCGCCGCGTCCTGACACGCGAGCAATTTGCCGTCACGCGGAATAATGCGACGGAACCTCCCTTCCGCAATGAATATTTCAATAACGACAGACCTGGCATTTATGTGGACGTCACGACAGGCGAACCTTTATTCCTGTCCACAGACAAGTTTGATTCAGGCTGCGGCTGGCCCAGCTTCTCCCGCCCCATCAAAGAAGAACTGATTCAGGAAAAACAGGATTTCTCCCACGGCATGAGGCGCACGGAAGTCCGCAGCAAAACGGGAGACGCCCACCTGGGCCACGTTTTCACAGACGGCCCGAAGGAACAGGGCGGACTGCGCTACTGCATCAACAGCGCCTCCCTGAAATTCATTCCTGAACAGGACATGGAAGCACAGGGTTATGGAAAATACCTTCCCCTGCTGCACCGGGAAGGAACAGACAGGAAAGCTGCGGAAAAATAATCCGGAGAAAAAGCAGGGGAGGCCAATCCTTCTTCTCCATTAATCTTTTACAACACGGAGGAACAAATGCGGCCCCGGGAGAACAAGCACCATGTCCTCTTCACGAAATACGGGCAGCCCGTTCATTCCCCAAGTTCTGCGGTCAAGCAGACGGCTTCCCTCCATGCCGCTGCCGATGAATGAATACGATACAGTCGGCAGCGGCATGGAGGGTTCGGGTTGCTGAGGCAATGCGACTTGCGGCAAGTACCGTTTATCTACATGCCGTTTATCAAAATAGCGGCGGGCGGCGTTTTTTTGTTTAAAAAAATGAGTTTTTTAAAAACGCGGGGAATTTTTCTTCCGGAAAAGCGCCCGGAAATTTTCCGGGCATTACTGTACAATCGTAACGGGCGTGCCTACCTTAACGGTTTTGAAAAGCGGCACGCAGGAAGAACGGGTCATGCGAATGCACCCATGGGACTGCGGCGTCTGGAAAACAGGGCCTACGTGCATCCCAATGCCGCTGTCCGTCAGCCGCATGAAGTAAGGCATGGAGGCATCATACAAATTGGAAACATGATGCACTGCCTTTTCCGTAATGCGGAAATGGCCCACGGGCGTGCGGTGGGAAGCCTTACCCACGCAAACGGGAAAATCCATGGCTACCTCATCCCCCACCATCAACTGGCCCCTTTGGCGTCCGCGGCTGATCACCACGCGCGTATTGCCCGGGGTGGCCTTTTTCATGATATCGGGATTCATCCATTCGTCGTGCACCTCCGTATAATCAATTCCTGCTACGACCACCCTCGCGTGCGGTCCGTAGGAGGTCATGGGTACGGTTGCAGGCACGGTCAGGGGAACTATGCGCAAATTCTCTTCCTGCGGGCCAGAACAGGCAGCCAGCGCCAACGCTCCCGCTATGATTGATAAGATGTTTTTTGCGTTCATCATCTTGAAACCTTTCACAGGGTTGGACAATACTGCGAACTCATTTTCAATGTTCCATGACGCACTCCATGATTCCTGCGGCGTGCATGGAGAAAAAATGCCGGAAAAAGCGGCAGCCCCGGTTCAGAGAAAAATTTCCCCGGCTCCGGAAGGGGGGGAAAATCCGCCCTCCGTCACACAGAGTCCTTGCCTTATCACATTTGGCCTGTATAGTACCCGCGACTGCCAGGAGGGCAGCCGCCTGTTTACAGTTAACCCTCTATTCCGCATCATGACCAAGATTGCCAAGAGTACGTTCATCACGGGAGCCGGAACCCCGGGACAGTTTTATTCACTGCCAGCCTTGGCGGAAAACGGCTATCCCCGCCTGAACCGCCTTCCCGTTTCCATCCGGATCGTTCTGGAATCCCTGCTCCGCAATTGCGACGGCCTGAAAGTGACTGAAAAGGACGTGGACAACCTAGCCTCCTGGAATGCCAACAATCCCGGTTCCTATGAAATTCCGTTTACGGTAGCCCGCATTGTCCTGCAGGACCTGACAGGCGTCCCTCTTCTGGTGGACCTGGCGGCCATGCGCTCCGCCGTAGCAGGATTGGGAAAAGACGCCTCCGTCATTGAACCTCTGGTCCCCGTGGACCTGGTGGTGGACCACTCCGTCCAGGTGGACTGGGCAGGATGCACGGATGCTCTGGAAAAGAACCTGGACATTGAATTCCAGCGCAATGCGGAACGCTACGAATTCCTCAAATGGGGCCAGCAGGCCTTTCAGACTTTTTCCGTGGTTCCTCCGTCCGTGGGCATTGTCCACCAGGTCAATCTGGAATACCTGGCGCAGGGCGTGATGGAAAAGGATGGCGTTTACTTCCCGGATACCCTGGTGGGAACGGATTCCCATACCACGATGATTAACGGCATAGGCGTTGTGGGCTGGGGTGTTGGCGGCATTGAGGCGGAAGCCGGGATGCTCGGCCAGCCCGTCACGTTCCTGGTGCCGGAAGTAGTAGGCGTCCATATGACGGGAGAACTCCGCGAAGGAGTGACCGCCACGGACCTGGCGCTGCATGTCACCCAGATGCTGCGCAGCCACGGCGTCGTAGGCAAATTTGTGGAATTCTTCGGAGACGGGGTGGCGGCCCTTCCTCTGGCAGACCGGGCTACCGTAGCAAACATGGCCCCGGAATACGGCGCCACCATGGGCTTTTTCCCCATGGATGAACGCTGCTCCGACTATCTGCGCCAGACAGGCAGGAGCGAAGAAGCCATCACTACGTACGAAAACTACTTCAAGGCACAGAACCTGTGGGGAATGCCCCGTAACGGAGATCTGGACTACACGGACCAGCTGGAACTGGATCTGTCTGCCGTGGAACCAGCCGTCTCCGGCCCCAGACGCCCGCAGGACCACATTCGCCTGAACTCCATCAGGGACAGTTTCCGCAAGCTTGTCAGCATGCCCGTGGCGGAAGGAGGCTACGGCAAGAAGGAATCTCCAGAGGTCACGGTTTCCATGCACTCCCCGGCGGGCGTCCCCGTTCCGGTGGACGGCTTCAGCCAGGAAGCGAAGCTGAAAGACGGCAGCATCCTCATCGCCGCCATCACCTCCTGCACCAACACATCCAACCCGGGGCTGATGCTTGCCGCCGGGCTGCTCGCCAAAAAAGCGGTTGAACGGGGGCTGAACGTGCCTCCGCACGTGAAAACGTCCATTGCTCCGGGTTCCCGTATCGCCTCCGATTACTTTGCAACCAACAGCCTCCAGGAATCCCTGGACGCTCTGGGCTTTGAAACCGTCGGCTACGGCTGCACCACCTGCATCGGCAACTCCGGGCCGTTAAATCCGGAACTGGAACAGGCCGTCCGGGACAATGACATTGTAGCGGCTTCCGTCCTGTCCGGCAACCGCAACTTTGAAGCCCGCATCCATGCCTCCATCAAGACCAACTTCCTGATGTCCCCTCCCCTGGTCGTCGCCTTTGCGCTGGCCGGCCGCGTGGACATCGACTTCCAGACGGAACCGCTGGGCACGGACCGCAGCGGGAACCCCGTATTTCTGAAGGACATCTGGCCCAGCTCCGGGGAAATTGCGGAAGCCGTTGCCAAATCCCGCAACCCGGAAGCATACCGGGAGCTTTACACCATCACGCCGGACAAGAATCCCCGCTGGGCGGCCGTATACGCGCCGGAAGGCTCTGTCTTCCAGTGGAATGAACAATCCACCTACATTCAGGACCCTCCTTTCTTCAGCGGCTTCAACGGCCAGCCCCGCACACTGGCGGATATCACGGATGCCCGCCCCCTGGGCATTTTCGGCGATTCCGTAACCACGGACCACATCTCCCCTGCCGGAGCCATCCGGGAAACAGGGCCCGCAGGGCTGTACCTGCAGGGCATGGGAGTGGACAGAAAAGATTTCAACTCCTTCGGCTCCCGCCGCGGAAACGACCGCGTGATGACCCGCGGCACCTTCGCCAATGTCCGCATTAAAAACCTGATGGTAAACGGCACGGAAGGCGGTTACACGCTGTATTTCGGCAGCCGCTCCGTTCCCGCCCCGGACAAGGAAATAATCCCTGCCGCGGGAACGCCCGCCTTCATCTATGATGCGGCCATGGCCTACGCTCAGGACGGCGTTCCGCTCATCGTCATCGGCGGAGAAGACTACGGCATGGGCTCTTCCCGCGACTGGGCGGCCAAGGGCACGAATTTGCTGGGCGTCAAAGCCGTCATCACCAAGAGTTTTGAGCGTATCCACCGCTCCAACCTTATCGGCATGGGCGTCCTGCCCCTCAACTTCGCCAACAAGGCGGATTATGACCGCATCACTCCGTTGAAGGACGCCACCTTCTCCATCCTGGGCCTGAACAACGGCATCGCTCCGCGCCAGCAGGTCACCCTGCGCGTACAGCCCGCGGATGCGGAAGCATTTGACGTGCCTGTCATCGTCCGCATTGATACGCCTATTGAAAAAGAATACTATCTGGCGGGCGGCATCCTGCAATATGTCCTTACCCAAATCCTCAGATAACGGGATATGTACCGGGCGTTCCCGGTACGGCTTCCCCTCGCGGACGGGCCCCTTCCTCCCGAAGGCGCGGCCCGTCCGTCTCATCCGCACCGGATATACCTGCAACTTCACGGCACGGCCTGATTAGTTCATCCGAACTAATTCCAAATTCTTCTTGCAATCCTTCCAGGCTGTTCCTAGAACAAACGCATGGAATATAGATTTGTCTGGACGGGCTTTTTTGCCGTATTCGCCGCCCTGACGTTCTGCAGCTGTTCGCAGAACGACAAAATGAGGCCGCCGGCCGTCTCCTTTAAAATTCAAAAGGCGCCGGTAGTTCCCCGCACACCCGGCCAGATGGGCCGTGAAGTAGGCATTAAAGTTTCCTACATGCCCAAAAACACGTATGCCCGCAAGCGCGCATCCTCCATGCGCCCCCGCTTCATCACCATCCACAGCACCGCCAACCCCAAAGGAGACGCCAATGCCCACTCCCGTTACCTGAACAGCGGCAAGTCCCGCAGCCTGAACTGGCACTTCACTGTGGACCAATTCGGCGCCTACCAGCACATCCCCACTACGGAAACCGGCCACCATGCGGACCATTCCGGACCGGGAGACCAATACTCCGTAGCCATTGAAATGTGTGAATGCACCACGCATAACCCTGTCGTCATCTACAACAAGACGGCCAAGCTGGCTGCGCTGCTGATGATGCGCTACAACGTCCCCCTGCGCAACGTAGTGCCTCACAACTACTGGTCCGGCAAGAATTGCCCCGCCCCTCTGATGACTAATGGGCGCCCCGGGTACAAATGGAGCTGGTTCATTTCCCGCGTGGATTATTACTACCGCTGCCTCCAGGCAGGAAGATAATACTGCCGCATATGCCGCACGCCCCTTTGCCGCTTCCGGCATAAAGAAGGCAGGAAATGTTTCAGGAAAGAACAGAAATCACTTCTTTCCCTGAAAATATGCATTGGCTGAACACCGGGAATTCAGCGCATCTCCGGCTCGCGGAAAGCAGGATCCGCCTCCATTGATACGGCTAATGTACACGGCCGTAAAAGACGGCAAATAACACCCGTCCGGGAACAATCTTCATCAATATCAAAATCCGGGACACGGACCGGGAATAAGAAATAGCGCTGAAAGCTTTTGATGCCTCCTGAACCACCCCGGAACAGGTTATTTGACCTGAATCCGATTCACCGGTCCCATCCTCTCCGGATGGAGCGAAAAAGACTGCGGGAGACTCAACATCAACAGGGAAACTTGAAAACCATGAAGCGCTTTCACAGGATGCTCAGATGCGGACCATCGAAGCCAGCAGCTTCTTACCCGCCATATGGAAGCATTGAGGGAACAATCCGGCACCATGTTCATGGAAAACCAGCAGGAACTCAAACTGAAAGGCTCCAGAGAAAACAGCCTCCTCATGCCAGAAACATGGCATTTTAGTGGAATCCCGGCCCCTCGGCATACCAGAATCTCCCATTTTATCCCGTATGGCGGATAAATATAAAGGGTCCGCAGCTCAACTGTGCCTTTGCCGAACGCCGCAGCATGGCGGCATGCCCCCGGTAAAATCCGCGCCTTCGGGCGGAATTAAAGCCAATCCGGGCATTTTCAACTTCTCCCGAGATGCGAAGGCGTTGCTTCTCCGTTGGAACGCCGGACACTCCTATTCAGCGCCTCATCCTCCCCGGGGTCTTTCCCGGATAATTATTATTTTGTTAGATATTTTTGTAACTATCTATCAAGCAATCATTATGTAAAACATATTAAAAATATGTTTACATATATCAAAATTGTCCCATAATTTTAGGATGAAAAAGATATTGCAGTTATTGGGCATTTTGACCTTTGTTATTTGCAATTATGGGAATGCAAAGGAATTAAAATGTGAATACGAATTAAAAAATTTAAACATAGAGCCAGTCAGGGTAGCCAACGCCAAACGCACTTACACAGTCTATATATCCTGTAAGTATACAAGTGTTCATCACACGGGTGAGACAGGGGGGCCAATACCGCTGCGAAAGACAATTACCCCGGTAGTAACCGGTACAGATGATGAAAAAGAGGGCAAAGCCGAGGCATATGCAGAAGGAGAAAGCACAGTCATCGCAATGGCCCGGCTGCGTTTGACAGAAGAATGCGGTTTGCAATGCGGCAACTGCAACGAAGTAGGCTGCACCTGCGTCGGCTGCAATGACAACATAAATAAATAAAACTGATTAATAAATAAACTGATATGAAACCATTACTGAAAATTGCTTTTTTGTCGATAGCCTGCTTCCCCTGTTTTTGCATTAATAATGCCGCCGGTTCGGAGGATGTAATTCCCGGCAGTCAGAAAATTGACAGGGAAAATTCAATCATCAATCCTATTATTCTTACAGGAATCAAGAAAACAGACGATATCAGGGAATCTCAGAAGGAATATATCAGGAAACACTATGAGGGATATGGCATACTAGGGTACATATATACCATGCATGATGACAAATATATTCAGATTATTTCTATAAGAAATGATCAGGGGCAGGAAAAATTAATCTACTTTGACATGACCGATATTTACAGAAAGCTAGGAAAATCGAGAGATAAAAAAACAAGACAAGATATCAAAAGATTGATAGAAGATCACAAACCGCTGGAAAAAGAGCCAGCCGAATCCGTGTGATGGGTTTGTTCCGCACCGTGGAACTCTCAGATAACGGATAACAACAGCGTTTTTTAATTATTTCGGATAGTTCTGAAAAATTCCCCGGCAGGAATAAATAATCAGCCTTTCTGAAAGACTGGAAAATTCGGCAATACGCCAGGGCAGCGCTCCTGAGAAGAACATTCACGAACGCTTTCCAGAAAAGAAGGATACCCGTCGCGAAAAGACAGGAACTATTTTCAGGTATTACGCTTCCTGGCGGATTCCACCAGGCGCCGCCGGGCTTCCCGCCTGGCCCGGAATGCCTGTTCACGTTTTTTCTCCTCCGCCAGAGCCGCCTTTTTCTCGGAATCGCGTAGTTTCCCATAAAGCAGCGGGTTCATGGCGGCCTCATCTTCCGGGCCCTCATGATAATACACGGGCAGGCCGTCTGCAGCCAACGCCACATGGTAGTAACGGCCTTTCTCCTTCAAGTCCCTGCCTTTATTATCCAGCCGGGAAAGAATCACGGCATATCCAAGCCCAGGGGCGTTCATCAGCTTCCGCCGTCCATCGAATAATGCGGCCACGCGCATGTTGTCGTAGTCCAGCTTCATGACGCCGCAAACCATTTCACCCTCCGTATTCCAGTACATGACCAGCTTTTTTCTTCCCAGGGAATTGGGCTTGCACGTTTCATAGGCTCCCTTGACGGGGCGGTTTTCCACAAGCAGGGAGTAATCCGCATTCCTGTAATTTTTTGATTCTCTCGCGGCAAGCTGTTCTGCCGGAGGGAGCAGAGAGGAAACGGGAGCGCGCATTTCCGTCCGTTCCTCAGACAGGTATTTGGAGGGAATAAGAACACCCTTATCCATATCATAATAAGCGCAGCGGCTCCCCTGCTCCAGAACCACATCGAAATTCTTCTGCCCCCTGCCGCTTTCCGGACGCGCCTGCGGACGGAAGTATTCCCGGATACGGAACGGAGGTCCCTGAATGATGGAAAGCGATGTGGCACAAACCAGTCCATCCACTTTTCTGGTTCCCGTTAAAGCTCCGGCATTCTTCTTCCGGGCCATTTCATGATACCGGGGCGAGATATTCTTTTCTGCCGGCGTCCACGTCACCTTCTGCAGTTCCTTCATCAGGAAAGGCCAAAGCATCGCGGCCAGTTTCAGGTTCCGGCGCGCCTCCGCTCCCGTCAGAGAAGCCGCAAGCGCAGCGTCTTCCTCATCCAGACGGGTTAACGGAATTTCCACATGCCTTCGCCCTATTTTCAGAACTGCCCCGGCCCCTGTGCAGGAATGGAAACTGCCCTTCACCACATCTCCAAATTTGGAAATCCATTCCCGTTCCCCCGGAAAGGCATATTCCTCCGCCGGCGCACAAACCACGCCGCACCACGCCAGCACAGCAAATAAAAGGCATTTCATCGTCAGGAATCCAGGGGTGCGCTTTCAAGCTAACATACGGGAACAGCCGGGAAGAAGCTTTTTCCCGGCTCTTTTCCCAATCTTCGTTCCCGGCGGAATGTTTCCGCTGCCGTTATTGCTTGCGCCCCTTTTTGGCAGCCCCCCCGGATTTGGAGTCTTTCCCGGCAGTTTTGGCGGCGTTCCGGCCCGTCTTCTCCGCCTTGCCTTCCGTTTTTCCGGCAGCATTTTTAGCGGGATATTTCCTTTCCCGCGGCGGGAATTCAAAACCTATTTTCCCCGTCTTTGCATTGAAGACCAGATAAGCGTCAAACGGGCGCTTGGTACGCTGCGAAATGAACCCCTTCATCAGATCGGATTTTCCTTCCGCCAAAATCTTCAATACCTGGTCCAGCGGGATTTCACGTCCCAGGATAGTCCGGGAAACGGAGACGGCGGCATGTTCCTTTCCAAGGGTCAGGGAAGGAATTTTCCAGGCCTTGGCCGTTTCCATCACATCATGCTCTCCCATGTCCGGAATGGCGACGGAAGCCACTTTCACGGCTTCCTCCACCCCTGCGGCTTCATCTTCCTCCCGCGCCGGGAAGTAAAGCGTGGCCCGGAATTTGTCGTTGAGTTCCAGCCCCGCCTCAAAGGGCTTGCCGAACCGGGAGGTAAATCCGTGGAGAATTCCCGTCCTGCCGTCCACAATAAGGGTCTTCAATTCTTCATCCGTCATGTCGCGGCCGGAGATAACTTTGCGGATGCTGAACTTGCAGGAACGGCAGGAAACGGCGTCCAGCGTGTTTTTCAGGCCGTGGGCATGGCAGGAAGGGCAGTCCAATTCCATTTCCGGCAGTTCCACCTGCTGCTGGGCTTCCCGGAAATCCTTCACCCTCTTCACGATTTCCCCGGTCAGGGTCTTAATGCCCTCCATGAAGGAATCCCTCGGCAGGGCGGCCTGTTCCATCTGCTTGAGCTTGTATTCCCATTCCCCGGTCAGGCTGGGGGAGGTGAGCGTTTTCAGGCCGATGCGTTCCAGCAGGGCAATCAGTTCAATCCCGCGGCGCGTCGCCAGAAGTTCGCGGCCGTCCCGGACGATGTATTCCTGGGAAATCAGCCCTTCAATGATGGAGGCGCGGGTGGCGGGAGTGCCCAGGCCGCGTTCGCTCATGGCGGCAGCCAGTTCTTCGTCATGCACCAGTTTTCCTGCCCCCTCCATGGCAGCCAGCAGCGTGGCTTCGTTGTACCGGGCGGGCGGCTTGGTCATGGCGTTGCGGATTTCAATCTCACGCAAGGCGGCCTGCTCCCCGTCGCGGACGGGCACCAGTTCTTCCTTGGAGGAAGTGCCGGCCTTCCGTCCGTAAACGGCCTGCCAGCCCGGCTCCACAAGCACCCGGCCCGTGGTCAGGAAAGCGTCCGTCACGCCGTCCTGGTGGGTAATGAGCGTGGTTCTCCGCGTGTCTTCAAACACGGCAGCGGGGAAGAAGACGGCCAGGAAACGGGCCATGACCATTTCAAAGAGTTTCTGCGCGTCCCCGGTAAGCTTCTCCATCTTCCCGGTCGGGATGATGGCAAAGTGGTCGCTCACCTTTTTTGTATCAAACACGCGCCGGTTGGGCTTGATGCGCTTGTTGTCCAGAATGTCCCTGGCAAAGGGGGCGAATTCCGGGTTCTGCTCCGCCACCGTGCCTACGATGCCGTAAACCTTGCCCAGATAATCTTCCGGCAGGTAGCGGGAGTCCGTACGCGGATAAGTGAGCACCTTGTGCTTTTCATAGCATTCCTGGGCCAGCTGCAGCGTGCGCTTGGCGGAAAAACCGTAGCGGTTGGCGGCTTCCCGCTGAAGGGAAGTCAGGTCATA
>OIYT01001246.1_pt1 | contig 18783 bp, 16 predicted proteins | sample 1588201 | NCBI WGS metagenome assembly OIYT01 (sample SAMN03283260) | human gut metagenome | biome: human-associated habitat; material: feces | host: Homo sapiens | place: USA | collected 2013
ACAGCTTTTCGAGGGCGGAGCGAACAAGACCGCTCCGCCCTGTGTCCCGCTTGCTACACCTTGATTTTGAAAACGTTCCGGTGGAACGTTTTCAACGAAATTTATGATACGCAAACAAAAAGGGACACGGCGCACCGTATCCCTCACAACATTCTCTCAATTTTTCTCAGAGCATCGCACGCAGCGTCACCAAATCCAATCCATTGACTGTGCCATCCGCCTGAACGTCAGCAGCCGAAGCCTGTTCCCCGGTCAGGTTCGTCTGGTTCAGCAGATACTTCTGGAGCAGCACCGCATCGGCAAGATTACATGCGCCATCCTGATTCACATCACCAGCAGCCGGCGTTTCCGGCTGGTACTTCTCCCGAATATTCCTGAAGTTCTCCTGAAGCACGCTGTCATTCATCTGGCAGGTGCTGCGGTTATAGTGCAGATCGGTCACGTCCCAGAGCACCGGACACATCTCTCTGGAATACGCTGCCTCGCACACAGAGGACAGGAACAGGCGCACAGAATCGGCGTCTTTGTTTTTCTTGGGGCAGCCATACTCTCCGATGATAACCGGAACGCCCTTGTCCACAAAGGTCGTTTTCAGCATATCCATATAGTGGTTCAGCTGGGTAAAGTCCGCATCCGTGCCCCATGTGCTGCGCATAGTGCCCCAGCTGGCATCCTCCTCCAGAATCGCAAAGTCTGACGGGGTGTAGTAGTGCACCGAAACGGCGCAGCGTCCCGCAGGATCCTGCGGCATCTGGAACAGGCTGTCACAGGTCAGGTCGATATCCGTGCCATAGCCGGAGATCAGCAGGTGGCGCTCCGGATTGTTGCCGCCGGAGGAACGGACGATGTCCACAAAGGTCTGGTTGATCTCGTTCACCAGCGCATAGGATTCCTCCTTGCCCGTCGTACCGCCCCAGCGGTTCCATAGCGTATCCCAGCCGAGTTCCTCGTTCTGGGACTCGAAGACCAGATAGTCCCCGTAATCCGCAAAAGCATCGCAGAGCTGCGTCCAGATGCGCTTGTACTTGGTCATGCAGTTTTCCTTGTCCGTGGGGAAATTTGCCAGCCATCCGCCATCATAGTGCAGATTGACAATGACGTGCAGGTCGCTGTCCAGCGCCCAGTCCACGACCTCCTGCACTGCGCCGAGGTAGGCGCTGCTGATGGTGTAGTTGTCCCCCATCAGGTTCGACCACGCCACCGGCACACGAAGCGTGCTGAATCCGGCGTCGGCGTAGCCCTGAATCATCTCCTGTGTGATGACCGGACTGCCCCAGGCGGTTTCGTAGGATTCCGGCGTTCCGTCGCCCCACTGTGCGATCCAGTCGCCGCAGGATTCGTAGGTGTTTCCCAGATTGATGCCCAGTCCCATTTCCCGCACCAGCTCCATGGTGGTCATGTCCCGCATAGTGGAGGCAGGTACTGCGGAAGCGGTCACGCTGGCAGAGGTCAGCGCAATGGCAGCTGTGCAGAAAATGGCTGTGATCTGACTGCATATTTTCATGGCAGTTTGATTCCTTTCTTAAAATATCGTAATTTCAGAAGAACTTGCTCTCGTTTTCATTTCATTGTAACATGAATCCATGGAAAACAAAATATAAGATTCTGCATTTTTTACATACATTTTCTGCATTTCTTTGAAATTGTATTGCAAAATGTGCAAGTGCATGGTATGATAAAAGTATAATCTTGCGGAAGGCGTGATCTTATGAAAATTCACAGCATTGGCTATCATCATGGACACGATGCAGACTTTGTGATGAGCAACCCCAACGGAATCGGACAGGCTTGGCTGTTCCTGCTGTTTCAGACCAGAGCACTGATCCGGCGAAACGGAAAAGAGGAGATTGCACAGGCAGGCTCGTTTCTCCTGTACTCCGGCGATACCCCGCAGTACTATGCCGCCTGCGATGACACGTACATGGACGACTGGTTCTATTTCACCGTAGAGCCACGGGATCAGAAGCTGTTTCCGGAGCTTGGCATTCCGCTGAATCAGCCAGTTCCGCTGACAGATGCTGCTACGATCTCCGCACACATCCGCAGCATGACCTACGAATTTTACACGGCAAGACCATATCACATGAACATGGTCGAGCTGGAACTGAAGCAGATGTTCTTTCACATCAGCCGGCAGCTTCAGGAGACGCAGAAGATCATCACACAAACGCCTTCCACAAAACTGGACAACCTGATGATCCTGCACTATCAGATCACCCACCAGATCGATCAGGTGGGTACAGTGGCATCGCTGGCGAAGAAGTTCTCCATGAGCCTTTCTTCCCTCCAGCACAGTTATAAGGAGGTGTTTGGGGAAACCATCTCCAACGACATCACCCGTTCCCGTCTGGAACGGGTACGGCTGCTTCTGACCACGACGAGCCTGCCGCTCCGGCGCATTGCGGAGCAGTGCGGATACACCAGCGAGTTTCATCTGATGCGCCACTTCAAAAGCAACACCGGCATCACACCCACCGAATACCGCAGACAGAACCGTTAAAAAAATCCGCCTGTGCACAGGGAGTTTTTCCAAGTGCGCAGGCGGTTTTCTTAGCCTGACCAGAAGCTGTTCTCACACAGAAACATATTCCGGATCGGTATTCAGCGGACGCAGCACGGCATCGATCTTCTCCCGCTGCACGCCCTCTCCGATGACGATCAGCACCGCCTGTCCCTCCGGTACTGGTGCTGTCTCAATTTTTTCCTGTGTGGCGTTGATTTTCAGCCAGCCGTCATCCCCGACGGGGAGCGAGCCCTTGATGCGGAAAATCGTTCCGCATTCTGTATCCTGCATCACCTGCTGCACCACCGGCACGATCTGTTCCTGCGGAATCCGCACGTGCATGAAATAGTGCACCTCGCTTTGCAGCGTTTCCATATGGAACTGCTTGACATAGCTGGAACTGCGGTATCCTGCATTCTGGATTGCGGCAAAGTCCTCCGGTGTCAGGTCGTCCCACTGCTTCGCCAGAAGGTCGGACAGCTGGAACTGCCGCCGGCACTGGATTCCGGCAAGGGCACGGTTCAGATGTGCCAGCACACGTGCCGAAGCTTCCTCCGCCGGTTCGCCGGCTTTTAACTTGCTCAGCAGCAGCTTTCCGCAGCACGCTGCCTCCGATCCCAGCAGGTACTCCATCTCCCCGGAGAGCACCTCCGGCATGGTGGCATCCACAATGGTGAGGATGCTGCCGATGGAAAACCACTGGTCCAGCGGTGATTCATACAGGGTGTCGAAAAATTCGTCCATGTCGAAAATGCCGGACGGCTCGATCAGAACACGGTCGAAGTGCTGCATTCCCAGTGCAATCAGCTGCGTCTTGAACCGCCGCTTGTGGCAGTCCGCATCTCCCCCGCCGGAGACCATCTCCAGCCGGCAGTTCTCACACTTCAGATCCTGTAGCATGAGCATGTCTACATTGACTGCGCCGAAATCGTTTTCCAGAATGGCGATCCGCTGTCCCTGCGCCAGCAGATACTTCGCATAGCGCCGGAGAAACGTCGTTTTTCCGGAACCAAGAATGCCTGTAATTAAATCGATCTTTGTCATTGTTTTCTCCTGAATCATCAAATATCATACATAAAAACAGGAATGGGCGTTTCTCCCCGAATATGATATCTCTTGTCGTTGTTTCCCGCAATCACACACCTTATAAATCCCGATTGTCTATTGCATAGACGATGCAGGCAATTCCGGCGATCATGGAGAACAAGATCGCTCCGCCTGTTGCATCGCCCCACAATGCGCCGAGGAAAAAGCCGGCGATTCCGGCTGCTGCCATAACGATTCCTGAAACGACCGTTCGAAATTTTTTCATGCTGAGGACTCCTTTCCAGCCCGAAAATTACAGATTCCGCATCAGTCCGATGGTTCCGATCACTTCGCCCTCCGAAAAAGCAATCCAGAATTCCCTGCCGTCCTGCTGGTAACAGCGGCGGATGTCCAATAAGTCCGGCTGTTCCTCCAGCGACAGATTGAGTTTGTTCTCGTCGTTCTGAATGCCGAGAATCAGCGATATGATCTCATCATCACAGTTCCCACGCCGGTCTTGTTGCCATATAAATGACTCCTTCTGTTTTTAAGAATCAAATTCAATTCCATCTTCAATTTTTAACATTACTTCTTCTGTAAGGAGTGAAGTCCATTCTTCCTCATCATATCGAGGTAACCAATAAACTGTTTCCATTATTATTATAACTTCATCAGACGTAAGGTTGCTTCCTGCCTTAAGCTTTTCATTACAATAATTTGCAAAAGAAATAATTTCATCTTTTTCTTTCTGAGTGATAGAATAATCTCCATCTCTTAATCGAGAAAAGATTCCATAAACATCATCGAATAAGATTTTTTTGACATTTTCCAGACTTTTCATTTTATCCTCCTTTTTATTATGTCATAAAAAACAAATGCAATTTTGCATATATATTATTATATCACATTTATATATTTATGTCAATTTAAATATTTTCTTAAATTTATCAAATATTTTTGTCCATATATTTTTTTGAGCGGATATTCAGTGCCAGATCCTTGAAGACCTCATAGTTTTCAATGCTGTCTCTGACCTTTTCAATTATCATTTCCGCATTCATACATTCACCCAGCAGATCCCGATTTTCCATTTGCAAAGTATATCTTGTTGCCATACAAGCATACTTACCAGATGGCATTCTTCAAACAATAAGCCCGCATTCTTCCTGCACTGTCCTCAGGCTTTTTCCATCATAGTCAACGGTGTAGAACCCGCAGTTTTCAAACGATCCCAACCGTTCCGTATGCTTTATGCTTATCACTACCTGTTTCCCACTGGATTTCAGATCACGAAACAACGCTTTTGTCATGTACAGGTCGGCATTATCCAGCAGTACCACATCCGCTTTTTTCATGCTCTGCTGAAACCACGCAAGCTCCTTATTTTCACTGCTGTAGTCGAATTTTTCATAGGGAATCCCATGGATGACGAAATACGACGCAAGCATCTGGAACAGGAACGTCTTTCCTGTCCCGGAATCACTGAGTAAGATGGCAACCTGATCCGACAGGTCAACGTGCAACGCTATGTCCGAAACGCCCTTGTATGTCCAATCAATCTTCATCCCCGTCACACCTGCCCTCGTTGATTGTTCCTAAAAACGCATAAAAGTCTGTATAGTGCCTGCCGTTGTATAGGATATCACAATTTGCATCACCCACATAGGCGATAAACGGGATATCCCAATAGACGGTACCGCTTGTGATGAGCGGCAGCAGCTCCAGCGCATTGTCTCCGCACTCACGCAGATCAAAGCACAGCGCAGGGCTGCTGAGCACGTTCAGCAGGGTTTTTGTCCCGGTGCTCAGCTGATTTTTGTCAACCGGCACGGTGTCGCTTGAAATTCCGTAAAAGCTTCGGCTGGAACAATACCTCGCCCTGTCGATATGATGCAATATGACAGCTTCCAGCTTGCTCCCCGTCAGTTCCACAGCGCCATTAAAATACACATCATTCTGCGTAATGATGTTCACACCTTCCGGCGGTCTGTGCCTGTCTGAATATATGGTTAAACTCATCATCACCGCCTCCTTGATCCATATACACCATCTCCAGTATACCACAAGCCGTCCCCAGTTTCAACCAAAACCCGCAATTTTTTCGTCACGCCTGTGTTTCGCCTCTTGCCTTGGCCCGATACTGCGCCGGTGTCATGCCGGTTTCTTTCTTGAACTGCTGCATGAAATAGATCTCGCTGCGATAGCCGCAGGCATCCGCCACAAAGGCGATACTGTTCTGCTCCGAGGCGAGGTATTTCTTGGCGAGGGCAATGCGTGCGGCGATGACATCCGCCATCACGCTGACCCCGAAATTTTTCTTATACAGCCGCTGGAAATAGGCACGGCTCAGCAGCAGCATCTGCGCCATCTCCTCGATATTCCACTTTTTCTGGGGCTGGCGGTAGATCTTCTGCCGGAGCTCGTCCATGCTCTTCCGATAGGCGAGCGTCTTTTCCGCCTCCGCCTGTTTCTGCCGGACGATCTGGTTGACATATGCCACGATCTCCGACAGGGGAACGTTTTTGCTGACCTTTTCGCAGAAGCAGCCCATCTCCAGCTTCACCGGCATGCGAACGGTGTCCTCCGCCAGATGCTTGCTGCAATACTGCCGGATCGCCTCCATGTGCGTTTTTCCAGCGTCAAAGCGGTAGGCATAGGAGCCGATGAGGTAGAAGTTATCGCCGTTGCACCGGCAGCAGATCTCGTTGCCCAGACAGCTGCTGCTGAGCGCATCTGCCACCGTCATCAGAATCCGGTCTCCCGTGCTGCTCCCAAGCCGGCGGTTGATCTCGTGAAGTTCGCAGACATCCACGGCGACCAGCAGGAACTTCTCGTTTTGCAAAATGGACTGCTCGTAGATCTCGCTGGACAGTTCCTCAAAGCCCCGCCGGTTGTAAATGCCGGTCAGCGGGTCACGAATGGAGGTCAGGTGCACCCGCTCGCTGAACCGCCGGATGTAGTTCCGAATCCGCATGGTTTCCAGCCCCAAGCTGACGTACTCCGTCCACGTGAGAAACTGCTTGTCCAAGCTGTACTGCTCCCCCTCAAATTCCACGGCGAGAAACCCGAAGCACCGATCCTCATAGTGCAGGGGAACGAAGTGGTAGGCAGCGGGTTTCTCCGGATTCCGGATGATCTCCGGCAGCTCCCGCAGATGCACCATTTCATAGCTGCTGCTCCCGTACACCTGCCGGAACAGGAACACCGAGTCGGAATAGCCGGTTGTGCGGTAGGTGTCCCCGCTGGTATTGCTGATGCCGTCCCAGTCGTCGCAGATGCAGAGATAGAACACCTTGATTCTGCGGATGAGGTACAGCACATGGTGCAGCTCCCTGGCGAACGCCATGAGATTGTCCGGCGCAGAGAGCTTTTGAATCATACCGCTGTATTGCAGCAAAAAAGCAAAGTTTAGCTGCTCCGCCAGATCTTTCCGGTACTTGGCGAGCACGCCGTGATGGGACATGGCGCAGCCGCAGCTCTCCGCCGGTTCCAGCACCTCCGGCCGGAGGGGAATGGGATCGCAGCTGATGCCCGTCATCCGCTGGTACAGACGGCAGACGCTGTTGACCCCCTGATTATAGTTCATATTCGCCATGCAGGTGATGGACGGCACATTCAGGACATTGTTGAAAAACGGGTCGTATCCCACCACGGCGATATCCTCCGGCACCCGAATCCGGTTCTGCTGAAGCGTAGCAATGAGCGTTTCCGCCATACAGGTGTTAGCACAGGCGACTGCCTCCGGAAACGCCACACCGCCGTCGGCGATTGCCTGCCCCAGCTGCTTTCCGGCAGCCTTCCAGAAGTCCCCGTAGAATATCATGTCCTCCGTCACCGTCAGTCCTGCCTCCGCCATGGCATCCCGAAAGCCAGCCAGCCGGTCTTCCGACTGGTGCAAGCCCGCCGGTCCGGTCAGGCAGAAAATCTTTCTTTTTCCGTGCACTGTGATGAGATGGCGCACCAAATCCCGAAAAATCCGCCGGTCGTTCCAGACGGGATACCGGCCGCCTGCCGTTTCCAGCTCCATATCCAGATACGGCAGTCCGGAATCCTGACAAAACTGCGCTATGCGCTGCTGCACCGCCTGTTTCTGAAAATTGGACTTCTGCATCAGAATCCCGTCGGCGTAATCCGGCCGGCACAGGGAAAAAATGTTCTCCTCGCCCGTCTGGAACGGCGTGTCCTGATCGAGATTGGAAAAGAACGAAAATGTCACGATGTCCATACCCAGTGCGTGCGCCTGTTTGGTGATGCCCTCCATCAATGTGTGGTTGTACTCCGACTGCATATCCGCCAAAAGCACAATGATCCGCTTTCTCCGCATGATATCCCCTCCCCTGTTTTTTCAGATTCCCATATCTTTATTATAAGAAAAAACGGATGCCATGTCAATCTGAAACATAAGAAATATTTTATCCTACAGAAAAAGAAAAGCACAATCTCTTATAAAAAAGCATCATAGCTGATTGAAATCATTCTGATTTTGTGATAAACTATAGACATATTCCATAAATGCAACAAGGAGGAACCGAAATTGGAACACAGAAAACGACATCTTATCACGGTATGTCTGACCGTATTCACATTGCTTGTCGGATTGTTGGCGGAGCTGCCCTTTGCTCTGCCGACAGCTTCGGCAGCAGACACCTCGTCCTATCCGGTACAGGCAGTGAACTTCGGCGCATACACCACCAACCGCAACCTCAACAGCACGGGACTCTCTGTCAACACCCAGAAGTCTGCCGGCACGACCTCGGAGAACTGGCGCATCGACTACGTTTCCGCCGGTGTCTATCAAATCGTCAGCATCGCAGACGGCAAGTATCTGACGGCGAGCGGAACCGCCTGCACCATGGCGAACAGGGCATCCGACACCTCCCAGAACTGGCGCATTGAGAGCGTCCAGAAGGACTTCGAGGGATACGACCTCTACTACAGGATCACCAGCGTTTCCACCGGTGCTGCCCTCACCTACTATCAGGGGAACAACACCGTCGGGCTGGCATCCTACACCGGCGACGGCGCACAAAAGTGGAAGCTGAACCTGTTCGGGCTGGAGGGCTTTGCAGCCAATGCCCTTGCAGGCGGCAAGGAAAAAGCGGGTACCATCGGCGGCGTACTGGGCGAAACAGTCTTTGTCTCCACCGCTGACGAGCTGGAAAAGCAGCTGAATTCTGTTGGCCCGCAGACCATTGTCATTACCGCAGACATTGACATGCAGAAAAAATCCCACACCCGCATTCGGGACAACAAGACCATCATCGGCTCTTACAGCAAGAACACTATCTATGACTCTCAGTTCCGCACCAACGACACCTATGGCGCCGTGGACGACAGTCCCAGCGACAACATCGTCTTTCGCAATCTGAACATGATCGCCAAAAACGTTTCCAACCGTATCCTGATCAACATCTGGTCTTCCAGACAGATCTGGGTGGATCACTGCACATTTATTTCCTACCTGAATTCCGATCACACCGGAAACGGCTATGACGAAGTGGGCAAATTCATCTGGCTGAACACGCCATACAAAGACTATCTGGACGCCAAGGACAACGGCAGAAGTCCGGACTACATCACCATTTCCTACAACATCTTCAGGAATCGGTTCTGGACGGTGGCATACGGCACACAGAACGACGAGACCACACGCTGCCGCACCTCCCTGATGTACAACTGGTGGGATGAATGCGTGCGGCGCTGCCCGCAAATCGGAAACGGCACCGGTCACATCTACAGCAACTACTATTCCGGCGATGACACCTATGTGCCCAACAGCTGCAACCAGATCATCAGCGGTGAGGGTTCCAATATGGTCAGCGAGAACTGCCGGTTCCAGTCGGTAGCCGGACGGGAGATCATCGTTCAGCCCGACACCTCTCCCTATCGGGATTCCGGCTCCTATACTGCCAAGTCCAGCACAGATACGCCAACACCCCTGAACTACAAACCCAAAACGGCAAACAACTGGAATCCGCAGGACAACTACGGTTATACCCTGCTGGATGCATACAACACCAAGGGCACAGACACCAAGGATTTCTGCACCAAATACGCCGGTGCATCCTCCAGCCAGTACATCACCGACAGCAGCCTCTCCAAATATGTTGCAACGGTCTATGACACACCCTTCCTCACCGACAGCTTTGACTCGGAATACGGCAACGCCGTAAAAGAATACACACCGGCAGTCCTGAACGAGGGCGCAGTCTACATGATCCAGAACGTCAACAGCGGACTGTATCTGGAAGTGGACGGCGGAAAGACGGAAAACGGTGCCAATGTCCAGCAGTGGGGCGCAGATGAACCTGCCTCCCACAACACCTGGCGTGTGCTCTCCGACGGCGACGGCTACTACACCCTCTATCCCCAGATCGGCGACAAGGTTTCTTACCTGCTGGATATCTCCGGCAACTCGCCGGACAACGGCACAAATGTCGGCATCTGGTCTGCCACCGATGCCGATGCCCAGCGCTTCAAGTTCTATCAGGCATCTGACGGCATCTACTACCTGCTGACCAAGGCAAGCGGTGACCAGAGCTGCGTGGCAGTACAGGCTGCATCCAAGAGTTCCGGTGCGAACGTGGTACAGTGGGCAGTCAACCTCTCCGACACCTCCCAGCAGTGGAAGCTGACACAGGTTTCCGACACCGGCTGCACCATGGACACCTCCAAAACCTATATGTTCCGCAACGCCAACAGCGGACTATACATGGAGGTCGCCAACGGCAAAGCGGAGGACAACAGCAATGTCCAGCAGTGGGGCGCAAACGAACCGGCTGCACACAACTCCTGGACGCTCAAGGAATTTGGCGGCGGCTACTACTACATCATCTCCAAGCTCGCCGACGGCAAGACCTACTATCTGAACTCCACCGGCAGCGCCAACGGTGCCAACATTGAGATCGTCACCAACAACAAGTCCAGCTCCCACCTGTTCAAATTCGTGAAAAATCCGGACGGCACCTATAACATTCTCACCAGGACCTCCTACGATGCCGCAGCGGTGGAGGTCGCCAATGCCGACCGCAGCAGCGGTGCCAATGTCCAGCAGTGGACGGCAAACGGCAACGCCTGCCAGAAGTGGGAGGTACAGACCTACACCACGACAACTACCACCACCACAACGACAACGACTAAAGCAACCACTACAACGACCAAGGCAACTACAACAACGGCTAAGGCAACTACTACAACGGCTAAGGCAACTACGACAACTACCAAGTCTGCCACAACAACCACGCAGGCAGCCACAACTTCAGCAAAGCCTGCCACCACAGCGGCAACAACGGCTGCAACGACTGCCACAGAGTCTGTTCCCGCAACCACGGAAACTGTGGTATCGACAACGGTAACGGAATCCGCTACCGCCGAGAAAACCACCAGCTCCTCCGCAAATACCACCATCCAGACCACGCAGACCGCCGAAACCACAGAAGCTACGCTGTCTGCCAAGGTGCTGTACGGCGACGCCAATCTGGACGGCGAGATCGACCTTGCCGATGCCGTCTTTCTGAACAAGGCAGTAGCCGGCGTGGTTTCCATGAATGACACTGCAAGAGCAAACGGCGACTGCAATGCGGACGGCAAAATTGACAGCAGCGACTCCATGGTGCTGCTGAAGTTTCTCGTGCACCTCGTCAACGCCCTGCCGCAGAAAAGCGCATAATCATTTGATATCCCCTTTCTGATAAAGCAGAAGCAGCAGTACCCTTTCGGCACTGTTGCTTTTGTTTTCCAAAAATATCGAGTACAAAATCCGTTCTTTTTTAGGCGGAATCCGCTTTACGGCGTTTTGAATTTATGGTATAATGGAAAAAAAGAAATCTTGCAGGAGGCTTTTCCAATGAACTTCAACTATTTTCTTCCGGTCAACATTGTCTTTGGCTGCGGACGGGTCAGCGAAACCGGACAGCTGACCAAGCCCTACGGAACACGTGCCCTCATCGTCACCGGCAGAAGCAGCGCCAAAAAATCCGGTCTGTACGACCGTGTCAAAGACAGCCTGCATGCAGCCGGCATTGACTCCGTGCTCTTTGACAAAGTGCAGCAGAATCCCCTGACCACCACGGCAATCGAGGGCGCACAGTTCGCCAAAGATGCCCGGTGCGACTGCGTGGTCGCCATTGGCGGCGGCAGCATCATGGACTGCGCCAAGGCAATCGCCTTTCTGGCAGTGAATGACGGCGACATCAACGACTACATCTTCGGAAAGACCGCCAGCGACCGTGCGCTTCCGCTGATCCTGATCCCCACCACCTGCGGAACCGGCAGCGAGGGCAACGGGTTTGCCGTGCTGACCAATCCGGAGAACGGCGACAAGAAGTCCCTGCGCTGCAACGCAATCGTGGCAAAAGTCTCCATTGTCGATCCGGAGTGCATGATGACCATGCCGAAAAAGGTGCTGGCTGCCGTGGGATTCGATGCCCTGTGCCACTGCATGGAGGCGTATCTCTCCCGCATTTCCCAGCCGTTTACCGATGCCCTGAGCCTGTACGCCATTTCGCTGCTGGCGGAGAATCTGACGGCGGTCTATGGGGACAGCACGAACCGGACGGGCTGGGAGAAGATCTCTCTGGCGAGCACCATTGGCGGAATGGTCATCAACACCGCCGGCGTCACACTCCCCCACGGCATGGAACATCCGGCAAGCGGCTTAAAGGACATCGTCCACGGGCAGGGACTGGCTGCGCTGACACCGGTCATCACGGAGGCATCCTGTCACGGCGACCCTGTCCGCTACGGAAAGATTGCCCAGCTTCTGGGCGGCAAGACCGCAGAGGACTGCGCCCCGCAGCTGCGCAGGCTGCTGGACAGTCTGGAGCTGACCTGCACCCTCTCCCAGCTGGGGCTGTCGGAACGTGATATCCCGTGGATGGCGGAGAACTGCATGAAGGTTTCCGCTGCCGGCATCGCCAATCATCCGGTGGTATTCACGCAAGCAGAAATTGCAGCGCTGTACCGCAAGGCAATGTGAAAGCGACAAAGCAGTATCATATTCGTTACAATTTGGTACACATATTGCACACATTACAGAACTATGGTATGATATTCTTGTTGAATCCGTTTCTCACCCAATCTGACAATAGGAGATGACAAACATGAAAAACAAAACAGTTGCAGCTCTGATGGCAGCCATTGCACTCTGTGCTGCGCTCACCGCCTGCGGAAGCGACTCCGGCGAAACCTCTGCCAAGATTTCCAGCGCACCGGCAGAAACAGCAGTTGACACCAGCGCCAAGGTGGACGAGCTCTGTGCCAACGCCAAGGCAGACGCAGCAGAAGCCACCGCAGACCAGATTCAGGAGGCTGTCGATTTCCTGCAAGACAACGTCTACAGCTACTTCTCTGATTCCGGCGCTATGGTAAGCACCATTTATTATGGTGCGTTTTTGGAGGCATGCTATAACGGCACCGGAAACGACTACGAACAGGTCGGATTGCAGGCGCAAAAGACGGTGGAATCCGTCTACCGTGGAGAAAAGCGCACTTCCGACAGCACCACACAGGAAAACCTCAAGACACTGCGCACCATGGTAGAAGCACTGCCGGATGCCCGGTAACTTCCAAGCATACGACAAAAAAAGCACGTCCCGTGGATTCCATGGAACGTGCTTTTTCGATGAGAGATAGAGATATAGATATGATGTTGCCTTAGAGCTTTTGTGCCAGCTGCTTTTGCACCGCAGCGTCCGGAATATCCACAATGCCGTAATCCTTGCCCTTGTAATTCCAGTAGGCTCTGCCGATGCCGTACTTGTTGAACACGCTGCAAATATCCGCAGCCCAGCGAATCTTGGAGTCGTTGTCCGCCAGATCGATCACGCCGTATTCTCCGCAGTACAGCGGAATGTCCCGCTCCTGCGCAATCTTCAACGCCGGCGCAAACAGGGTTTCGAAAAAGTCTGCGCCCATTTCCTTCAGGTTGTCCGTATAGATCGCACCGGCAAGCTCCTGCGAGAGAATCTTGCTTGCCTCCCGATATTCTCCGATGCTCTTAGGGTAGGAAATGCGGAAATCCGCCGGCATATCCTGTACCCAGTATGCGCCCTGATGGGTGAAGATCAGGGGCTCATAGCTGTGGAATGTATAGACCACCTTCCGGTCTGTCGTCTCTGCCAGCATGGGAACGCTCAGCACATTGTTGTACATCACACCGCCGAAAATGATCCAGGTGTCCGGCGCCTGCTTCCGAATCTCTGCAATGGCGTGCAGGGCGATCCGGTTCCAAGCCTCTGCGACCTCCGGTTCTACGATCTCGTTCAGCAGCTCAAACGCCATGGTATCCGATTCTGCGCCATACCGCTGGGAAAGTGTCCGCCACAGACGATAAAACCGCTCCTGCAATGATGCGTCGTGGAAAAAGATGGTCTTATCGGTCTTGTCCAGCGGATCAAAGGAATAGCCGTAGGTCTTGTGCAGATCGAGAATCATGCGGAGTCCGTGCTTTTTGCACCAGTTCAGACAGTTGTCCAGATAGCCATAGCCCTCCGACTTTTCTGTGCCGTCCTCTTCCTCCAGCAGCATATAGTCCACCGGCACACGCACGTGATCCAGTCCCAGTTCCGCAATGGCTGCAATATCCTGCTCTGTGATAAATGTGTTGTAGTGTTCTGCGGAGGTGTCGCTGGTCTGCGAGAGCCATCCGCCCAGATTGACGCCGTGGAGATATCCTTCCAATGTACGCATTGTCATCCATCCTTTCGATTTTGGGTTTCTCGTTTTTCATGTCTTTATTATACGTGCTTTTTGGCGCATCGTATATCGTTTTTGTTGCATTTTTCTCGAATTTGTTGTATAATTACAGCGGAGGTGAAAATCTGTATGAACATCGAACAGGAGCTTCACAAACATCTGTTTCAGCAGCGGGAGGAACAGACACAGCATCTGGAATACAATCTGGAATTCCAGTTCTATAACGCCGTTGCGTCCGGCGACATAGAAACCGTATCCCGCTACTGCATGGCGGAACAGGACGAAACCGTCTATGACGGAACCGAGTACGGCAGGCTGTCGGAAAACCGGCTGCAAAACGCACGCTATCACTTTGTGGTGGCGGTAGCTCTTATCACACGTGTCTGCGTGGAACAGGGCATGGAGCGGGAAACCGCCTACACCCTGAGCGACATTCTGATCCAGCGCATGGACCGCCTGACCGCAGTTTCCGAGATCTCTGCGCTGCACAACGCCATGATTCGGGATTTCACCAGACGCATGCAGGAGGTGCGCCGTGCCCACGCCTATTCCATCCATGTTTCCAAGGCGATCTCCTACATTTCCGCCCATCTCCACGAGAAGCTGACCACGCAGGACATCGCCGACGCTCTCTCGCTGAACCGCAGCTATCTCTCCACACTTTTCCGCCGTGAGATCGGGAAAACGCTGCACCAATACCTGCTCTCCGCCAAGCTTCAATCCGCTGCCCAGCTTCTGACCACCTCGGAAATACCCCTGTCGGAAATCGGGGCGTACTACGGCTTTGCCTCCCAGAGCCACTTCATCCAGTGCTTCCAGCGGGAAACCGGTCTGACCCCTATGGAATACCGCCGGAAGTTCTACCAGCGAAGCGAAGTGTCGGACAGCAAAAACGGCTGACACCGTTTGCAACGTGCCAGCCGTTTTTCAATGCTGCTTGTATTGTTTACTTATATGGTTAATCGTATCGGTTAAGAGATCGCCAGATTGCTGCGGAGCATTACCAGATCTACACCATTGATCGCATCGTCCACCGTCAGATCAGACTGGCGCCACTGTTCCTGTGTGATCGTGGTCTCCCCGAGCAGGTATTTTTGCAATGCAACAGCATCGGCAAGATTGATCTCGCCATCCAGATTCACATCGCCTCTGCGCTGCTCCGGCACGTCCGGTCTCTGTGCCAGCACCAGCAGGTAAATCAGCGGAGAATTCCAGTAAGTCGTGACCTCATTGGTGGAGTAGCTCTCCGAGTGGTCAACATAGCACTTGGCGCTGGGCATGCCTGCCAGATACGCCTTGGCTGCGCTGTCCTCCTTGGCGGAGTTGACACCGCCCACCAGCATGCCTTTCATCGCCTGCTTCTTTGCCATAGACGGTCTGTGGTGGGGATTCTGCGGGGAGAGCGTGCCGTAGCCTGTGACAAAGCAATAGCCGGTGGCGTTTTTGCCCAGCAGATAGTTCAGGTTGTCCTCTGCCGCCTGCTGGTAGTCGTCATCCCCCGTGATCTGCGCAGCTACACCCAGAATCACGCCGGCGTTTCCGATTGTCATGTTGCTGCCCCAGTTGAAGGTGGAAACAGAAACGCCAAAGGGATTCTTTTTCGAGGTGGAAACAAAGGCATCCGCCTCTTTCTGAATGGAACTCAGTGCCTTATGATAGACAGTTCTGATCTTGTTCGCAGCGTCGTCCATGGTCAGAATGGCAAGGTTGCCGTAGTCGCCCATCGTCGTCCAGTCCAGACCCGTCTGCAAATACATACCCTCCAGCTTCTCCTTGTAGGTCTCTTCGCCAGTTGCACGGAACATCTGCGCCGTTGCCCAGTACCGCTCATCGCTGTCGGAATAGTCGCCGTAGTCGCCGGTGGTGATGTCCGTGGGATTCCGGAAGATCAGCTTCGGGTTGGCATCCAGGAAGTCCCACGCCTTTTTCGCCGCATCCAGACAGGTGGCAGCAAAGTTCGGGTCGCTCTCCCCGAAAAATTCCGATGCCAGCGCCATTGCACCGCAGAAGTCGCCGGTCGCCGTGGTGGAAACCGGCGTTACGATCAGCTCGCCCGTCTCCTGTTCCGGCATAACATAACCGGGGAAACTCTCGCAGGTGACCTTGTGGTGCACGCCGCCCGTCTCCGGATCCTGCATTTTCAGCATCCAAGTCAGGGCATACTTTGCCTCGTCCAGAATGTCGGGGACGCCGTTCCCGCTCTCCGGAATTCCAACATCATCGCCAAACAGCGCCGGATTTGCCTGATAGGCATAGAGCATATCTGCCACAGTCTTTGCTGCCGGAACGGTATAGCGCCCGTAATCTCCGGCATCATGCCAGCCGCCGCTGACATCGATGTATTCATCTGTTGTCCCGTACACTCTCGCCTTGGTGGTATGACATGCCACATGATGGAACGTGTCGTCCTCGATCTCCGTTCCGCAGCGCTGCAAATACAGCATCCGTACAGTATCTTTCATCAGGTCGCTGTACACATCCTCGCCGACTTCGAACGTGTAAGACGGATCCAGCCCGCCGCAGGTGATGTAGTATTTCCCCGGTGTTTTGACAGAGGAAAAATCGCCCTGCCATTCCACTTCATCGGCACTGCTGTTATTGGTCTCGCCGTAAAGCTCGCCGGTATAGACCACTTCTTTGGTTTCAGCGTTGACTACAGAGAATTCCGTTTCGTCAGTAATGCCACGGAACACTGCCACCTTTTCCGCATTGGGACGATAGCCCACCTGATTGATGACAATGGGCGGTTCATAGGCACGAATCTCGGAATAGTCCACCTGACTGTCGTCCACCAGTTCCAGAACCACATTGTCCAGATAGATGGTGTGTTCGCCCAGTTCCTCGCCCTCGTTTCCGCAGTTGAACACCATTTTCGACATGATGTCCGTATCCTCTTTCATGGTGAACTCATAGTCCACCTTCTGCGGTTCCGAAGTGAGGTTCAGACCCTTCCAGGTATACGCCTGATACGTTCCGCCGTTCTGCTGGATCATCCCCTCCACATAGCGGTCGGTGTCGGAAGAAATCTCGTAGGACAGGTGATAAACGCCGTTTTTGTACAGCGGAATGATGTCATAGTTCAGCTGTACGGAATAATTCAGTTTTCCAATGTTGGTGATGTGCAGTGCCAGCTTGCCGTCCTCTGTGGAGAGCGTTGCAGCACCACCGCTCTCTTTGTACATGCCCCAGCCGGATGTCCCGCTGGAAAAGGTGGAATTGCTGATGAGGTTGTCCGCAGCCAGTACGGACACCGGCGATACTGCCGGCAGTACGGATGTCAGCAGCACGCCGGACAAAATGGCCGCCAGCAATTTGGTCATTCGTTTCTTTTTCATGGTTTTGAAAAGCCGGAACTTGGAACAGGGTCTCGGCTTCTCGTACACCTCCTTGCAAATTTTAAACGGGAAAAAATTGCGCAAACAATGCGATTCCCGTTTTTGTATTGGAACCACAAATTCGGGAAGAATCTGATATTTTTATTATACAGGATTGACAAAACGCTTGCAATGATATATCATGTAAAATATATGATGTTTTATACATTTCGAAAGGAGCAGCCCATGGAGATTCGAAACGCCGGATACAACCACTGTCATGATACCGATTTTATCATCGACCGTCCCAAGGGCAGCGGGGACAATTTATTGCTGCTGCTGAAAACCGACTGCATTGTCACACTGGAAGGCGTCGACCAATTGGTTCCGGCAAACAGCGTCTTTCTCTATCCCAAGGATGCACCGCAATTTTACCGCACCTGTCCGCAGCAGCTCTTCGCCAACGACTGGGTACATTTTCTCTTTGAAGGGGAGGAATTTGCGCAGTTTTCCGCACGAAAAATTCCGTTCCAAACGCCCATTCCCGTGCAGGAGCCAAACTTTTTCAGCTACTGCATCAAAGAAATCGTCTATGAAACCTATTCGCAAAATTTATACCGCAAAGAAAGCGCAGCCTGCTATATGACGCTCATCTGGGATAAACTCAGCGAACAGCTGTACCAGAATCCTTCTTTTCCAAAAGACAGCCGGTACGAAATGCTCGCCACCATTCGCCGAAAAATGTACCGCAGCCCATGGGATTCACGCACGGTAGACAACACCGCCCACGAAGTCCTCATGAGCCGCTCCGCTTTCCAGAAGCTTTATAAACAGTTTTTTGGCATCACCTTTACACAAGACCTCATCCAAAGCCGCATGGAGTATGCTGCCATGCTTCTGCAAAGCACAGATCTTGGCGTTGCGAAAGTCGCAGAGCAGTGCGGATATCGCCACTATGAGCACTTCGAACGGCAATTCCTGAAACGGTACGGCATCTCTCCCAAGGCATACCGCACGCAGGACCTCCCGCTTTTCAGGAGGTGAATGAAATGGAATCCGTTTGGAACGAAGCATTTGTCTATGAGGTGCTCTCCGTTGTGGAGGAGATCCCCGCCGGAAAAGTGACTGCGTGGATATGAAGTGCTGTCAGTGGGAGTGCTAGGACTCGTTGGAAACATTCCACTGGAATATTTCCAAAATCAAGAAACAGCAAGCGGGACACAGGGCGGAGCGGTCTTGTTCGCT
>OIYT01001251.1_pt1 | contig 18703 bp, 16 predicted proteins | sample 1588201 | NCBI WGS metagenome assembly OIYT01 (sample SAMN03283260) | human gut metagenome | biome: human-associated habitat; material: feces | host: Homo sapiens | place: USA | collected 2013
CTTATCGCCAAGAGCAAAAAGGCAGTTTCCCAGAAGCTCCGAGGGATAATTCGCTCCGGCGACCGTTATCCACATCACAAGAGCCAGCAGCAGCATGGCAGGGATACCGAAACGGCGGCTGAGAAATATCCTGTCCAGTTTTCTGTCACGTCTGTACGGAGAGCCTTTCAGATTTCTCACGGTAAGACGGGCAATCTCACGGCTGCGCTCCACGTCAGCGGTGATGATACAGTCGGCGATTTTCTCTTTCGTATAGCCATTTTGTGCGAGATCTTCCAGAATTGCGTTAATATCATCACCGGCAGATATCTCCGTTCCCTCGTACTCCGACGCACTGCGCAGAAATTCTTCATCTCCGGCAAGAATACGCATGGAAACGAATCTTTTCGAGAGTTTCCGGACATTGCCAAGCTTTCCGGCAATACGTGCGGCAGCAGCTTCGATATCCTCCGGAAGTGCCGTATGTACGCTGATTTTCCCTGACGGTTTTTCAATAATATCGCAAAGACGGCTGCACATTTCACGTATTCCCTTGCCGCTGCGTGCTGTAACTCCGCAGACTGGAACGCCAAGCAGCTGTTCCAGAAGTTCAAGATCTATCCGCAGTCCTTTTGCTTTTGCCTCGTCGAGAAGATTCACGCACACAAGCGTTTTCGGAGCTGCCTCAATAATTTGCAGCACAAGGTTGAGATTTCGTTCAAGACACGTAGCATCGCAGACAACAACTACGGCTTCTGCCCCGCCGAAGCAGATAAAATCTCTTGCTGCTGCCTCTTCAGCCGAATTGGCACGAAGAGAGTAAGCACCGGGAATATCCGCAAGAACGAAATTCATCCCGTTGTGTTCAAAGCGTCCTTCTGCCGCCGATACTGTCTTGCCTGCCCAGTTTCCGGTATGCTGCTTCATTCCCGTCAATTCGTTAAAAACTGTTGATTTACCCACATTGGGATTCCCTGCCAGAGCTACCAGATGTTCCACCATTGCAACCTCCATAAAACTTTCGTTATCTGCATTATATGCAATGGCAGTTAATTCCGACACAAAAAAGGTTTCCAAAGGGGATTGGAAACCTTTTTTATTACATATCGTTTCTGTTTTCGAGAGCCTTGTAGAGCGTTATCTCGTCAGCATATTCAAGTATTCCGCCGACAGGAAGCCCGAACGCAAGTCTCGTGACTTTTATCCCCATAGGCTTGAGAAGTCCTGCGATATACATTGCAGTAGCATCGCCCTCTACCGTGGGATTTGTCGCCATGATGACCTCCTCCACACCGCCTGCCGATATCCTGCCCAGAAGCTCTCTTATCCTGAGCCTGTCGGGCGTGATGCCGTCCATAGGCGACAGAAGTCCGTGCAGTACGTGATACACTCCGTTATATTCTCTTGTACGCTCGAAAGCTGTAACATCTTTCGGACTTTCAACAACGCATATCACTCTTTTGTCTCGCTCATCATCGCTGCAAATGGGGCATATCTCCCTTTCCGTCAGATTCTGACAGCACTTGCAGCTATGAACGTTCTTCTTTGCATCTATAAGAGCCTGTGCAAAATCCTCGACGGATTCCTCATCCATCGACATAACGTGATAGGCAAGCCTCTGCGCCGATTTCATGCCGATACCGGGCAGAGAAGCGAACTTCTCCGCTAAAATTACAAGGGGAAGCGCATTATGATCTGCCATTCCTATCAGAACAGACCGGGAAGTGAAACTCCTCCGGTGATCTTGCTCATTTCGTTCTCCGTGGTAGTTTCAACATTATTGATGGCTTCATTTACTGCGCTGATTATAAGATCCTGAAGCATATCTATATCTTCCGGATCAACGACTTCCGGCTTTATCGTAAGAGCCTTGACGGTCTTTTTTCCGGTAACAGTTACTTCAACTGCTCCGCCGCCGGCTGTTGCGGAGAACTCTCTCTCCTCAATATCTTCCTGAAGCTCGGTGATCTGATCCTGCATCTTCTGAGCCTGCTTTATCATCTGGTTCATGTTCTGAGCGCCGCCGCCCATATTCTTTGGAATTCTTGCTTTCATTTTACTTTCTCCTTATTGATGATTTACCGTTTTTCCGGTATTTACGAATTATCAACAGCAGTTTCAATATTGCTGTCAATTGCCTTTTTTATAAGCTGTTCCGCCATGTTCTTCTGCTGATCCACCGTTGTTGCGCATCTGGCACGGATAAGATATTTATGCCCAAGTACACGGCTGATAGTCTCGCCGAGTGCCAGAGCATTTTCTTTCACCTTGAACAGCGTAATGAAAAACCGGTTCTGGGAAGTTATAAATATCACGTTTCCTGCCGTTGCCGCCGCAGAACCGTCAAGGCTGCCTGCCACGGCAGGACATACCTTTTTGAATTCCTCCAGCACTTCGCCCCATTTTTCGCATGGACGCAGATCTTCCGGACGGAGCTTTTTCAGATCAATACTCGGTGCCGGATCAGCCTCCGAAACAGGATTTGAAGCGGTAAGAACTTCACGTTCCCTTGGCTGTGCAGCCGCCGGAACAGTCCGTGGAACAGAATTTAATCTGTCCTCCAGCTTTTTTATTTTATCATAAATTTCAGAATTGTCAATAGTCTCCCCGTGATTTTTCCTGCCGGAGCACATAATTATCAGCGTCATTTCAAATTCAACACGCTTATTCATAGCTCTCTGCATACGCTCACGGCATTGCTGGAGCATAGTCAGATGTTCCATTACGGTATCGAGTTCCGTTTTTCCGGCAAGCGTTTTCAGCCTTTCCAGTTCATCGGGCATACATACGATAAGATTCCCGGCAGTTTCAGGCGAAACTTTCAGAAGCATGACATTACGGAGCTGAGCAGTAAGTTCCTCGCAAAGACGTGTAAGATCCTTTGACATATCGTACAGTTCTCCGGTTATGGAAAGAGCCTTTGAAACGTCGGAATCCGCCAGAGCTTCAAGTATGCTGTAAAGATAATCACGCCCTGCTATCCCGGCAGACGAAGAAACCGCCTCTGCATCAATGACATCGGCGCAGGCTGAACACTGGTCAAGAAGTGAAACGGCATCACGCATTCCGCCGTCCGCAAGACGTGCGATAAGCGATGCTCCGTCAGCGGTAAGGGAGATTCCCTCCTGCCGTGCGATATAGTCCAGCCGTGAAGCTATATCCTCCGGTCTTATGCGCCTGAAATCATATCGCTGACAGCGTGAAGCGATAGTCGCCGGAACTTTGTGTATCTCCGTAGTGGCAAGGATAAACTTGACATACGGCGGCGGTTCTTCCATTATTTTGAGCAGAGCGTTGAATGCGCTTGCTGACAGCATATGAACCTCGTCGATAATATATATCTTGTACTGTCCACGTTCCGGCATATATACTGCGCCGTCACGCAGGTCACGGATATCGTCAACACCGTTGTTTGAGGCGGCATCTATCTCGATTATATCGGTCAGTGCGCCGCTGTCGGCATCACGGCAGATATCGCATTCAAGACAGGGATTGCCGTCTTTCATATGGCGGCAGTTGACTGCCTTGGCAAGAATTCTTGCGCAGGTAGTCTTTCCCGTTCCCCTCGAACCCGTAAACAGGTAGGCATGAGCTGTTTTTCCGCTTATTATCTGATTTTTCAGTGTTTCGGTGGTCTGCTGCTGGGAGATCACGTCGTCGAATGTCATCGGACGCCATTTGCGATATAAAGCCTTATACAAGTTCAAGCCTCCTTTAACAAAAAATTCCGGAACATAGATGTGCAGGCTTGCTGCGGCACACAACACGCACCGCTTAATGCTGCTCGGTCTCCCGCCTGACATGGTTCACGGGGTCTTGTTGCACAGGGCCCACACATCTATATTTCGGAATTTACTTGCTGTAATCTCCAGATTGAGCAGATATAATAATCATACTCTGTAATTTATTATATCATACAATTTTCTGTTTGTCAAGAATTTTTAAACCAAAAAGTTTGCATATAATAAAAAAGTGTGATATAATGTAATTTGATACACTGAACTCCGATGCAGACCGTGCAGCGGAATTCACGGGCAAAGAGAGGAGCATACATATGAATAAAGAAACAATTCTTGAATACAACGCCCCGGCAGAGGACTTCAACAGTGCGCTTCCCGTCGGAAACGGAAGGATAGGCGGAATGATCTTCGGCGGTGCAGCAAGCGAACTCATCAGACTCAACGAGGATTCATTCTGGTCGGGAAGTCTCCGGCACAGGATAAATCCGGATGCAAAAGAAGGTCTTGAAGAGGTACGTGCTCTTCTGAAAGAGGGAAATATCCCCGAAGCAGAAAAAATCGCCTTTGAAAAAATGCAGGGAGTTACCCCCGAAATGCGCCGCTATCTTCCGCTCGGAGATCTGCGGATAAATATGGAACTCGGCGGCAGGGCAAAGGAATACCACCGCAGTCTCGATCTTGAAAACGCCTGTGCTGAAATCAGTTTCAGCGTAAACGGACTCAATATCGTCCGTTCGGTTTTCGTCTCTGCCCCCGACAACGTTATGGTTATAAAGATATCCGCTGATTCTCCGGCTTCCGTAAACCTTGAATGCTTTATAGACGGACGTGATGACAATTACGACGATAATCGTCCCTGCGGCAGCAATATGCTGCTGTATACCGGCGGAAACAGTGGGGTATCCTTTGCCGCAGTTCTCGGAGCAGCAGCAGAAGGCGGAACTCTCAGAACACTCGGCGGAAAGATATCCGTTAAAAATGCCGACGAGGTTATGCTGATACTCTCCGTGAGAACAAGCTTTTACGGCAATAATTATATAGAATCCGCCGAAGTAGATGCCGAAATGGCTTTGCAGTGTCAGTGGGACGAACTTTTCTACCGTCATGTCTGCGACTACCGTGAGCTTTTTGACCGTGTTGAACTTGAACTCAACGACAACAGTGAAGCTCCGATCAGCGATATGACCACAGACGAGCGTCTGGAACGCCTTAAAGGAGACGAACTGGACAGCAGGGAATGTCTGCGGCTTATCCATGACAATAAACTCATACAGCTTTACTTCAACTACGGAAGATACCTGATGATCTCCGCAAGCCGTCCCGGAACGCAGCCCATGAATCTTCAGGGTATCTGGAACGAGGATATGCAGCCGATCTGGGGCAGCCGCTACACTGTGAACGTCAATACACAGATGAACTACTGGTGCGCCGAAAGCTGCAATCTGCCGGAATGTCACCTGCCTCTCTTCGATCTGGCAGAACGCATCTGCGAAAACGGCAGGATAACGGCAAAGGAAATGTACGGCGTGACAAAGGGCTTTGTATGTCATCACAACACCGATATCTGGGGCGATACTGCTCCTGCCGATCTCTGGATGCCGGCTACGGTCTGGCCTATGGGCGGTGCATGGCTCGCCCTGCATATCTTTGAGCATTACGAGTATACCCTCGATGAAGACTTCCTCGAAGAAAAATATCATATACTAAAGGAAGCAGCCGAATTCTTCGTTCAGTATCTCACCGAGGACGGCAAGGGACGTCTGGTGACTTGTCCGTCCGTTTCGCCGGAGAACACATATCTCACGGATAAGGGAATCAAAGGCAGCCTGTGCATCGGCCCTTCAATGGATTCCCAGATAATCACCGTACTTTTCGGCGATGTAATCAAGGCTGCCGGAATTCTCGGCAGAGACAAGACTCTTGTGAAAAAACTGAAAAGTATGCTGAAAAAGATCCCGCAGCCGGAAATCGGAAAATACGGTCAGATACAGGAATGGGCCGAGGATTACGACGAAGCCGAACCCGGTCACAGACACGTTTCACAGCTTTTTGCGCTGCATCCGGCAGATATCATAACGCCCCACAGCACGCCGAAGCTCGCCGATGCCGCAAGAGCTACCCTTGTACGCCGTCTTATTCACGGCGGCGGAAATATGGGCTGGAGCTGCGCATGGATAGCAAATATGTGGGCAAGGCTCTACGACGGCAGAATGGTCTACGAAAACATCAAGCAGATATTGGTCAACTTTACAAATCCCAACCTGCTCAATACGCATCCGCCGTTCCAGATAGACGGAAATTTCGGCGGTGTTTCGGCAATTACGGAGGCTCTTCTCCAGAGCTGCTGCGGCGAGATAAATCTCCTGCCTGCTCTTCCGGACGAGTGGAGCTGCGGCAAAGTAAGAGGACTCCGGGCAAAGGGCGGTTTCTCCGTGTCAATAGAGTGGAAGAACGGAAAGCTCAGTTCCGCTGAGATAACCTCCGACCTCGGCGGCGAATGCCGTCTCCGTGCCAACTGCGTTGTAAGCGTTCTTTGCCGGGGAGAAAACGTGAATTCAAAAATTGAAAACGGCGTGATCGTATTCGGCACATCTGCCGGAAATACGTACACGGTCAAAGCTTAAAGGAGCGATCGGATGAAGATCAAACGATATGCCGCAATTGCGGCGGCAATGCTGACAGCAGCGTCTGCTTTTTGCGGATGCAGCAAGAAAAACAAGACATCAGGCGGCGAACCCTCTGTTATAATTGCCGATGAGGAATCCGTCCCCGATACTACCGTGACATCAACGGAAAACGTTGTCACATATCCGGAATATCCGGTCGCCGTGCCGGAAGTAAAAAAACAGAATACCGGCGATTTCTACGAAGCTGAGGATACAGACTTCTCCAAAGCACTGAGGATCGAAAAGAAAAAGGACAACTTCAGCGGAGAAGGATACCTTACGGGATTCCCCTCAGGCGGAAGCGAATCTGTCACTTTCAGTGTCAGTGCCCCCAGCAATCAGCATTACGATCTTTCCTTTAATATCGCCTCGGAGAGCGAAACGGAATGCCGCATTCTCCTTAACGGAAAACAGCTTACCACATTCAGAACCGTTAAGGGCGGAAAATTCAATCAGATAACCGTTCACGGCGTATTTCTTGTAAAAGGCGGTTCGGAGATCACCGTAAATCCCGTCAAAGGAAATATCTGCCTTGATTATCTCAAGCTGACGGACAGTGCCTCTCTCGGAAGCATAAGCTACGATGCGGACGGAGTTCCGTCCAACAAAAACGCCGGAAAAGCAGCCAGAGATGTCATGGACTTCATTTCAGGCTGCTACGGAAAATATATCATCACCGGTCAGTACGCTGCGGACGAGGACAACTCCGAGCTTGACCTTATATACAGAACTACCGGAAAATATCCGGTCATCCGCTGTTCCAACCTTTCCGTTCCCAGAGGTTCATACGACGACAGTTATCAGGATATCGAAGCCTGCGCCGACTGGTACAGAAACGGCGGTATCCCGTGTGTAAGCTGGTTCTGGAACGCTCCCTCCGAAAAAAGCTCGATAAGAACGGCGGAGACGGATTTCAGGCTGTCGGATGCTATGACCGATATCAACATTGCCATGCTCTCTCAGGAGGAAATAAGAGGACTGTACGGCGAAGGAAAGATCTCCGCCGGATGCTACAGTCTCATACTGGATATAGACAGCATGGCAGGACAGCTCACCTCGCTGAAAAACAAGGGAGTTCCGGTACTGTGGCGTCCTCTGCCGGAGGGCAGCGGCGACTGGTACTGGTGGGGCGCAGACGGCAGCGATTCCTACAAATGGCTCTGGAAGCTGCTCTATGACCGCCTTTCCGGTTACTTTGAACTCGATAATCTTATCTGGATCTGGAACGGTCAGAGTGAAAGTACTCTTGTTGACCCCTCCACCTACGATATCGCTGCCGTTGATATCTACCGCAGCGGCGAAAAAGACTACGGCAGCAGCTACTACGAGAATTTTGCTGCTGTCCAGAAGTTCGCCGGCAGCAAAAAGCCCATAGCTCTCGCCGAATGCGGAAGTGTTCCCGATGTGGACAGTGCTTACAGGGACAACGCTCTCTGGTCGTTCTTCGGACTGTGGTTCGGGGAATATATCGAGGACGAAAACGGAGAATATTCCGAAAAATATACAAGTTCCGACAGGCTGATAAGGACATATAATTCCGAGGGTGCTCTGACTCTCGACGAGTACAGGGAACTGAGCGGACGTGATGATATTCCGGAAATAACCGTGCAGACGGAAAAGACACCGGAAACATCTGCTGCTGTGACGGATGCTCCCACACAGACAAAAACAGAAACGGAGGAGTGACATATGTACGGCGGAAACGGTTTTAAACGGCGTATCGCTCCGGAACAGACGGCTGTTCTGGACAGGATGACAACAGAAGTCCGCAGTCCGGAACGCAAAGCGGTCAGCTTCAAAATGCAGGATTCCCTTGTAATGACTCCATTTTCCGAAGAATGCGATCTGTTCCTCTTTATGGAAGATGAGTATTCTTTTTTCAAAACAGGAAAAAAATCCTTCACCGAGCTGCGTCTGGAGGCTCAGGAGGCTGCGCTGAAAAAGTGCGAAGTCTACCCCAGAGTAACACTTGAAATGATATACGGCATCTTTGCAAAGCTGAGCGGTATAAGTCCCGAGGGCAGGGAACGTCTCATGCAGCGTGAATGCGAGCTTATTTCATATTTTTCCTTTCCCAGGGAATGCGGCAAGGCTCTGTTCCGTGAAGCAAAGGCAAACAAAAAGCGTACGGTGATTATTTCCGAATCCGTCTACCCCCGTGATGTTGTTGAAAATATCCTTGAAAACTGCGGTTACGGCTCGTATGACGAACTTATCATAGTCTCGGAAATAAAAAACTGCACCGCCGAAAGCTGGTACAATGCTGCTCTTTCCGCCTCCGGAACAGAAGCAGGAAAACTGCTTCATATCGGCAGCAGCGTCGCATTTGACATAGAACTCCCTATCGTCAAAGGCTCGAAAGCTCTTCTTCTCGCTCCGGTAATGCAGCTTATGGAGAAATCCGGCAGAATTCTCGGATATATCCGCAAAAAGCATCTTTATGACTATGACAGCACAAAATATCTGACACTTCACTGCGCTCTGGGACTTTATGCGGCATACGGCTTTGATTATCCGCAGAACAAAAAGGCTCTCAGCGATTTCTGCGGCGACGGCTGTATGCTGGGATTCCTTGCCGCCGGAGCTGCCGGACTTGACACGGAATCATACGGAAAAGGAGGAAAAATGCGTCCCCTCATTATTCAGGCACTGAAATCCGACGAAAGATTTCTTGACGGACTGGACGATTTCAGGACAATGCTGGACGGTCTTTTCGGCGGAAATCTTGAAAAGTACGGCGCAGAAAGCTGCGGAGAATTTCTTGATTTCCTTGAAGAATGCTGCGCTTCCGGTGACAGGGAACTTTTCAGACCGTATCTTTCGACCGATGCACTGAAAAAATGGTCTTCTTCCGTAAAAGAACCGGAGATAATTCCCTTTTCCGGCAAAAAGCGAAAGAAATCAGTTCTTTATCGACTTGCCGACAAAATGTTTCCGCCGGGAACAAGAGTCCGCAATATAACCGACGGTATACTTGCAAAACTGCATAAAAAACACTGATAACTGATAAATGAGCATTTTATACACCTATCTGCTTTCTGCGGAGCGTGTTTCGTTTTTCACCAATAAAACTTATAACATCAGATATTTAGATAAAATAAATTATTGCACCGCCATTGTTACATATGATATGATATTAACAGGACAGAAAAATGCAATTCTGGCACGATAGACCTCATCGGAAACCAGAGAATTACCCGATTCCGCCGTTTCCGGCACTGGTCTGATATTTGTATAACATGGAGGTATAAAAATAATGAACGGTAAAGTAAAGGTACTTATAGGAGACGATTCTGCCGAAACAGGAGTAAGCATTGCAAACAAGCTGCGTGAACGTGGAATGTACGCATATACAAGAAGAAAGGACTGCGGCGTTATCCTCGAATCTATCAGAAAAGAACCGCCGGATGTTGCTGTTCTTGATGTCAGTGCCCAGAACGGAGACGTTGTCACCATTATGAAAAGAGTACGTGAACTGGGAGTAAAATTCCCGGTATTTATTGTTACTTCGTCATTTGACAACGAATTCATCGAACGTCAGGTAATGGATAACGGAGCTTCAAAGTTCCTGCTGAAACCCTACGATGCCGACGATCTCTGCGCTGCCATCAATTCTTCTCTCGGCGATAAAGCCAACAGTCTCAGCGACGATATGGAAATAGTCGTTACCGATATAATTCATCAGCTCGGCGTACCTGCGCACATAAAAGGCTATCACTATCTCAGAACGGCTATCCTCTATTCCATCAGCGACAAGGCTCTTCTTGACAGTGTAACAAAGCTTCTCTACCCTACCGTTGCAGAAATTTACGATACTACCTCCTCACGTGTAGAGCGTGCCATCCGCCACGCCATCGAAATTGCCTGGGACAGAGGCAACGTGGATACTCTCAACGCATTTTTCGGATATACCGTAGATACCGGCAAAGGAAAACCGACTAATTCCGAATTTATTGCTCTCATCACCGACAAACTCCGTCTGAGATATAAGTCGGCTCTGAGAAGCAATTCCGAATTCAAGGTGAAAAATTGATATTTCTGAAAGAACCTGTTCAGACAGGTTCTCTTTTTATCCGCTTTGATTTTTTTGGCTAATATGCATGAAAAATGAAAAAAAACTTGTAAATTTCACCGGAATCTATTGACAGAATATCGGCTGTTTGATATAATTAATTTGAATACTTACATGGTATTCAGGATCAAATGAAAAAGGAAATAACACTCTGCTGATGTGTTGTCAGGAATAGAAATGATAACTAAAAACAGTAAAAGAGACAGATACAAACGTTTTATCTCTTTCGGTGCCGCACTGATACTTATGGCTCTGCTTACCGGAATTTTCGCATTTGTCTGGTACACTTACTACAGCGATGCCATCATTCTGCCATACTACAGGCGTGGAAACTGGGTGCTCATAGGAATATACAGTATGCTTGTAATTTTGTTTTTCAAGGCATACGGCGGTCTTAAACTGGGATATCTCAAAAAAACGGATATGCTCTTCTCGCAGCTTATATCAATGGTCTGCGTTAATACCATGACTTATTTTCTCATAAGCCTTATCGGCCGACATTTCATGCACGGCGTTCCTATCGTACTGATGACCTTTACCGATTTCGGCATAATATCCCTGTGGACTGTCTTTACGGGAAAGCTGTATTTCATTATGTATCCGCCGAGACGGCTGATAATCCTTTACGGCAGCAGTCAGGCGGCAGCTCTCGTTATGAAAATGAGTCAGCGTGTGGACAAGTACATGATATGCGAATCTGTCAGTGCTGAGGATGATCCGGAAAGAATCAGAGAACAGCTTCTGAAATACGAAGGCGTTATTATCTGCGACATCCCTGCCGAACAGAGAAACGACTATATCAAATTCTGCTTTGAAAATTCTATCAGAGCGTATATTGCCCCAAAAATTTCCGATATTATTATAAGAGGCGCAGACGATATCAGGCTGTTTGACACGCCGCTGCTGCTTTGCCGCAATTACGGTCTTGACTTTGAACAGCGCTTTGTCAAGAGGATATTCGATATTGTTTTCTCGCTCGCAGCAATAATTCCGGCTCTGCCTTTCATGATGATCTCGGCGATCGCCGTTAAGCTCTATGACGGAGGCCCTGTGCTCTACAAGCAGAAAAGACTGACCACCGACGGAAAGGAATTTTTCGTCTACAAATTCCGCAGCATGATCGTTGATGCCGAAAAAGACGGCAGACCTCAGCTTGCTTCCGAAGAGGACGACAGAATAACTCCTGTCGGAAAGATACTGAGGAAGTTCCGGATAGACGAATTTCCGCAGCTTTTCAACATCCTGAAAGGCGATATGTCCGTTGTCGGTCCACGCCCCGAACGTCCGGAGCTTACCGAAGAATACGAAAAACAAATGCCTGAATTCGGTTTCCGCCTTAAAGTCAAGGCAGGACTTACAGGTTATGCGCAGGTAACGGGCGTATATGATACCACACCTTACGACAAGCTGAAAATGGATCTGATGTATATTGAAAACTACTCTATACGGCTGGATCTTCAGATAATACTCATGACCCTTAAAACCATGCTTTTCCCCGGCAAAACAAACGCCGAGACAGAGGAAAACATACTGGGTACAAGAAAAGAGGACAATGATAAATGAAAATAACAGCAGTTATAATGGCTGGCGGCAGAGGCGAACGCTTCTGGCCGAAAAGCAGGAACTCCTGCCCGAAGCAGTTCCTTTCCCTCACCTCGGACGGCGAGACCATGATACAAAAAACCGTGAACCGTCTCAGACCTCTCGTGGATGCCGGGGATATCTTTATCGTCACCAATGCGGCTTACACCGGTCTTGTGAAAGATCAGCTTCCGGATGTTCCGGCTGAAAATATCCTTGCAGAACCGTGCGCCAGAAATACAGCTCCGTGCATTGCCTTTGCGGCAGCCGTTATCGGCAGAAAATACGACGACGCAATAATGCTGGTTCTGCCCTCGGATCACCTTATCGGCTATGAAAATATATATATCAAGACCCTTAAAAAAGCCGTTGCCGTCGCCGAACAGGGAAAAAATCTCGTTACTGTCGGCATAACTCCGACATATCCCGAAACAGGCTACGGATATATAAATTTCGGCGGGGAAAAAGGCGACGCATATCAGGTGGAACGCTTCGTTGAAAAGCCTGATCTGCCTACGGCAAAGAAGTATCTCTCTTCCGGAAAGTACCTCTGGAACAGCGGTATGTTCGTCTGGAAGATATCGTCCATAATGGCGAATATGAAGGAATTTATGCCCGATGTCGCCGATGGTGCGGAAAGAATCGCCGCAAGTTTCGGCACTCCTGATTTCGAGGAGGTTCTCGTAAGGGAATTCAGCGCATTTCCCAGCGAATCCGTTGACTTCGGCATTATGGAGAAAGCTTCGGATATCTATACCCTCCCCGGCAGCTTCGGCTGGGACGACGTGGGAAGCTGGCTCGCCGTTGAACGCATCAACGAAACCGACGAGAACAAGAACTTCATCAGCGGCGACGTTATCGCCGTCGATGCCGAAAGAACGACCGTCTGCGGCGGAAAACGCCTTATTGCCGCTATCGGTACGGAAGATCTCATCATCGTGGACACAGACGACGTTCTTCTTGTCTGCTCCAAGAACAATACACAGGATGTAAAAAAAGTCATTGCACAGCTCAAGGAAAACGGAAGAACAGAGCTTGTGTGATCTTTAAAAAACTAAAGGAGAATATATATGAAAAACGCACTTATTACAGGTATTACAGGTCAGGACGGATCTTATCTTGCAGAACTGCTCCTCGAAAAGGGTTATAACGTATACGGTATCTGGAGAAGAAAAGCTACCGTTGACTACGGCAATATTGCTCATCTCAAGGACAAGGTACACCTTATCTACGCCGATATGACCGACCCCGTATCCCTTATTTCCGCTATGAAGATCTCGCAGGCTGACGAGGTATACAACCTTGCCGCTCAGTCTTTCGTTGCCACAAGCTGGGATACTCCTCTCGGCACTGCCGATATTGATGCTCTCGGCGTTACAAATATGCTGGAGGCTATCAGGATAGTAAAGCCGGAATGCCGCTTCTATCAGGCTTCTACCTCCGAGATGTTCGGTCTTGTGCAGGCTATTCCGCAGTGTGAGACTACGCCTTTTTATCCGAGAAGCCCCTACGGAGTTGCAAAGCTCTACGGTCACTGGATCACAAAAAACTATCGTGAAAGCTACGGTATGTACGCCTGCTCCGGTATCCTCTTCAACCACGAATCCGAGAGAAGAGGCATCGAGTTCGTAACGAGAAAGATCACGGACGCTGCCGCCCGTATCAGTCTGGGCGTGCAGGAGTACATGGAACTCGGCAACATGGATTCCAAGCGTGACTGGGGTCACTCCAAGGACTACGTCCGTGCAATGTGGCTCATGCTCCAGCAGGATAAGCCCGACGACTACGTTATCGCTACCAACGAGACAAGAACCGTCCGTGAATTCGTCGAGACTGCTTTCAGACACGTCGGAATCGAAGTTCAGTGGCAGGGCGAGGGCATTGACGAAATCGGCATCAACAAAGCCAACGGCAAGACTATCGTAAAGGTGAACAAGAAGTTCTTCCGTCCTGCCGAAGTGGATATTCTCCTTGGCAATCCCGCAAAGGCAGAGGAAAAACTCGGCTGGAAACGTGAGATCTCTTTCTCCGATCTCGTTGAAAGAATGGTAAAGAACGATCTTGAACTTGTTAAAAACGAAATAAAGGTCAAGGAAATTATCGGTTAAATGTCAGAGGGGCGGAAAATATTCCGCCCTATCGGATTTAATGGAACAAGGAGGAAGTATGAAAATAACATTTGACGCAATTCCACTTATTTCCGACAAGATAACCGGCATCGGCTGGTGCGAGGCAGGTCAGACAATGAAACTGGCAGAACTCTATCCGGAACATCGTTTTGAATACAGCTTTTTCGCCGACCGCAGGGGAAATGCCGCAAAACGGATAAAACAGTTTTCCGGAAGAAAAATAAAGCTGAATATCTCATATTTCCCGAAAAAACTTTACCGGATTCTGTCGGTGACGCTCCCCCTGCCTTACTCCTTATTTTTTGGAAAGAAATCGGATATAACCCATTTCTTCAATTATATCATTCCGCCCGGAGTAAAGGGAAAAACCGTTGTTACCGTTCATGATATGGTATGCAAAGCATTTCCGGAAACGGTCAGGGGAAGAACTCGCTTCATGCTTGAAGCCGGACTGAAAAAATCCCTTGAACGTGCGGATATCGTCGTTACCGATTCGGAATTTTCACGGTCTGAAATCGTCAAATACTACCCGTGGTGCGAAAAAAAGCTGCGTGTAGTTCCGTGCGGAGTCGATACGGAAAAATTCCGTCCGTGCGATGACAAACAGAAAATAGCCGATGTAAAGGCATCTCTGGGAATAAAGGGAGAATATTTCCTATATCTCGGAACTATCGAGCCAAGAAAAAATCTCGAACGTCTTATCTCAGCCTACAGTGCTTTTGCAAAGAAAGTAAAAAATCCCCCTGAACTCGTTCTGGCAGGCGGAAAAGGCTGGCTCTGCGACGGAATATACGCCCGTGTCAAATCCCTCGGTCTGGAAAATCGTGTGATATTTACGAAATATGTTCCTTCCGGCGACATGACTGCCCTTATGTGCGGAGCTGTGGCTTTTGTTTTTCCGTCGCTTTACGAGGGATTCGGTATGCCCCCCCTTGAAGCAATGGCGTGCGGAGTTCCGGTGCTGGTGTCCGGAGAGGCATCTCTGCCGGAAGTCACCGGAGACTGCGCCGTTATCGTAGACCCCTACAGCGTAAAAAGCATTGCCCAGGGATTATACAGACTGTATTCCAGTGAGGAACTCCGCCGTGACCTGAGTATACGAGGTACGGAACGTGCAAGGGAATTCACATGGGAAAATTCCGCCCGTAAGCTTTACAACATCTACAAGGAGCTGTTACAATGACGAAAAAACTGCGTATCTTAGAGGTAAACAAGGCATACTATCCTCACGTGGGCGGAATAGAAACTCTCGTCCGGATGTATTCCGAAAAACTTGCTGACAGTTATGACGCCGACGTAAAAGTCCTTGTGTGCCGTGACGAACGAGGAAAGACCGTCCGTCAGAAGATAAACGGAATTGATGTCACACGTGCCGCAAGTCTCGGAACGCTGTTCAAATGTCCCATCTCCTTTACTTTTATAAAACTTTTCCGAAAAATGGCGAAAAACGCCGATGTAGTACACATCCATATGCCTTTTCCGCTGGCGGATGTGGCTGCTCTTCTGTCCGGATTCAGAGGCAGAGTGGTTCTGTCGTGGCACAGCGACATCGTAAAACAGAAAAAACTGATGCTTATTTACAAGCCTTTCATGAACCGGCTGCTCAGGCGTGCCGATGCCATAGCCATAGCTACGTGGGGACATTATTTCGGCTCGGATTATCTTACGGAATATTTCGGCAAATGCAGGATCGCCCCATACGGCATCGCACCGGAAAAGTATCTTAATATCAGGAAAAAGCCTGTCCTTACGGAAAAATGCAGCGATCCCTCCAGCGTAAAGATATTTTTCACGGGACGTCTTGTCTATTACAAGGGCGTGGATATCCTGCTGAAAGCCTTCCGCCGTGTAAGGGGATGCGAACTTTTTATCGCAGGAACGGGAGTTCTTGAACCGGAACTGAAAAAATACGCTCATGAAAAGGGACTGGACAGCAAGGTGCATTTCCTCGGATTTCTCCCCGATCACGAGCTTAAACAGGCATATGCTGACTGCGATATCTTCGTACTGCCGTCGGTAGAAAAAAGCGAAGCGTTCGGGATAGTCCAGCTTGAAGCAATGATTTACGGCAAACCGGTGATAAATACTCATCTGCCGTCAGGAGTTCCCCATGTAAGCCTTGGGGGAGTTACAGGTCTTACAGTTAAAAAATCCGCCCCGAAAGCTCTTGCCGATGCCATTAATCTGCTTGCCGGAAACAGCGATCTGCGGGAAATAATGGGAAAAGCCGCCGCAGAAAGAGTACGCAGCGAATTCAGCGAAAATATTGCAGTTGAAAGTATTTACCGCATACTAACCGGAAAGGAGGGCGATCTGATATGAATGCTCTTATAATAGGCGGTGCAGGCTTTGTGGGAGGATATCTCATCCGTGAACTGAAAGCCGCAGGTCATGAAGTTTATGCGACCTGCCTTGAAAATGAATCCATTGCGGAAAATTGCAGCATCCGCACCCTTGATATTCTGGACAGAAACGCCGTTCTTCCCCTTATAGAAGAAATTCAGCCGGATGTGATATATCATCTGGCGGCGCAGAGCTCCGTTGCCGTTTCGTGGAAAAAACCGCAGCTTACGGCGGATATCAACGTTATCGGTACGATAAACGTTCTGGAGGCGGTAAGAAACTCGGATAAAAAGGATATCCGGCTGCTGCTTATCGGTTCCGGTGAAGAATACGGATTTATCCGTCCGGACGCCTGCCCTCTTTCCGAAAACGAACCGCTGAATCCCGGCAATATCTACGCCGCAACAAAGGCTTGTCAGGGGATGTTGGGCGAGATATACGCCCGTGCTTACGGCATGGATATTGTAATGGTGAGAGCCTTCAATCACTCCGGCCCGGAACAGCTCCCTGTATTCGTTATTTCCGACTTCTGCCGTCAGATAGCAGTTATCGAAAAAGGCGATGCTCCGGCAGTAATGAGCGTGGGAAATCTTTCCGCACGCAGGGATTTCACAGATGTCCGTGATGTGGTCAGGGCATATCGTCTGCTCGGCGAAAAGGGAATCAGCGGCAGGACGTACAATGTCGGCCGTGGAAAGGCTGTTGAAATACAGTACATCCTCAATACGGCTCTTGGATTCTCCTCAGCTGATATCGAAGTAAAACAGGATCCTGCAAGAATGCGGGCTTCGGATATCCCGGTCATAGAGCCGGACGTTTCAAGAATATATGAAGATACAGGCTGGAAAGCGGAGATCTCAATGGAGAAAACCATTGAAGATACTCTGAATTACTGGAGAAATATGCCATAAAATACTGAGGTGATAAAGATGTCAGAAACAAAGCTTACAAACGAATTTATAAGAGCCTTTGACGGTCATGAAAAGGTGAAAATGACGAAATCTGCCGAAAAGCTGACCGAATTCGGCGAAAGACAGAACGATGTAAACGAGGCTCTTGCATCAAATATCAACAGTCTTATAAAGCGTGTGTGCGCTCTGGAAGATCAGCAGGAAAAAAACACGGAAATCATGAAAAAAATTGCCGGAGAGCTTACTTCTTTCAAGCGTGAACTGGACAGGGTGAGACTGACGGAAAAACTCAACTCCGGAGCAATAGAAAGACTGTCCAATGCTGTTTCTCTTGCGGAAAGTCAGGATAACGAAAATTAATTGAAAATTCTCGTTAATCTCTTGACAATTTATGGCTTTTGTTATATTATTATATGTGGAAACTGCTCTGCTCCGGAAAGCAGAGCTTCCGCAAATTCTGTATGGATCAACGGAGAGTTTTCAGGCAGCAACACACAAAGACTGTGAATCACTGCCCAGATTCTCCGTTTTATTATCTTTTATGAAAGAAGGTGCTGCATTATGAGTATTGCCGATAAGCTCCTTGAAGAGCTTGAATGCCGTGTAGCATTCACTATACCCATATTCGGAGGTATCCCCGTGCCTGAGTCCTGCGTTATGACCTGGGGCATCATGGCAGTGGTCGTGCTTATTTCAATACTGATAGTCAGAAAGCTGAAAACCGTTCCGACAGGCGCTCAGTGTCTGCTGGAAATAGGAATAAACTGGATGAATAACTTCTTCCTTGGCATTCTCGGACCAAAGGGTAAAAAGTATCTGCCCATACTTGAAACGCTGCTTATCTATATCGGTATTTCAAATATCATCGGAATTGTGGGACTGAGACCGCCGACAAAAGATCTCGGCGTTACCGCAACACTGGCGATATTCGCTATTCTGCTGATACAGTACAGCGGTATCAGGGAACGAGGCGGAAAGGGCTGGGCTCACAGCTTTGTCGAACCTATGCCGCTGCTTCTGCCTATCAACATTCTTGAGCTTTTCATCAAGCCTCTTTCGCTCTGTATGCGTCTTTTCGGAAACGTTCTCGGCGCATTCGTGGTAATGGAGCTTGTAAAACTTGTCGTTCCGGTGGGAGTACCGCTGGTTCTCAGCTTCTATTTCGATATTTTCGACGGATGCATACAGGCATACGTATTCGTTTTCCTTACCTCTCTGTTTATGGCAGAGGCAATGGAAGCGGAAGAATAATTTTCAGGAGGATTTATTATGGGATCAATCG
>OIYT01001255.1_pt1 | contig 18634 bp, 9 predicted proteins | sample 1588201 | NCBI WGS metagenome assembly OIYT01 (sample SAMN03283260) | human gut metagenome | biome: human-associated habitat; material: feces | host: Homo sapiens | place: USA | collected 2013
ATCAAACCCGTCCGGCATGGCCATGATGTCGTCGTAGATCTCCGCGCGCTTTGCCGCCTCGATGACCTCCTCCATGCTTGCCGACGGCTTTCCGTAGCGAATGTTATTGCCGATGGTGTCGGCAAAGAGGAACACGTCCTGCTGCACGACGCCGATTGCATGGTGCAGCGACGCCTGCGTCACCTTGCGCACATCCGTCCCGTCAATGCAGACACTTCCCTGCGTCACGTCATAAAAGCGCGGGATCAGGCGGCAGAGCGTGCTCTTTCCGCCGCCGGAGGGACCGACGACGGCGACCGTCTGCCCCGCGTGCACGCAGAGGCTGACGTCCTTCAGAACGCCCACATCGTTATCGTAGGAAAAGCTCACATGGTCGAGCGTGATCTCGCCGTGTACATCCTTCAGCTCCACCGCGTCCGGCGCATCGCGCAGGCTCGGCTCCGTGCGCATCAGCTCCGCGAAGCGTCCCAAACCCGCAAAGCCGTTTGCGAACATTTCGGAGAAATTCACCAGCTTTCGCACCGGCGAAACAAAGGTCGTGATATAGAGGCTGAAGGTCAGCAAGTCGACCAGCTCGATCTGATCCCGCATGGCAAGGATACCGCCCACCGCGATGACGGCGACGGAAAGGATCGACATAAAAAACTCCAGCGAGGCGCTGAAAATGCCCATCTCCTTGTGAAATTCCCGCTTTGAGACCTTGAAGCGCTCGTTGGCGGCGTCGAATTTCCGCAGCTCGACCGCCTCGTTCGCGAACGCCTTTGCCGTGCGGATGCCGGAGAGCGATGACTCGATCTCCGCGTTGATCGCGGCGGTGCGCGCCTTGACGTTCCTCGACACCTGACTCATCTTGCGGCGGCGCAGGATGAGCGTGGCAAGCGAGATCGGAAGCAGGATGCAGATGACCAGCGCCAGACGCCACTGGATGGAAAACATCACGATCAGCGCGCCGAGGATGGTCATCAGCGAGGTGACAAGATCCTCCGGCCCGTGGTGCGCCAGCTCCGTCACCTCGAACAGGTCGCTCGTCAGGCGGCTCATGAGCTGACCGGTACGGTTGCGGTCATAAAAATCATAACCAAGCTCCTGCATATGCCGGAACAAGTCGCGGCGGACGTCGGCCTCGACGCGGATACCGAAGGTGTGCCCCCAGTAGCAGATGACAAAATACAGCAGAGCGCGCACAAGATAGGCCGCGGCAAGGATCGCCATGACGGTGAAAAATGCGCCGTAGGCGTTGGCCGGCAGAAGCTCGCGCAGCGCGCTGCGCGAGGCAAGCGGGAAGGCGAGATCTACGACGGAGACCAGCACCGCGCAGCACATATCCAGCGCGAACAGGCGGCGGTGCGGCTTAAAGTAGCTGATAAAAATGCGCAGCAGGCCGTGCTCTTGGTAAAACTTCGTGTTCATACTTTTTCCCCAACAATGTTATTGATCCAGATGCCCTTGCGGATAAAGATCAGACCCAGCACGCATTTTACAAGGTCGATGAGCTGGCAGCAAAGGAACAGCGGACGGATGTCCATCTTGACCACGCTGCTCAAAAACAGCGCAAGCGGCACCGTGACGACGCACACGAAGAAGCTGTCAAACAGGAAGGTGATGAAGGTCTTTCCGCCGGAACGCAGTGTAAAATAGCAGGCATTTGCAAGGGAGTTGATCGGCATACACAGCGCGACGATCGTGATGAGGCTCGCGGCGAGGGAGCGGATCTTCTCCGTGGTGTTGTAAATGCGCGGGAAGAGCGGCGCGACCGCCGCCATCGCGCCGCCGATGACGAAGCATATGGCGACGGAGAAGACGATGAGCTTGCGATCCGTGTCGACCGCCTCTTCCGGCTTGTTCGCACCGAGTAGCTGGCCGACGATGATGCCGATGGCGTTGCCCATCGCAAGGAACGCCACGTTAAAGACATTGGCGATCGTGTTGCAGATGTTGTTCGCGGAGACCACGTCGTAGCCCTCGCGCGAATAGACCTGCGCAAGCAGCGCCATGCCGCCCGCCCAGAGCGTCTCGTTGAGCAGCAGTGGGAAGGTCTTTTTGGCAATGGCGCGGATCAAGGACGTAGGAATGCGCATCGTGCGGTAAGCGCCGACGATGAAGGGGCACTGCGCCGTGTGGCGGTGCGTCCAGAGCATGACGACAAGCAGCTCGACCCAGCGGGCGATCACCGTTGCGATCGCCGCGCCTGCCGAACCGAGGCGCGGGAAGAAGAACAGGCCGAAGATCAGCAGCGAGTTGAAGCAGAAGTTCACGACGACGGAGACGATGCCCGCCGCCATCGGCACGACGGTCTGGCCGTTTTCGCGCAGCGTGCCGGAGTAGCACTGCGTCAGGGCAAAGGGCAGCAGCCCGAAAAGCATGATGTGCAGATACTCCTTGGCGTAGCCAAGGCTGTCCGCGATCTGATCTGCGCTTCCCTCTCCGCGCAGATAGAACGTGATCAGCTCGTCGTCCAGCAGCAGGAAAACAGCAACGCCGAGCGCAGTCAGCGCCGTGCAGACCAGCAGCTTGAAGCGGAACGCATAGCGCACGCCGTCGTGGTTTCCGCTGCCGTAAAACTGCGCGCCGAAAATGCCCGCGCCGGACACGGCGCCGAAGATCGCAAGGTTGAACACAAAGATCAGCGTGTTGGCAATGGAAACGCCGGTCATCTGCTCCGTGCCGACCCTGCCAACCATGATGTTATCCAGCAGGCCGACAAACTGCGTGATGCCGTTTTGGATCATGATCGGGACTGCGACGGCCAGCGCCATTCGATAAAACGCGCGGTCGCCGATGTACTTTCGCCTCAGGCTCATGGGGATCCTCCGTCTCTTTCTGTCATTCAGGACATTTTAGCAAATCTCCGTGAGAATAGCAAGCCCGATTTTTTAGTAGCCGTAACGTTTGCGCTTGCCGAAGAAGAACAGCGCCGTGACGATCAGCGCCATGGCCTCCGCCGCAACGATGGATAGCCAGATCCCGTCCAGCCCCCAGAGCTTCGGCAGCAGGAGCACCGCAGCGACCTGAAACACGAGCGTCCGCAAAAACGAGATCAGCGCGGAGGTCAGGCCGTCGTTGAGCGCGGTGAAGAAGGACGAGCCGAAGATGCTCAGGCCGGAAAACAGGAACAAGAACGAGAAGATGAAAAACGCGCGGGAGGTGATGTCCAAAAGCGTCGCGTCGTAGCCCACGAACATCTGCGAAAGTGGTTTTCCGAGCAGCTCACCCATCAGGAACATCGCAACGTCGCACACGGAGATCAGCAGCAGGCTCTTTTTGCGCAGGTTTTGCAGCTCCTCGCGGTCGCCCGCGCCGTAATGATAGCTCACGACGGGCGACACGCCGACGGCATAGCCAATGAAGATTGCCTGAAAGATCATGCTGACATACATCAGGACGCCGTAGGCGGCGATGCCGTTTTCACCGGCATACTGGATCAGCTGGACGTTATAGAGCATACTCACAAGCGACATCGAAACGTTGCTCATAAATTCCGACGAACCGTTGGAGCAGGTCTTCCCGAGCGCCCTCCAGTCCGGCTTGCAGCGCACAAGGCGCAGACGGCTGGTGTTCTTGCGCGCGAAATACACAAGCGGCACGATACCGCCGACCATCTGGCTCAGCGCCGTGGCTGCCGCCGCGCCCACCAGTCCCCAGCCGAAGACCGCGACGAACAGCGCGTCGAGCACCATATTGGTAACGCCTGCGGCCACCGTCACGAACAGGCCGAGCTTCGGCTTCTCCGCCGTGACAAACAGACACTGGAACTCATATTGCAGCACGTAGAACGGCTGCGCGATCAGGATGATCCGACCGTAGCGCACGCTGTCGCGCAGGAGCTGCCCCTCCGCGCCCATCAGGCGGGCGATCGGGCGCAGCAGCCCGAAACCAACCACGCCCAACGCGGTGCCGCACAGCGCCGCAGCCCAAACGACCATGGAAAAGATCTCGTCTGCCTTGCGCGCCTTCCCCTCGCCCATCGTCTTGCCGATGAGCGCCGCGCCGCCCGTGCCGAACATAAAGCCGACGCAGCCGAGGATCATCAGCACGGGCATGATCAGATTCACCGCGGCAAAGGGCGTCTTTCCCGCGAAATTGGACACAAAGAAGCCGTCGACCACGCCGTAGATCGAGGTGAAAAGCATCATCAGGATCGACGGAAACGTGAAGCGCAGCACGCGGCCATAGGTAAAATGATCGGATAATTGAATGGGTCGCTTCAAAACTGTTTCGCCTCCTTACGCATTTCCTCCAAAAAGCGCTCCGTCAAGCGCAGATAGGTCTCCCGTTCCGAGGCCTGCCAACCGGCAAGCACCCGATTTTCCATCTCCAAAACGCGCATCGCGGTGCGCTCGGCAAGCTGCCGCCCCTCCGGCGTCAGGCACACGTTCTTCGTCTTCGCGCCGCTGCGCGCAAGGTAGAGCAGCCCCGCGCGTTCCATGCGGCGCAGCGCGGAATTGAGCGTCTGCTTGCTCAGGCACGACCGGCGGCAGATCTCCGTCAGGGGGCAAGGATCGCCCATGTCGCACAGAGCGTAGAGAATGGTCATCTCGCTTTCGGGCAGGCCAACCTTTTTGGCAAACGTCCCATACAGCGCGTCCGTCTCGCCCATCAGGTAATTGAAGCGGAACATCGCGTCGGAACTATAGGATCGCATGACACGTCCTCCTTTTTCGTGCAAATCGCGGCTATTATAGTACGATATCGGACGATCGTCAAGCAGAAAAAGAACTGACCGGCAAGCGGTCAGTTCTTTTTGTTATTTTCGTCAGCGGACGGCGATCTCAACCGGAACTGTCTTATCGCCGGTCAGGGTCGAGGCCGTGACCTGATAGGTGTAGGTGCCGGTCGTGTCGGGCGCGGGGAATTGGACGCGCCAAGACTTCGTTCCGTCCGCATTCTGGCGGCTGGCAACGCTCCAGCGGGTCACGCTCTGTCCGTTCAGGGTCAGGTGAATGTCCGTCGCGTCGCCGCTGGTCTCGGCGCAGAGCACCGCGACATGACCCGCGAGCACATACTTCGTATCCAGCGCACATTGCAGCGTCGTCTCCTCCGCCGTGCGGGCGAGGGCGATCTTCGCAAGCAGGAGGTCGAGCGTCTTCCGGTCGACCGTTTCCTGATCGGTCAGGGTTCGCGCCGAAGCGCTGACGTTTGCATAGAAGCTCTCCGCCTCGCCCAACGCCTTCGCGTAGTCGCCGTAGTTGTCGTAGCCATCGTCGGGCGTGGGGTTGTCCAGCAGGAGCTTCAGGCCGCCCAGATAGGGCGCGTTTTCATACCAGACCGTGACGCTGCGGTTCGTTGCACCGACCGTGCCGGTGACGGTGCCGCTGTTTTCACCGAAGAGCGAGGGCGTGAAGTCCGCGCCGTCGGTGTGGGAGTAGCGGTAGCCGTTGCGCACCGCGATGCGCACGGTGAAGCTCTCACCGATCTCCGCGTCGATCCCGATCGTCTCCAGCGTCTTCTCCTCGGAGCCGATCATCGTCTTGACATATACGACGAAGGGCGCGTCGGAAACGAGCCTGCCCGATGCGGGCAGCGTCGAAGCGTTCGTGCAGCCGTTAAACCCGGGGAAATCACCCATGGTGTCGGTCATGGTTTTGAAAGCCGTGTAGTTCAGGCTGGCGTCCACGTCCCAGTTCCACTGCTTCGCAGCGTTTGCCCACATACGGCCGATCAGGTTGTAGCTGCCGTCGCGAGTCCAGATGTTCTCTTCCTCGTCCCAGCCTGCCCAATCGCCCCAGATCAGGAAGTAAGCGCCGCCGAGCTGGGCATCGCTGCGGTACTGGCCGGTAAAGCAGTTGCTGAGGCAGCCGTTGAAGCTCGCCGGCGTCCAGCCGCCAACGTGGCGACAGCTCGACCCATACGTGCAGCCGTAATTGCAGCCGGAATACACAAATTCCGCTCTGCCGTGGTTAAACGGCCAAGTCTGGTTGGAGTCGCTGCGCGCGTCACCGCCGGTCTTACTGTTGCGCAGGACATAGTAGGTATACCAGTTGAGGCAGTTATAGACCTTGCGTCCCTGATCGGCGAGCGTATTGGGCGAGTCGTGCTCGCTCTCCGCCGTCCAAAACAGAACGTCGATACCGGCATTGACCGCGACGGTGGCGGGTTTGTTATCTTTGTAGCGCTTGCCGTCGGGGTAATAGCAGTAGTATCCGTTGCCGAAGAGGCAGTCGTTCCACGCACGCACGCTGTAGGAATGGTTGTCCGCGCCGTAGACGCTGCGCTGCAAAAGCTCTGCCAGCTTGTTCATGTAGATGACGTAGGCATCCTTGTAGTTACTGGTGCTGCCGCCGTTGCTCGTGTTGAAGGAGGAGGTAGCCCAAGTGTAGCTTCCGCCGGTGACCTCGTCGCCGCCGATGTTGAACTTCGTGCAGCCGAAGTCGCCGAAGAACTTTGCATAGGCGTCGGTCACGGCAAAGGACAGTGTGCGGGCATAATCGTCGCCGATGTTGATCGTGGCATTGTTGCCGCCCTGTAGGCTGCTGTGGCCGGTGTAGGTCGCGCCGTCATAGCGGAAGGTGAAGTTCGTTCCGGTGTCCACGAAATTCGCCTTATACTTTGCGATGATGCAGTCGGCGTGAGTCGGATAGTCCACGGCCGGAATGATCTCGATGTGACGGGACTTCGCATAATTCACGATCTCCGTCAGCTCGTCGCGGTTATAGAACTTGTCCGCGTTCGGATCCGGAGAACCCTTCGTGCTCCCGTTCGGATCGTTCCACGAAACGATGTTGTAGCCGATCATCCAGCTAAAGTCGTTGCCGTTGGCGTCGAGCACCTGCGCGCCGCTCCGGTCGCGCCAGATGTTCGCGCGGCAGCCCTGATCCTCCGTCATGTGCAGATCCATGGCATTGTAGCCCATCCACGACATTTCGTCGATCAGGTTCTTGATCCAGTTCACCGACCAGTACTTCCGGCCGATGTCGAGCTGCACCGTGCGCTCTGCGGTATCCGGCGCATCGGAAACGGTGCAGCAGCTTGCCGTGCTGCCGTTAAAGAGGCGCATCAGCGTGCGCAGGCCGTAGAGCAGGCTGTTGTGGCTGCCTTCGCCGCCGTAATAGACCTGCGCCGTGCCCGCCGTGTAGTAGACCACGGCATTGTTCTGCGTGACCTCCAGCCGGTAGGCCTCGCCCGTAAGCGCCTGATCCGCGCGCACGACGATGTCGCCGTCGCGGATCCTGTCCTGCGTGCCGTAGGCGATGTCCAGCGCGGTGGCGGTGGGCAGCCCCTTGGCCGCGAACTGCGCGCTTGCAAGCTGCAAGGTAGAAAGGAGCATCCCGCTCGGTTCACGATCCGCAACAATGAAGAAGCGCGCATCGGCAGACAGGGTGAAGGTGCCGCTTCCCTTCTGATACTGATCTACGAAGGAAGTCAGGCCGGTATTTTCGGCGGCTGCCGCCCGCCCCGGAACCAGGGCGAGCAGCAGGACTGCCGTAAGCAGCAGGGAGATTAGACGAGTCGGTTTCATGAAAACGCTCTCTTTCTAATTTAGGATGTAAAGGCCATGTTGGTGCTGGTATTAAAGCAGATCGCGCCGTCGGTCGCCGTGCGCGGGCAGGCGCCTTCCATGAAGAAGCCGACGAGCGCAAGGTCTTTCATTTCCGAAGGGGCATCCGGTGCGGAGAGAACGCAGTTCATGTCCATGGAGTTGATCTTCATCGCGCCGCAGCTGGCAATTTGCTGTGTCAGTGCGAACCGCTCCACCGCGATCATGGGCTTTGTATATTGTTTCATTCTCTGCGCACCTCAATTCTTTGCAACAAATTCCAGCAGCCGGTAGATCACCGCCGCGGCCTCGGCACGCGTGCAGCGATCGAACGGCGCAAGCTCCGTTTCGGACTTGCCGTTGATCATACCGGTAGCAACGAGCAGCTTCACGCTGTCCAGCGCCCAATCCGGTATCAGACCCGCGTCGCCGTACTTGCTCAGGTCGGCAGGCGTCGGGAGCTTCGCGTCGGATGCGTGGAGCGCGCGGGCGATCATGACCATCATTTCCTGACGGGTGATCTCCAGCTCGGGGCCGAAGGTCGTTTCCGTCATGCCGTTGACCAGACCGTGCTGCGCGGCGATCCGGATCTCCTGCTCGCTCCAGCGACCCTTCGTGTCGTCGAAGCCGCGCTTCTCGCCGGTATCGGTCAGCTCCAGCGCGCGCACCAGCATCGCCGCAAACTGCTCACGCGTCAGCCGCTCCTCGCCGTGGAAGCGATCGTCGGGGTAACCCTTGACCACGCCGGACGCGTAGAGGGAATTGACCGCCTCTTCAAACCACGTGCCGCGGATGTCGTCAAAGGGCGCCGGCGTCACCGGCTCTTTCGGGTTCTCCGGACCTTCCGGATTTTCCGGACCCCTCGGATTCTCGGGATTCTCCGGGTTCTCCGGACCCTTCGGATTCTCGGGATTCTCCGGGTTCTCCGGATCCTTCGGGTTTTCGGGATCCTTCGGGGTCTCAAGCGTAATATCAATCCGGTTATCCAGCGTCGAGCGTGCCTCGACGGTTTTCCGGCTGTCGATCTGCTTGGCAAAGTCCTGGAGCATTTGGTTGACAAGCGCAATGGATGCGTCCGTGAGCTTGCCGTCCTCGCCGAAGGTGATCTTGCCCGCCTGCCAAGCCTCGGGCTGCACAAGCGCGTAGCCCTTGATCTTCAGGCCGGTGAAGGAGACCAGACCGTTGCGCGGCAGAAGCAGCACAAGGTAAGCGCCCATCGCCTCATCGTAGGCACAAAGCGTCGGGTCGATCAAATAGTACTGCTCGGTGCCGCTGGTCAGCTCGGTGATCTGCGTCCATGCAAGCGCCTCCCCCGTCGCGTTGCTCTGGCTGAGCGTCAGCTTGCCTTCGTGCTTTTCCAGCTCCGCTTCCGTGAAGCCGCCCGCGGCTGCCTCGTCGATGGCACGCACACCGATCTGGAGCGTGCGCTCGGCAAGCGGCGTGTTCTCGTCGGGTTTGACGTAGAACGCAAGCGCCTGACGCAGGGACAGGCCGTTGAGGTAGACCTCGTTGTTCGGGCCGACCAGCGCATAGTCCTCTACGGAGTCGGCCAGATTGCCGCTGATGATATTGCCGTTGCGGTTTTCCGTGAAGGTCGCCGTGGCAGAGCCGACGGTAACGGAGGTCTCATCCGCCTCCGCGACAAGGATCTTGCCGCCCACGATCTGGTCGTGGATCTGGAGGATCTTCGCGTTGCTCTCGCTCGGCGTGTAGTAACCATCCGGATCGTTGTTCTGCTCCTGCTGGAGGGGGTTAAAGATGCGGATGCCGTCGACATAGAGGTAACTCTCCACCAGCATCGGGTTTGTCGTCTCGGTGCCGTCCTCCTTCTGATAGGTGGAGCTGCCCGTCGCCACATTGTAGAGCTTGTAATAGACCGTGCCGTCGGCGGCGGTCAGTTGATAGCGGATCACGCCGTCTGCATAAGTGAGATACTCGACCGTCCAACCTTCGTAGTTCTGACGGGAGGTGACGGAGACCTTGACGGTATAGTCATCGGGCTTGAGGTCGTTGACGGAGACAACAGGCACCTGATAGATGGTCTCCTCGCCGTCGTCGTCATTCCCGTTATCATATTCGGTGATGACCGGAATGGTGCGGATCTCTTCGCCTGCGGTGTTAAATACGGAAGCAATGATGTTCGCCGAGCAGTTGGAGGTCGCGCGGCTGACGATCTCAAAGCCGGTTCCGCGGAAGGAGAAGGAGAAGACCTGCTCATCAGCCGTGACCGTGATCTTCGTCACGGAGCCGCCGGAGGTGTGGTGTCCCTCGTTCTCGTAGTGGCCGTCGTGGCCGTACTGTTCGTTCTGGTCGGCGTCCTGATAGTCGCCGTCGCCGTTTCCGATCTGGTCGATCTTGCTGTCGGTCTTGGAGTAGTCAAGGCCGCCAAAGTTATCCTCGTAATAGACCACGGAGGCGGGGACGGTGACGATCTTTTCGTACATCTCAACTTCCTTATGGACATCGACATTGCCGAGTCCGGCGGAAGGCGTCTTCGTGCTGTCGCTGACGCGGATGACCACCTTGGTTGCGCTCGCGCCGTTCATGATCTTCTCCGGCGTGAAGACGAGGCGGGAATAGGTGTCCGACTGCGCGATGTCCGAGAGGATCCAGCGCTGATTTTGGTTTGGCGTAGTGTTCTGCCAGATCTGGATCGGCTGGTTCTGGGATTGCACACCGTCCTTCAGATCGAGGCAGAAAGCCTGGGCAGCAAACGGCTTCAGAGCATTCGTGCCGTCCGAAAGGGCGGTCAGCACCCATTTCTCCGCGTCCGTGCCGGTCTTTTCCTTCTGCACGACGCGCACGCTGTTGGCCGCGGTAGAGGCAAGCTGAAGCGTCATGCCGGAGGCTACGTTTTCAATGACGTAGCTGCCGTCGCTCTGCTGATCCATGTACCACAGCTGCGCGCTGTTGGAATCGTCGCGGGTCTGCACGACCGCCGCCGTTCCGGAGGTCGAAACGATGTCGGTCTTTACGCGGTACTGCGTCTTGGTCTGCACCTCGCGCGTGGAGGAGGCCGTTGCCGCCGCCGTGCTCCAATCCGACCAGTCGGACGTGCTCGACGTCGTGGTGGTCTTCGTCCAGTTCTGCTGGTAGATGGGGAACGCGTACCAACAGAAGCTATCCGTGCAGTAACTCTTGCTTGCGCTGTTGGCGCAGGGACCGGTGCTGCTGGAACCGGGGTCGCCAAAGGCTACAACATCCAGAGCGGTATCCATCCAAGGAGCATAGCGCGTTACCTTTTCACCACCGGAAATCGAGGTGGCATAATTGGCATTCTCCCAAGCGTGGAACGTTGTATACCCGCCGGACGCAGTGTAAGTGGTATGCATTTCTCTGTAGTACGGAGAGCCGAGTGCCACGTTTCTGCACCAGTGCCAGTAGATGTAACCAACCGTCGTGGTCGTCGAGGTCACGCCGTCGCCGCTCATGAGCGACTTATGGTACTTCGAGTAGAGCGAATTGCTCGTGTCGAAGCCGGACGGGAAGTTGGCATACTGCACCGTGCCGGTCTGCGTAGTGGTCGTGGTGGTCGTGTCGCGGTAGCGGTACATGGTGCGCGTCTCGAGCTGGCTGTCGTCATAGCCGGAGGGCTTCGTGTCGCTCCAGTCGCCGCTGGCCGCATCGTTGATGGACAGGACGTAGTTCTGGTTGTCGCCAAGCAAAATACGATAGGCTCTGCGGGTAGCGCCGCTCTCGCCGTTGTCCGTGGTGAAGGTGCCGTAGGTGCTGTGCTGCTCGTTCAGCGTCGTGCCGGTCACGCCGTTCGTCTTCGACGTCAGCTTTGCGTCCTTTCTGATCTGTGCCAAGCTGTCGTAGCCCTCGCCCGTGATGATGCCCTCGAGCGTGGTGTTCGTCGTGATGCCGGTCAGGGCGATCAGGTCGTTGTTCGTCAGGCCGCCGTCGTTTTCGTTGTTCAGATCGACGGGCAGACCGTAGTCGAGCACATAGGTGTTGTCCTTGACGTCCAGCACGTGCAGAACGACGGGAACCTTCGTCGTGACGGTCACGGCGCCGTCGGTGTAGACAGCATTAAAGTACTGCGTATGGGTGCCCGGCTTATCGCCGTTGAGAACGAGGATGTTGTCCGAGAAGGCCGTCATGTTGCCGTCGCCGTTTGCGTGGGCGTTAAAATACCACGCGGCGTTGCCGGAATCGCTGACCGTCCACAGGTGCACCTTGCCGCCGTTGTAGGCGTGGGCGCTGTCAAGATCGACCGCATAGGCGGTGTTCGTCTTCGGCCGGATCACATAGGCGTTCTTCGTGCTGCTCGGCGCAATGCCCGTCGTGTTTTTCTCGATCCGCCAAAGCGTCGTTTCGTTGGCGGCGGCCTCCGCCTCCGTCATCGAGACGAGCTTGAGCCGGTCGTCATAGTCCGTGGCATTCGACTGCGATCTTCCGTCCGTGCCGCTGGTTTGGTCAATGTACACATATTGGTTGTACTGAAGGTTGAGGATGGTGTAATAGCCGTTGCCTGCATACTTCACGTAGAAGAGCGGCTCGTTTCCTTCGGTACCGTCGCTATATAGCTCATTTGTGTCATAGACCTGAAGCTCGCCGTCGCTCTTCGGCGACCAGACAAATCTGCGGGCGCTCGGGTCACTTGAAATCACCGTCGCCGTGCCGATGGAGTAAACGCCGTCGGCAAGGGGACGCATGGCACTCGTCGCTCCGTTTGCTGAGCAGGGGATGAAGTCCGTGATCGCGCCGACATTGCTGCCCAGCGCCGTCGAGGCCGCATCGCCGACGCTGACCGCGATGGGACGCCCTGCCCAGAGGAAGTACTGCTGTGCCGTGCCGGCATAGATCGCGAAGTTCGCGCTGCCGCGGATACTGCCCGCCTCGGTGTAGACCGTGTTCTTGAAAATGCCGTCTCTGGTCAGGCCGTAGCGGATGCCGTAGAGCGTTAGGCTCTCGCCGGGAGCAAGACCCGCCTCGGTGTGTCCTTCGCACTTGACGTCCGTCAGGAAGGTCTGTAGCGCGTCTGTGTCGGCAAAGCTGATGTTGATCTGCTTGCCGTCCTGCGTGTTGAGCACTGCGGTGATCGAGCCGATCTGTCGCGCATAGGTCGTGCCGCCGAGCGTATAGCTGCCGAGGCTGACGCCATTGTAACCGGCGGAGAAGCCGATGGTCTCGTCTAAGAAGGAGAGGTTGGTCAGCGGGAGGACATAGCCGTCGTTGCGCAGGGTGAAGTAATACTCCACATACTTCGACTTGTCGACCAGACCGTAGTTCGTCACCTCAACGCCGTCCTGCGTGGCGCCCTTTTCCGTGATGACGTCCTTCGAGGTGATCTCGATGTTCGTCTCGATGCGGATGTTCGCGCCGTAGGTATGGCGCTCCGTGTAGAAGAAGTCAAAGTCGTAGGTCTCGCCATCCTGAAGGCCGCATTCCTCGATGTAGTCGTTCAGGTTGAAGACCGAGTTGGTGATGGAGTGCGCGCCGCCGATGTCCATGACCATCTTGTTGTTGATGAACAGATAAACGTCGTCGTCGCCTTCGAAGTTAAAGTAGAGGTCGTCTTCCATATTGAAGATGAACTGGCCGTGACCCTCCATCGTGTAGCTGTAGTCGCGTCCGACATAGGTATTGTAGACGCCTGTCTTCCGCGTCGATGCGCCGTCGTCCATAAAGTACGGCGAATTGGTCTGGCGGTAAGTTTCGCTGCCGGTCGTCGGCAGGAAGGGACGGGAGGTCGTGATCGCGTTGACGTTCGTGCCGTACTGGACAAGCTCCTTCGTGCCGCTGCTCTCGACATGAGAGATGCTGCCGTCGAGCGCATTATAGGCAACGTTGTCGTAGCCGCCGTCGAAGACGTAGTAGGTCTTGCTGTTGCTGTCCGTCTCCTGCGAGAGAGTCATGTGCGTATATTCCGGAACGATCCGGCTGATGCCGTTGTCGTAATAGAGCGTGTTGAGCATCCAGTAGGCAACGTCCAGATAGTTATTAAAGCTATCCTTGTGGCTGCCGTTCGTCAGCTCCTCCCAGCTCAGATCCAGCAGTGCCTCGTGACCCGACTTGTAGCCGCTCCACTCGCTCTCCGCTACCTCCGTCACATTGGGGTTGCCGCAGCCCGCGAGGTATTCGCGGATCGTCTGCGCCCAGTCCTTGCCGCCCAGCGTCTTTTCGCCCTGAACGAAGTTATAGTTATAGGTAGCAGAGCCTGCGTCGTAGACCTCGGAAATGCTCAGCGCCTTTTGCAGCAGCGCCGCGAGCTTCTGCACCGTCTCCCGCGTGTAGACAGGCTTCTTTGTCACGGGGTCAAGCTCATACTCGACCAGACCGATCGTCGCCATGCCGTTGACGTAGGAATGCATATTGGGCAGGTACTTACTGACGTCGATGTAGTCCTCTCCTTCGATCGTCGTCAGCGGGAAATTCGCGGTGCTGGAGCTGACGGTATTGTACGACGTGTCCCCCTGCGTGTGAACGAACCAACGTCCGTCGTTCGACGTGCTGGAGACCGCGTAGCCGTACTCATAGATCGCGTAGGCGTTCCACTTGCCCGCCGCGAGGTTGTTCTGCACGGTGTAGTCGTCCGTGCCCCAGCGAGAGGCATAGCCGAAGTTGTTATATGCATAGTAGCTGCTGGCCGTGTTATAGCCGGAGTTCGGCAGGAGCATACCGAAGGCAAGGTTGTTGCCCATGCGGTAGCGGCGCACCTTGCTCGCTTCCTTGTTCGCGTTGTAGTCGGCTTCGGTCGTCTCTGTCCAGTGCTTCGTGACGGTGTAGCCGTCGTACTCCAGCATATCCGCCATGCCGGCCAGCGCGCCGCAGCCGAAGCTGCTCGCCTCGTCCTGCGTCGCAAAGCAGCCGACCGCCGCGATGGACAGCGTGACCCGCTTCCCCGCAGCCGTAGAGACGGACAGGGAGGAGAGCTTCTGTGCCGCCGCGTAGCCCGCCGCCGTGGAAAGGTCGATCGTCACGGCGTGATAGCCCGGCGCGGTCGAAAGCGCCACGTCCACGCCGTTGGCGCTCACGTCGGAGAACGCCGCACTCCGGCCGTCAAAGCCCGGGTAGACGCGGAAGGTCTCGTCATCGAATGTGATTCGCGTACCGTCATGCCGAGAGAGGTAGAACCGCTCCCCGCGCATATCCTTGCGCCAAAGGGCGGAGACGATCTGCGTCCCCTTCGCCATTGCGCTGTCTTTGACCGCCAGATAGAGCGGCTCGCCGTAATAGTCCACATCGGCAAGCCGGAAGCTGTAGTCGCCGCTGCTGTTCTGGATGATATGGAAGCGGTTCGCATTGTCCTTTGCTTTGCAAACCGGTTGCTGTCCGCTGGTGCTGATGCCGCCGATATAGAAGTTGGTAGCGGAGAGGTTGCCGCTACTGTCCGCTCTGTACCAGCGGAGGTAGTAAGACCCGTCTGCCGCAGCCTCTGGAACGACGTACTTCGTCGTTTCGTTATCCCCGTCCGGAGACGACCAGAGTTGGATCTTCTGCCCGTCCGTCGCCGTTCCGTTACTCACATCGAGCGCATACCCATGCTCGCCGTCGATTGGGACGATCTTAAACGGCGCAAACCGGCTGATGTCGCTTGCGTCCGTATCGACATGGTAGACCAGCGTCATATAGCGGGTGTTTTCCTTCCCCAGTACCTGCTCAAGAATGGTCGCGTAAGCGCCGACGGTGGAAGAAACATCAGACGTCGTCCGGATGACGCGCAGCGCGTCACCGGCAAGCCCCGTGAGCGCCGTTTCGCTGCCGTTTGCCGGAATCAGGAACCATTTCTGCGCAGCCGAATCGTTCGACGTCCATGCCTGAATGTTCTGCCCGTTTGCCAGCGTGCCGCCATTTAGGTCGAGCACACGGCCGGTCAGGTCCGGATTGTGAGAGACGGTGTATACCGTCCTAAAAACATAGCTGCCGTCGCCGTTGGCGATCGCCGTCCAGCGCTGGTTGCCGCCGCCGTTGGCCGTGTAGCAGTGGACATTGATGCTTTGATCGGTAAGGTCGATGTCCATCGCGCTGCCGGTCAGCTCATTAATAAATGTGTAATAGCCGTCGGCATCCATCAGGACCGTCCAGCGCTTGGCCGCGTCGCTGACGGCGGCGTAGTCCCCGCTGTAGAGCTTGAGGTCTGCGTTATAAGCGTCGGAGTCGGCGCCGATGAAATAGTAAGGCGATCCGGTGTTTCCGTTTACGCTCGGATAGGCCGCGAGGTAGAACGTGCCGAGGTTAGAAAACCGCTCGGTGCCGCTCCCCAGTGTTTTTGTGATCGGTCTGTCTCCGTCCGCGTACCACGCCTTGCCGTAGGCTGGCGTGACCAGCTCCGCGTGCGCACGTGCATACCTATACTGGTCTTTATATGTATTGCTCGCGTACTCGAAGAGCATACCGTCGTTCGGGTAGTTGTGGATGGTGACGGGCAGCGACACGGATTTCTGCGGATTCAGCGTTCCGTAGGTCACGTTCTGCGTATCGCCCACCGCCGCCTGCGCCAAAGTCGCAAGCGAGGAGAGCATACCGACCAGCATTGCCACCACCAACAGCAGGGATAGGATCTTTTTTTGCTTCATGTTTCTCCGTTCCTTCCTTCTTTTATCTGCGCCTGCCGTGTCCCTCAAATTGCAGCAGGTTTATTTTGAAAATGCTCCAGTTGCAGGAAAAAATGTCCCACTTAGGAAAGTATATTGTACCACCGCTCTGGCGGGACGCGCAAATTATTTGGCGTTTTTCCGTAAAAATCTCCCTTTTGCCTCTACTTTGTCACGATTTACTTTCTTGCTTCGTCACTTGTTACAAAATCGACCTCAGGCGTTTCCTCGTCGGCACAAAGTGTCTGCAACGTCCGTAAATAGGACTGCGTCATATCGCACAGATAGGGCGCTCGTCTGCTCGTGCTTCCGGTCTCGCAGCGGTGGATCGCCGCGCAGGCGGGGCACGCACCGCGCAGCGCGCAGCCGTCGCAGACGGCCGGCAGGAGCACCGCGTCCATCCGCCGCGTCAGCTCGCGCCACGCCGGAAGGAAGCCGTCCGCGAACGGGTAGGTCTGCGGCTCGTCGAGCATCCCGCAGGGCATCATCTTGCCGTCCCAGGAGATCCAGAACTGTGAGCGCCCCGCGAGGCAGCGGGAATCGTCCGTGCACAGACAGTCATCCGTCGGGCAGAAGCATTCCGCGTCCGGCTGCGCTGCGGCAAAGGCGCGCAGCGCCTCGCGGTCGCTCGTTTTCCATTGGGAGAGCGCCGAATAGCGCCCCGCCTCCTGCGCACTGAAGCGCTCCGGCGGCACGCAGCCCAGCCCCTCACGCCGCACCGGCGGAAAAAGGTAGGTCGTTGGCCGGACGTGCAGTCCCCGCTGCGCGGCAAAGTCGGCAATGCCGTCAAGCTGCCCGATGTTCAGCGGCGTCAGCGTAGCGTTGAGCGTGAGCGCGACGCCCGCCTCCAGCAGCCGGTCAACCGCACGCTTTGCCCGTGTGCAGGCATCCGGCTCGCCGCACAGCGCGCCGTAGGCCTCCGGCGTCACGCCGTAGAGCGAGAGGTTGACCTGCGCGGGCGGCGACGCACGGAGCCACCGCACCGCTTCGTCGTCGATCAGCGTGCCGTTGGTGTTGATGCTGACGGAAAGTCCCATTCGCGTCAGCCCAAGATAGATCTCGCGGAAGTCGTGCCGTAAAAACGGCTCGCCGCCCGTCAGGAGCAGGAAGAGCGTGCCCGCCTCCACCGCCTGACGCCCCATGTCCAGCCACTGCGCGGCGGAAAGCTCCTGCCCTGCGCGGGAGTGGATGTAGCACATTTTACAGCTTAGATTGCAGTGCGGCGTCAGTTCAAAGCCGCCCGTGACGGGCGTTCTGCTCTGCATCGCCCGCAGGCTCAGAAGCTGCCGAAGCGGGATGTCCTGTCGCATCGCGTTCCTCCGGCCTACATCCCGTCGGCGTAGATGCCGACGACCTGGCAGGCGTCTTTATAATAGTGTCCCGCCGGAAGCGTCCGGCTCTCGCCCGCCTTCAGGTCGTTTACCGTGATGCGGTAGGCAATACCGCCAAGGAAGGTGCCGTCCTCGCGGATCAGTTTATAGTACACCGTGACAAGCGGATAGTCCGTGCCGGAGGTGTTGGTGACGGTGATGCTGCCGTCGTCGCCCTCGGCGCTCACGCCGTCGAGCCACACGGCGTCCGCCTCGCGGAAGATGCTGACATCGTCCTCATAGGTGAACTTTGCGTCCTCCCCGACGGTCAGGCCGCTCGATTCGAGCACCCACGCGGCCTTGCCCGCCGGAAGCTCCGAAAGGAGGAACACGGCGGCCTTGCCGTCGACGGTGTAGCTCAGGGTGCAGTACTGGCAAACCTGATCGGACGTATTGACGATCAGGAGCGCCGCCACATCCGTCACGTCCTCATCCGCGCCGTTTTCCGGATCGACGCCGCTGAAGCGGCCGGTTCGCGCAACGACGAGCTTTCCGTCGGCGGGCTGCACAAGCTTGGGCGGCGCGGTCGTCTCCGGAACGGGCGGCTCAGTCTCCTCGCTCGGTGTATCGACCTCCGTCGGCGCCATATCGCTCGCGGACGAAGTCTCATCCGAAGGCTCCGTCGTCCGGCTCTCGCTCGGCGCACTTGCCGTACTCTGTTCGGGCTGCGGCATTGCCTTTTTGCCTTGGCAGGCACACAACAACAGCAGCGCCAGCGCCAAGATCAGCAGTAAGCTTTTTTTCATTCCTCTACCTCCCGTAGAACGGACAATTCTCGCAATTGTGCAAAGATCTCCTCCACGTCTGCTTCCATCTTCTGCGGTGCAAGGCCATAGAGCGCGGACATTTTGAGCAGCAGCTCCTCGCGGGTCATCCCGATCTGGAGCAGGCGGAAAATATCCGCACCCGTCTCATTTAGGGCGATCAGGCCGCTGAAGGTGCGCGCGGCCTCACCGGAGGGCACCGCGACATAGTCCTGATCGACCTTGCGCAGAACAAAGCCCTCCGCAAGTTTCCATTTCTTGCTCATTGCTCCTTTGGAAAACACTCTCCTTATACTTTTTTGTTATTTAACCATTTTCTCTGTAGTAAAGCAACAAAACGCACCGTGAAAAGCTCCACGGCACGTTATCTTTCATTCTCACAGTTCGCGCAGCGCATCGACGAGTGAGGTCTTCGCGTTGGTCTTTTCATCGCGGTATTTGACGAGTCGCGCGGGCGTTCCGGCCACGACGGCATTTTCCGGCACG
>OIYT01001261.1_pt1 | contig 18514 bp, 18 predicted proteins | sample 1588201 | NCBI WGS metagenome assembly OIYT01 (sample SAMN03283260) | human gut metagenome | biome: human-associated habitat; material: feces | host: Homo sapiens | place: USA | collected 2013
CCCTTTTTGCGTTTATGGGGTCTGTTTCTTTTTCCGTGGGCCTCTCGGTTTGGAGGTTGGCTTGCGTTTCACTCCGTTGCGGAAATAGATGCTTTCGTATCGGTCAAAGAAAACAAATAATCCGAACCCATCACCGATTGGAAATAGGTTCGGATTATATTGGTTTGGTGCGGGTAGTGGGACTTGAACCCACACGCCTTGCGGCACAGGAACCTAAAGGTGATGTCACCTCAGTAAAGGTTTTAAGAATCCAAAATATCTTCAATCATTGGCTCCAGGCCGTCTTCTTTCAGTTCTTCTACTAAACGCTGGGCACTAAAGCGATTGACATCTGTTGCCACAAACCGCAAGATATTTGCGGCAGTTTCTTTTACAACAAAGGGGAACGAGTCCTCCAGAACTCTGTAGGCGAAAGTTGCAAAAGGATCGTAAGCCTCGAACGAACGCCCGCAAATCTCTTGGTACGACTTGTCAATACTTTGGATAATATGTAGGGCATGTGAATCATCCAGCCGCATAAACGCCAACAAAGTATCACTAAAACCAGACTTTCGAGAACGCAACGCTAAAGATATCTTTTCCGCGCTTAAGTCGTAAACATAGCTTTCAACATCACCATCAAAGATTTTGTGCTGAATTTTTTCATCAATACGCTCCTGGTTTTCTGCTTGCGCACGGAATGCAACTGCTTTTTCAAAGAATATAGACAACTGACCTGCATCAGCGTAACGATACGCCGCACTGTCGTTCGTAGCTTTTTCCGCAACACTTCTAAACATATGGTGTGAATCACGCGGATCGCCAGTCATAACAAAATTGATTACCCTGCCAAGAGAGTATACATCGCTACGCTTGTCTCCATCTTTAAGCATCATGAACTGCTCTGGAGCGCAGTATGCATATTGACCGACTCCCTTAGTCAAGAATGTGTTGTGCGAATTAAAGATATTCAAATCTTTTCCGAGGCCGAAGTCAGCAATTTTCACCATTCCAGATATGATAAAAATATTATTTGCACTGATATCCCGATGGATGATATCGCGTTTGTGAACCTCGGTCATAACAAAGAGAACCTGACGAATACAGTTAATTTTGATTGTATCCGTCAGTTTGTTATCCCGGACATATTTTTCTAATGTCATCTCTGCGGGTTCCATTGTATAGGAACAATTACCCTCATCAAACGAGTACACCTCGATAATTCCATGTGCGTCCTGCAACGATTTAGTTCTGTTAAATTCTCTCTTGAAGCGACTGCGAATTCCCTTGTCTGCGAGAAAATCGTCTTTGAGTTTTTTAACAATTAACCCTGTAGATTTCTGGCGATATACATTTGCGAAACCACCACTTCCAATCAAAACCAAATCATCATTTTCTAAAACAAGATGGTGCACCCCCTTTATTCCGGGTAATCTTGTATCGGTCTTGCGCAAGAATTCGATTGAATTCACTTAGAATTTCATCTGACTTCTCCGCCGACTCGACTTGCGATATATTAAGATCCTGCATCAAGTATTCTTTGCTAAGAACTATATCGAGAAAAGAATCGAATCTATTATTGTTCAGCATAGTAGCAAGCTTATCATACACATATGCCCATCTGGACGGAAATCCTTGACCATATCGGTCTGTGGCATTAAAGTACCGATTAAAAAATGAAACAAGTTTGGGTCCGGATTTATATGAGTAGAATCCAGAGGTATCTCCGCAAAAAATATCTGAAATTTGTCTCAAGGAATTTTCACTAATCATATCTGAGACTCCTTTGGACTATTGAAATATATATGTGTATATATCAGTATGATAAAGCATTACGCCACTACACGAATCTCAATAGTAAAACGAAAGGTATCAGAGCAAAAACGAATATAGCTCTGATGCCTTCATCATTCTAAATTAGTTTTCCGAAGACAAAAAGCCTTTTACCTGTTCAATAAGTGCTTCCTGTGTATTTGCGCAGGGTCTCATTTTATTTGCCCAGTCGCGTCCCGGATGCAATTTGTCCCAAGGTGATTTTTCTTGTTCATATCGATTCTTTCCGGGATCATGATTGCCAAATCCATCGAGGACCAAGTTCCAAACAGGCTGGAATTTTTCAATCAAAAGAGATTCCGCGAGGGGAATCCAAATGTCATCGACTACAAGATAACGACAGAAGAAGTCTTCTTCATTTAAATTCTCCGCGGCTCTTACGGATTCCAAATGTTCACAAAGCCGCTTAAAGAGCGCCGTGCCAGGGTCGGCACCGAGACCAATTCCGCCTTTTCGCGCACCGGCCGGAACAGCCTTTCCTACATAAATTGGACGAGCAAATTTTCCTTCACGATTTACAGTCGACAAATCTTTATATGCCTCAAAATCACCAGTGTAATAAATGGCGTAGATTCCAGCACCTTTAAATTTTTCGGGAGGCAACGGATGAATTTTGCTTTTAAGCATTGCTCCGGCAACACTTTCCCCCAGGTTCCGTTTGTCTAACGGGTTATATGGAATTGGAGCAAAAATATCCTCTTTCTTTTTCGCCGCAGCCATTTATTTCTCACTCCTTTGTAGTTCTTTGACAACAGAGGCACCAACCATTTGGGCCAGTTTAACTGGAACAGCGTTGCCAATTTGCCGCATACTTTCAGTCCAAGAACCAAAGAAAAGATAGTCATCCGGGAAGGTTTGGATACGAGCACTCTCTCGTACCGTGTAATAACGAACAGAACCATCATCTAAAACAACAGAGTTCTCTCCACCAGGCACTCCATGTGCGCCAGCTTTTATTGTTTTAGAAGGCTCGTCCAAGATGCTGCCAGTATGACCAGTATAGGACCGTGCGCCAGGACGAAATTCATGATTGGGAATATTAACAGCAGCACTGCTCCGGGGATCAGGCAAATCAAAAATCGCGTCTCGAACGGTTTTCCAAGGTTTCGGGCTGTCTTTATATCCCGCGTATTTAGATGCAAATTGCTCTGCTTTTTTCAAATCGGTTTGGGTAGGTGTTGGGCGATTTTTTGTTGCAATTTTATGGATATCCCAGTATTCGTCTGTAACAAACTTAGAGTAGAGAAGTGCTTCTCTTGAATGCTCACCATCAGGGAAAGACCACTCGACGCCCAAATCCTCTCTAAAGCCAACGATAACCACTCTTTGTCGGGTTTGAGGTACACCGTAATCAGCTGCGTTTAACAGGCGCGGAACGACATTGTATTTTGTTCCGCTATAGTGCCCGCTGGTATGCAACTTTTCAAGATGTCCCAAATGCTCAACCCATGTCTCGTTCTCTTTACGTACAATATCGGGGTATGTTAGTTGGAGAAGAATGTAATTGAAATAGGTTGAAAAAGATTTTCTCAAAAGTCCTTTTACATTTTCAAAGACAAAAGCCTTTGGCTTTAGTTCTCTAACCGCGCGAACAGCTTCGGGGAACATATCTCTGCAATCATTGTACGCCTGATGCTTTCCGCCAAGTGAAAAAGGCTGACAAGGTGGGCCGCCCGCGATTAATTGAATGGAAGAATCAAAGGAGGAATAATCAATCAATCGTACATCTGATTGAATTACATTCCAATCTTTGGCGGGCGCATATCCACTGACAATATTCCCGCGAAGGGTATCGCAGGAGTCTTTGTCCCATTCAATTAGTGCGCGATGATTGCAACCAGCCATTTGCATTCCCATTGCCAATCCGCCAGCGCCAGTAAATAATTCAATCGAATTTACTATCATACTATTTCTCCATCCATGAATAAGTGAATTCGGTTTTCAAGCAAAGCGCGGTTTGATTTCTTCATCTCGCACTCCCATATAATCAAATAACTCCATCCGAGTCGTTGCAATTCGGCATACACCAACGCATCGTGAAGAACATTTTTTGAAAGCTTATTCTCCCAGAATTCAATATTGCTTTTTGGCAACCTTGTGTTTGGACACCCCGGATGCCTATGCCAAAAACATCCGTGCAGGAAGACGACCTTTTTCCTTTTCACAAAAACTAAATCGGGTTTTCCAGGAAGTTTATTCCAGTTAGTATACCGATAATGATAACCAAGCTTCCAAAACAAATGTTTAAGTTCAACTTCTGGTTTCGTGTTTTTATTCTTAACCAAGGCCATTTGCTTTCCACGTTCTTCCTTGGTCATGTTATCTGCCATAGAATCACCACCATGACTATTATCATTATATTGCATTTGCGGCAATTAAACAAGGAAAATAATCGAGTGAACAGCGTATTACTAAAGCATAAGATTCAATTATTTTTTGTTGGTGTTGATGAATAGCTTTCAAATCAAATGTGTGATAATGTTCGTGCTGATAAGAGGAGGCATCTATATGTTGGATTTTTCTGTTAGCCATGAATATAGAAAGAAGTTGGAACAACTATTATGCACATTTACTCCAGAACAGAAAGATTTGTTTGATGAGTGGATTGAACTTGCCTCGACAGTTATTTCCTCCATGGCAATGGAGTATAAAGTTGCTGGATACAAAGAAGGAATAGCCACAGCAAGAGAATTACCGCAAATACAAGACGGAGAAATTTGATTCTGTAAATCGGAGAGAAAATATGAGCTATAGACTACTTAAAGACCTGTACGACTATTTCTACACCCCACCGGAGTTCATGGCGCAGAAGCAGGAAGTGGAGGAATGCCACCGGGCACTGATTGAAGTACTGGAGAAACCGGAACGACGGCTGGTGTTGCAGATCATCGACTGTAAAGATCAGATTGCCGAGGATATATCCATTGATAGCTTTATCTCTGGATTTGAACTGGCATGGCAGTTCTCCAGGGAACTGAATCATTACGAAAAAGAGCGTTCGGTCTCTCGCTGTATGGCGAAGAGATCAGGCGCTCTTTCTATACCCACAGAAGAGAACTCAAAGTGAAAAAACGAATCATCACTGTCACAGCATTTGCCGCCTGCCTGGCCTGTATGCAGCTGCGTAGCCGTGAGCTGAAGTTATACGAAAACGGCAACGGAATTGGCATAACGGGATAACCCAAAAGCAGTACGATACAGGCCTGAACCTGATACCGTACTGCTTATTCTTCTGCTTTTTCCAATGCTTTGCTGAATATTTCGTGGACACGGACCAGTGAAACAATCTCGCAGATAAACTGCTCTGCTAATTCCTTTTCATCGAGCCAAGTAGTCTGGGGTGATAAGTATCCCAAGTCAACCTCTGCTTCCCGCTTTGCCTTACATATAGCTTTCTGAATGGAGAGCCATTGACCATAGGCACCGGAGCAGAGGTTTTTCTTTAATTTACGGATGGCATTTTTGTATGCTTTCTCCGCACCGCTGGGACCGTTGTAGTTTAGTCGTACAGCCAGTTCTTGAAAGGTCATTCCTTGCTCGCCCGGCTGGCCGATACCCAGGTAATATCGCACCAGATTCAACTCTTTGGGTTTTAGAACTTCCTTCATCAACTGGAGTAGGAGTACCCGGCGCATGTAACGGTCATAGGCCTTGGCCCTCCATAGCTGATGGAAAATACATCATCGCCCAGCTGCCGGATATGAAACAGCGTTCGGTATTCCTTCAGCAGCTCCGCCGCTACCTTTGGGGATACGTCCAGTTCCTCGCAGATAGCATCCATCAGCGCAGACTCTGAATTTTCCTCCGCCTTGGTACAGACATGAGCCACTTTGCGAAGCTGATTGTAACGGCTGGACGGAATGCTCAGAGAAAGAGAGCCGCGCGCGGCATAGTCCGCCATAGCCGCTTCTATGGCAGACGTTGCATAGGTCAGTAGCTTTGTCCCATAGGAAAGATCAAACTGCTTCGCCGCCTCCAAGAGAGCCATCGCGCCCTCCTGTTTCAAATCTTCTATCTCACACCACTCAGTGTGCTTCAAAGCCAGCTCCGTGAGATACCCTTCGTTCTGTGAGAGAAGCAGATCTGCGGCTTTTCTATCTCCGGCCTGTATCCGCAGGACCAGTTCTTCGTTGCTGGGGCAGTCCCCGGCAACAGCATACATATTCTTTGACATGGGATAGCCCCCTTTTCTTACTTCAACCGCTTTCTGGCTTCCGCATAGACGTGCTCCTGCTCCATGTCCTGCTCGTAGCCGTTGGCAGCGTAGTCGTTATCCATCAGCGCCTTGTCCCGGCAACACTCGGCCACATAGAGGGCTTCCCGGCGCATGTCATCGGATATCTTTCCTCTCTGATGATGTTTGCGGATGGTATTGGTGCGGGTGGAAAACAGGCGGTAGATGGGATGCTGCTTGTTCTGTTCTTTCTGACGCATCATGGCGCCGTACTGCCGGCAGGTCATTCGGTTATCCTGGGGTGCAATACCGTCACAGTATTTGGGTATGTGACCATTGGTGGTCAGAAAGTACTTTCCGCAGCCTTGGCACTGGCTGGGAGCATGACCGTGATGGAGCCCGTTCATCAAATCATAGGTGTAGAAATCCACGAGCCGCATAAAGGTCACTCGGTTGACAAATACCATTTCTTTTTCGTTTTTGGGACTGCGGGCAAACACATAGGAAGATGACATCTCCGGATGAACGGAGAACTGTTCTATATCCCAGCTCTGCAGCTCTTGCATTTCCTTCCAGAACCGTTCGCTGTTGAAACAGTCGTGAGCGGCGACAGCAAAGTAGGTTTCATTGCGTTTTCCCAACCGCCGCAGATAATCCAGCTCAAAGAACTTTCCAGCCGCGACAAAGTGATGGATAGCAATAGGGATGCGTGTGATAGCCGCGCAGAACATCAGAAACTCCTGCTGGAACTCCGAGTGTGGTATCCGTATTTTCTGAAAGGCACTGTCGTCAAACAGTCGGTTGATCCACGTTATGTCTTTTCCGTGGTCGTTATAGCAGAAAGGAGGATACCGCCAAATCAGTTCCGCTAAGTATATGATCCGGTCACGGAGCAGAGGGAACATCTGTGCGGCCTCCTGCTCACTACCCTGCACCACAACTGGAAGCAAAAATGTCGGCGCACCGCCGCTCTGTATGAGTTCACACATTTCAGTTTCTGAAATATTCAGGATGGATGCGGCGAAATGTCCAGCGGGGAACTCCTGCTCCTGATAAAAGACTTTGTCGTTCCAAATATCGAGAGTAGCGTGAATGAAGTTGTTGTTCTGCTTGATCCCCAGCGGCATTTCTCTGCCCTCCTGTCCCATATCTATTTTGAAACCGTCTTGCGACAATCTCATTATATCAAAATTGAAAGAATAATCAAGTGAAAGGACAAGAACCACGGTGTGGGCGTGGTCTCTGTCCTTATCTTTTTTATCTGGAGGTGTTCATTTGAACACAGAAAACAAAAAACGCTTTCGCACTATCGATGGAGAGTCGCTGATGAGTCTACCGCTGCAGCCGCTGAATTTTGTGGTAGACTCGCTGCTTTCCCAAGGACTGCACATCCTGGCGGGATCTCCGAAGGTGGGCAAGTCGTGGCTGGCACTGTGGCTGTCCGTTATAGTAGCGAAGGGAGAGCCTGTCTGGGGAATGGTTACCAGACAAGGTGCAACGCTCTATCTCTGCTTGGAGGACTCTACGCTCCGCATCCAGAACCGGCTATTCGAGATCACAGAGGATGCTCCGCCCAATGTCCACTTCTGCACCGAGAGCTGTATTCTCGGAAGAGGTTTGGAGAAACAACTGGAAACCTTTCTCATAGAGCACTCGGACACGGTACTCGTCATCATCGACACGCTGCAAATGATCCGTGGCGCCAACTACGACAATACCTACGCCAACGATTATCGCGACTTGTCCGCTCTGAAGCGGATCGCGGACGCACACGGCATCGCCATCCTGCTGATCCATCATCTGCGCAAGGAAGCAGCGGACGATGTGTTCAACCGCATCTCTGGTACCACGGCGATCAGCGGCGCGGTGGATTCCAGCTTCACTCTGGTGGAGGACAAACGCGGCAGCGGCAAAGCGAAGCTATTCTGTATTGGACGCGACATTGAGTACCGGGAACTGACGCTGGAGCGCAACGCCGAAAATGTGTGGGAGCTGCTATCCGACACCAAAGCGCAGCCGGAGTTGCTGGGAGACAGAATTATTTTTCTGATCTCTGAGCTGATGAAAGCCCGCACCGATTTTATCGGCACTCCCACAGAACTGACCGAGGTTATCGACCCTGTGGGTATAGAGCACATTTCTCCGAAAAAAGTGTCCCGGAGGATTCTGCAAAGTGCTGACGCTCTAAGCAAAATCGGTATTTCTTTTATGGTGCGCCGAAGCAATGGAAAACGGCTGATTGAGCTGCACCGTGCCGATAGTGCCGATACCCAGGGGGCCGCCGCTGTTGACCCTGTCGTCCCTGAGCGGCCTCGTGGGGCAGCTGGGGCCGATTTGAGGCAGGTTTCAAAGCCATGCGAGTAACTCCCCGCAACGCAAAACAAACGCCTTTTGGGGCCGCTTGTGGCCAGACGAGAAAGACGGGTTTCCGGCGTGGGAAAATCACCTCCGAAGGGCTCCCACCGAAGCCCAGCGAAGCGGGTTCGGTGGGAAGAGGACGAGCGACAGAGTGACTGAGCTTTGCCGCTTGCGGCGAAGCGAAGGATACGTCGTCCGCGAGGACGACGGCCAGCATCGCGTTTGTCTGGTCATCGGCACAGCCGCCGCCCGCCTTCCGCGCGATTTCCGGGCAGATGCCCGGACCCACTTCATCTGCGATTTGGAGGAAACGACATGAAAAAGGATATTAAATTCAGCACCCGTATGGCATCCGAAGACCGGGAGGCCATCAAAGATTTGGCGAAGCAATCCGGGATGTCAATGAGCGATTATGTGACCGCCTGCTGTCTGGGAAAGCAGGTGGTGGTCATTGACGGGCTGAAAGAGGTGCTGAAGGAGCTGAAGTCTATCGGCAGAAATCTAAATCAACTCGTCACCTTGGCACATATGGGACGAGTTACAGTAATCAACCTGGACAGTGTGCTTCAGACGTTCTCTGAACTCCGCGACACGGTTCGGATGATCCTGGAACGAAAGCGTTGGTGAACTATGGCAATCATCAACTTTACCAACTACAAGCGTGGACAGACCAGCGGCTGTATGGGCGCTGTGATGCGCTACACCATGCAGAATAAGAAAACAGAGTTCGATGGTCAACGATTGGTCACAGGTATCAACTGTCAGCCGGAATCTGTCTACGCAGATTTCATGACCACGAAGCGGCTCTACCACAAAACGGACGGCGTCATGTTCTACCACATGGTGCAGAGCTTCCCGAAAGACGAAGCGGTCGATCCTGTCACCGCACACTTGGCCGCGCTGAAGCTGGCCGAGTATTATGAGGGCTATGAGGTTCTGGTCTGTACCCACACAGACCGCGACCATATCCATTCTCACTTCCTCATCAACTCTGTCAACTTCGATACTGGAAGGAAACTCCACATCGCAAAGGAGCAGCTCCAGGAACTGCGCCAGCGCAACGACCAAGTATGTATGGAGTTCTCGCTTCCTGTATTCAAACCCAAAGAAGGAAGGAAGAAAACAAAGACCATGACCATTGGTGAGTATCACACGGCTGTCCGTGGTCAGAGCAAAAAACTGCAGCTCATGAATGTCATCAACGACTGTATGCGCCACGCCTCCAACCGGGAGGAGTTCATTGCGCTGATGGAGAGCGAGGGCTGCAAAGTCTGCTGGGAGAAATCGCGGAAGAATATCACTTACACTACGCCGAGCGGTTGGCAGTGCCGTGACCGCCTGCTGTTCGGGGACAAATATCTGAAGGAGAACATGGAATATGAATTCAGGATCAGAGAAGAAATTATCTATGGACGAACTGTTGGAAAAGAATCGACCTGCTCAGACAGTGCAGGCCACATCAGCGCTGACAGTACAGAGCACACCGCAACTCCTGGCACAGGAGCAGACACCTCTTCTCGAAGTGCATCCCACGAAAGAAGAATGGGAGGATCTGCAGAGCGACCTCTATGCGCTGGGTTACCACGCCGAGAGACAGACCGGCTATCTGAAGAAGGTCAGCGAACTACTGGAGCAGCTCCCGACCCGGACACAGGTGGACGAGCTGTCGAAAGCAGTGAAACATCTGGAGCAGATGATCGAACAGGCTGGGAAACCGAAAGAGAAGAGTTTCTCTCTGCCCAGCATCAGCCTGCCCAGGCTGCGTCTGCCGCATCTGGACGGACCGACATGGGTAGTCCTGCTGATGGCACTGGCGGCGTTGCTTCTGCTCTGGTGGAGGTTGGACGGCGTCTGGAGCAATCTCAGCCGTCTGCTCCAGTGACCGACAGCACTACCACACACCACTACGCAGACAGAAAAGCTCTGCGAAAAGAGAAGGAAAAGAAAATCGCCCAGGGTCACGCCCAGGACGATCACGAAGAAGAACAAATCTGGCAGCAGACCATGTGACGGTCTGCTATTTTTGTTGCCCGAATCAATTCGGGAGAAAGGAGCGCTATGGCTCGAAAGAAAAGGGAAAGCAATATCACCAGCGTCATGTATTCCTATGTGGGAACCGACGCGCAGTTCGATGAATTTCTGAAAATGATGATCCACGATTATCTGACTGTGGATGATCCGTACACAAGTCGGGAACCTGATTTTGTCGGTAACGTAGAATCTGGCGTTGCTTGAGTTCTTTTGTTAGCGATTCAAAATTTTGTGTGCTATGGTGTGTCGTGAAAACGGCACGCCATAGCGGAAAGGAAACGTTATGAAAGTTTGGCTCTACTACCGCCTGTCCCGCGATGAGGACGAAGAACTGAACTCTCTGACCAACCAGAGAAAAATCATATACAACTTTGCGGTCAGCAACGGTCACGAGGTGGTGGGCGAATCCTTCGATGATAATGTCAGCGGAATGCATTTCAACCGCGAGGGCATTGAGCGTATCTATGAGGTAGTGGAAGCGGGAAAAATCGAAGCCATCATTGTCAAAGACCTGTCCCGGCTGGGGCGACACCGAACGCAGACTGCCCTGTTCATCGACTACCTGCGGGAACATGACGTCCGTGTGTTGTCGGCCACAGAAAACATCGATACCTTCAACGAGAACGATGACCTGATCATCGGCTTCAAAGGATTGGTCAATGATTTCTACGCCAGAGATGGCAGCCGCCGGGTCCGTACCGGATACCGGCAGAAACAAAAAGAAGGGCTTGTGACTATTCCACCCTTCGGATACTTCAAAGACAAGAACACGAAAAAGGTTGTTATCGTGGAGGAGGCGGCGGAAACCGTTCGCATGATCTTCACCGCCTATATCGGCGGCAGCGGCATGAAAGCTATCGCCCGGATGCTCAACGAGCAGAAACGGAAAACACCGGCGCAGATACAGTTGAAGCTGCTGAACAAGCACCTGCCAAATACCCATAACGGGATTCTGAAAAAGTATTTGTGGGACGCGACAATGGTCGGACGTATCCTGAAGGACGAAAGCTACATCGGTACGCTGATTTGTCATAAGAGTGAGCGGAATAAAATCAACAAGACCTTTCGGTTCACTTCTCCTGACGAACAGTTCCGCCACGAAAACTATCTGCCCATGATCGTGACCAGAGAGATATGGGAACAAGCTCAGACTCTCCTTGCAGAACGCAAAGAGAAAAATGCACGAGCAGGAACGAATCGCGGCATTCTGAGATACGGCGGATTACTTCGCTGCAAAGACTGTGGTCGGACTTTTATCGGAAAGCGCATCAAACTGAAAAGCGGTGAACGAGTGGTCTATGTTTGTGACACCTACCATCGGTACGGCAAGGAACACTGCTCCTCTCACATGGTGGACGAAGAAGCACTGGACAGCTTAATCGGCGCAGAGCTCTTGCGCACCGAGAAAATGTACGAAGAAAACTGGTCACGGCTGGAATGGCTCATTGATAAATGGACACCAAAGGCTTCTATGGCCAGTGGCAAAATAACCAAGCTGAAAGAACACATTCTCCTGCTGGAGGAGGAAGTGGAGGTGATCCTGATGGAACGCATTCGGGATAAAGCCAATGCGGAACGCTATGATCGTATGATTGCAAAGCGTGAGGAGCAGATTGCGGAGGCAAGAAAGCAGATCGAAGAACTGCAAAATGTCTCGGAGGTGCTCCGCAGCCGACAGGCCAAGCTAAAAAGGGACATCAGCCTGATCGACGATATCCTTCAAGAGGGTAAGATGTCGGAGGCCCATCTGAGAATGCTGGTTGAGAAGATCCTCGTTCACGAAGAAGATGGAAAGCTGGATTTGGAGATCCGGCTGAAGGCTCCCTTCCGTGATCATCTGGATACTTTCGAAAATGGAGAGCAGACAGATTGCTTACTCTCAGCAGACTTCGACTATGACCGTCTGGGTGCGATCATTTATGGCGAATACTATGCGGGATAGGTGATAACGGATGCGGGTATGGCTCTATGCGCGGCTATCAAACGATGATGACCAAGAAATGAACTCTCTGCTAAACCAGCGGGAAATCTGCCAGGCGTTTGCCGAACAGCACGGATATACCATCGTGGGCCAGTCCTTTGATGACAATGTAAGCGGCATGAAATTCAACCGCCGTGGGCTGGATGAGCTCACGGCGGCTGTAGATGCTGATAAAATTGACGCTGTCATCGTAAAAGACTTATCCCGGCTTGGCCGCCATAGAACCCAGACTACATTATTCATCGACTACCTGCGAGGATGCAATGTACGGGTGGTCTCCGTGACTGAGGGTGTGGATACCTTCCGCGATGAAGATGACCTGATCATCGGTGTCCGGGGCCTGATGAATGACTACTACGCAAAGGACATCGGAAAGAAAATCCGCGCGGGATATCGCCAGAAGCAGAAGGACGGTATCGTGATCACGCCGCCTTTTGGCTACTGGAAGGACAAAAACACCAATCAGGTCAAAGTCCATGCGAAAGCGGCGATCACAGTACAAATCATCTATTCTCTGTACTTACAAGGATGTGGTCAGAAAGAAATCGCTCGCAGACTCAATGCCATGGGGCGAAAGACACCGGCGCAGCTCCGGGCGGAACAGTGTGGTAGAGAGTTTCAAGCAACACATAAGACTCGTGATGGCAAATTCATCTGGACATACGCCAGCGTGAAGAATATGCTGGTGGAGGAAGCCTATACTGGGGTTTTGGTAAACCATCGCACAGAAACCAACAGCGGCAAAGTCAAGCGGCTGACTCAGAATGAGTGGTATCGGCATGAAGGCTTCTTCCCGGTCGTCATTGAGCGGGAGGAATGGGAGCAGGTGCAGGAGTTGCTCAAGAAGCAGGCTCGTCCAGCGAATGGAAACAAGGCAAAACACCGCTACGCAGGACTCCTGACCTGCAAGGAATGTGGAAATCCATTCATTCCTATGATTCGTTACTGGAACGGCAGTAGCCGTGTGGAGTATGTCTGTCGTGGTTATCATCGGAACGGTAAGAGTTATTGTGCCTCTCATCGTATCCATGAGGAGGTGCTGGATGAGGGAGTATGGGAGTTCGTTTCCACAGTACGTGAAAGTCGTACGAAAGAATTGAAAAGACTGGCGCAGATGCAAAAAATGTGGGCGTTGAGAAAACCAATCCTCGACGCCCACATTTCGTCGTTACAGGAAAGAATTCAAGTGTTAGAAAAGGAGATTGATGAGATAATGATGGAGAAAATAAGAATATAACGGCCAGAAACTTGCAGATAAACTTATGTTCTGTGACTTAACCAAGAATGAATTGCTTTCAGGAATAAATACTCTCCCTCTGAAAAGCTGTAGCTTGCGTTGCTATTATTGGAAATAGTAGCAAATTTTGTAATCCAAGCTGTTTTTGCAGTCTTTCCGCCGCTTATAGATATTTCCTCGGGCCGAGTATAACTATCCTCAAACAGTTCTGTCCAGTTTGAACTAAAAATAGCGATGTCTCTACAGTTTGCGATTGTAACACAATCCCATATGTCTACAACTTTGTTTATGCCGTTGATGCTGTTTTCATAATTTTGTTTTCCCATTAAAGCATTTGCTTGCTTATAAACTTTGGGCGGAATTCCGCGCGTAAGCCATTTGTCTCCGTACTTTTTCTGAAGCTTATCGGCAAAATCAGATTTAATTATCAATTCAATGTCTTGTATAAGCGTATAGGACTCCGCATTGAATTGCTTTGAATTATCTCGAATCCACTCTCTAAGCCCATCAGGTTCAAATTCTGGTTGTGCCTCGCTAATAATTGACTGGAAGGTACGCCAAACTCTTGCTTTCCCGCCACTACCATAATTTTTGCGGATTCCTTCCCTCTCTTTCTCACTTATAGCTCCAAAATAAGACACGAGCGGTGCCAAATAAAGTTCTACCATTTCCACAAGAGCTTTTGTGTCCATAATCTTAGGATTGATTTTGTCTTTTGTAATCAAAAAATCAGTTATATCATTCAGAATGCGGAGAAGTGCATGGATAGTATTATTAATTGTGAGTACACCAGAATTAGAGTCTCCGAGTTCCCATTCCTCTGGCAGTTCATTTCTGAAATATTGGAAAGTTTCCATGAGAAATGGCAACAGAATATCACGCGTAGCATCGTTACTCCCACGATCAAATGTGCCAGCCTCTATTTCGTTATTGTCTTTTCCAAAACGCGTCAAAAAGTGAGTTGATTTTAATCCACTTTCGATGGTATCAATAGTCAGACAACAATATGTAGAAGCCTCATTTTCACCTATCACGATTCTGTTAAAAAACGGAGATGATTGTAGCTCACCCAATCGTTGAGCAATATTTAACCGAAGAGCCTTCCTCTGCTTGTTTTTATCCTCGGATGTCCACAGTAAATCCGCATTTAGCGTGTTTTGGAGATTTTTAGAAACTGCTTTTTGATTCTCGTTAATTTCCATAAACAGTTCAACTTGTTTATCTTTATCTAAATTAACAAAAGCGACTACCGGAACTGTATTGTCCACGGCATGTTTTGACTCAGCATATCCGTATAAACGGTGTTGCCCATCAATAATATAAGCAGAACGATATAACTGAGGCAGATAAAGAATACCAATGCGAGAAATAGCATTTTCAACCTGAGGTGCAGCAAGATCAAAGCGTAATTTTTTCCCGTTGGTATCAATGCTGATGATTAAGGAATTAGGGAAAAAACCTTTATTATCAATAAACTTCCTAATTTCTTTCAGCCTTTGCTTTTTTATGATTCGCTGATAGGTCGGCATCATATCACTATTTGCCTCGTTGCGATGTAAGACATATGCCAGTTTTAGAAGTCTTTCAGGCTCAATTGAAAATGAGTAGTATGTATATCCGCCCATTTGACCTTCAATGGCAGGAATCCTATTCTCCATTGCTCCAATTTTTTGCCCCGCAAAAAGTGTCCCCAAAAGTTGGTATCTTGCACAGGTGCCCAAATGCTTTGCAAGTTCAGCGAAGTATTTTATACCGTATTCATCAAAGTGATAAATTCCCAAGTCCTTCATACGGTTTCGATCAGGCTCGGTTATCTCGTAGTTTTTCGTAGCAAAAATATATTTTACTTTTTTTCCCCTGAACTCTTTCTCACGACGAACGGTTTTAAACAAGCCTTCTTTAATTCCTTTGATCGCCTCAAGGTCGGTCTTAAAATCGCCCTTCTTCCCGGAAAGAGCACATTTACACTCTATAAAAAGGATAGTTTCTTCATCAGCAGCAAACACATCAATTTGCTTGGTGGTATTTAGGCATTCTGTTCCATATGGGATTTCCAGATGTCTATCCTTATTCATGCAAGAAAAACCGAGATTAGCAAAAAGGCACCAGACTTCATCCTCAAACTGCTCATCTAAAGGCTTTGGACGTTTCATGCGAACCACCGATTTTAGTTCCTTATCGACAATCCAGCCTTCACTTTCTCTTTTTCGCTGGAGCTCATATTCAAATCTTTCAAATATGTATGACTGGCTACGATGCTTTTTGACACCTATCAATTCTTTACCAGACACAAGCTTGTCCATAAAGCTCATATTTCAAAGCCCCCTAAAGGTTAGTGAAAATGTATTCTTGAATCTGTCCTCGTTTTGCGTTTTCGCCACCGATCAAACTTGCTCTACTTAATTCCAAGCACCGATCATCTTCTTCATAAAAAATCTCATGAATCGTGGCATGTGCAGCGTTTGTAAGAATATAATAAGCACCCTTCTCTTTAATAAAATCGATTAAAGCCTTAAGCCTATATTGATCATCAAGAGAAAATAGCTTCTGGTTATATTTGATAAAACCATTATGGTTATGTGAAACCGTATATGGCGGATCTAAAAATACCAAGTCACCAGGACCAATATTCGTTCTAACGCAATCAAAATCTCCTGCTTGCAATGTGGCGGATTGCAGAATTTTTGATGCTGATCTTAATTTATCTGCTTCAACAAAATTTTTTGTTCTGTTGCCGTAGGGAACATTGTACTCGCCTTTTGCATTAACACGATAAATTCCATTAAAGGACGTCTGATTCAAATAAATAAACCTCGCTGCAGTCTCAACAAGGGTTGTCGGATGCGAGGCTCGAACTCGATAGTATTCTTCTGCAGTATTTACATATCTCTCCAAATGCGCAATTACACCATCTGGATCGTCTTTAATCGCACTATATGTATCAATAAGTTCACTATTAAAGTCAGACAAATAGGCATTCCCTTGAGGGGCTAAATAAAAGAATATTGAAGCACCGCCCAGGAAAGGTTCATGGTAACAATTGAATTTATGATTTCCGATGATAGAATCCAAATGTTTTACTAACCAGGATTTCCCGCCAGCCCATCTCAAAAAAGGTTTTGCGTATATGTTCTTCTTGTCTGTCATAAGAGCATCACCCGTCTGAAAGGATACTATCATTTCGACCGAAAATTCTCCAAAAGCCCATAAAATGATATATTTTTTATTATACAGATATTTTCCAGAAATGACAACATTATAGTTCTAAAAATTCCCGACCTGATCCTACCCATAGCAGTTCAAAGCATCATAGACAAAATAAAAGAACCACCAGTTAATAATTGCATTATCTGGTGGCCCATTTATAGAAAGAAGCGCTGCCGCCGACTTCAGAATAAAAAAGTTAACAGACCGCTCCCTTAGTGGTCTGTCAACTTTTTTTGGTGCGGGCATGGGGACTCGAACCCCAACGCCGGAAAGCACGAGAACCTAAATCTCGCATGTCTACCAATTCCATCATGCCCGCAGATATGAGCGGCAGGGTTTCCTGTCGCTATTTTATTCCCCTTTGATTTTTACACGGCGAAGGGCCCGAGGCGGAGCGTAACGCTTGATCCGCGTCTATAAAAACAGAACGAACTTGCTTTTACCAAATGCTGAATGCAGCGAGTGTTGGGGCGAAAACCTACACTGAGGTGACAGCACCTAAATCTCGCATGTTTACCAATTCCATCACAGGCGCATATGAGTAGCTGAAGAATGAAGAATATTATCGAACTGCTATCTGTAAAAATAAAAGCGGAAAAATCATAAGAGCTTTACGCAGGCATATGCCCCTTTAGGGCATACGCCATTCTGTCAGACCATTGGCACTCCGGCCCATTACAACGCCTGCTGCGGTAGAAGGACTGCTAAACACTCTGCTCTCCGTGAAAGTCCAGTCCGCATCGATGATGCCGGTTTCAATCAGTTTTTGCCTAAGTGTGCAAATCTGCTTGGGGCAGGAGCGTGTCACGGTATCCGCAATCTGTGATCCCTTCAAGACCACAAAGCCCTCATTGGTCTGCATTCCTTTCGCATTTGCGCCACGGGCTGCCTGTATATAAGGTGTTTGACTGCCAGGTTCTGCATCGCCCGCTTCTTCTGCTATCAACGGTTCCAGGACCTTATGCCCCAAAACATTATTGATCATGCAGATATTATATAAGAACTCCTCCATTTCTGCCTGTTCCGCTTCTGTCAGGGAGGCGTCAGCGGGAATTGCAGAGTTCTCAATATAGTAGCGGTCTGCCTCTTTTGCAAGTAAATAGCAACGATGCTCCAAATATTTGATATGAGCTTTATTAAGGCGATTGTCTTTGCTGATAAATACAATGCACTCATTCCAGAAATCTTTGCCAGTGGGAGCATCATGCTGTTTCAAGTGATCGTATACATTCTCTGCTTCGCCAATGTATACAATTTCTCTCTCGTCAGAGTCGCTTTTTCCAAACAGGAAATAAACACCGCAAGCGGCTAGATCTTTTCTGTCACCACACTTTTTTACATCAATACGCGGGATTTTATAACGCTTTTCCATTCCAATTCGAAAGTTCACATACCCACCGTTTGTAAGGGTCTCCTTCGATCAGAAACAGAGATATTGTTTTCCAAACATCGCCATAGCTCTGCCTCCAATCAAACTTTCACTGAGGTGACAGCACCTAAATCCTGCACGTCTGCCAATTCCATCATACCCGCGTATGGCGCGGCGGGCGTCTGCCGCTGATTTTTTAATTATAGCACACTCGCATATTACTGTCAAAAGCATGTTTCCCGCGCGGCGCCGCAAAAGGGCCGCGTGGGGAAGGCCGGATGCCCCGGGCTTGAACATTGGGGGGATCTGCGGTACAATGGGACCGAATCAAATCCGTTTTGGCGG
>OIYT01001264.1_pt1 | contig 18508 bp, 15 predicted proteins | sample 1588201 | NCBI WGS metagenome assembly OIYT01 (sample SAMN03283260) | human gut metagenome | biome: human-associated habitat; material: feces | host: Homo sapiens | place: USA | collected 2013
CGTGCTCGGCTACGAGCTCAAGACCGCCGTGGGCACCAGCGTTTTCATCATGGCCTTCACAGCGCTCACCGGCGCGGTCTCGCACTTCGCCATCGGCGGCGCGCCGGACTGGACGGTGTTCGCGCTCTGCGTGCTCTTCACGCTCGTCTGGGCGCGCATTGCCGCCGTGTTCGCCAACAAGGCTTCGCCCAAAACGCTCAACCGCGCGACCGGCGTGGTGCTCGTCATCCTTGGTGTGGTCATCATGCTCTTCAACGTTCTGGCATAAGAAAAAGCCGCCCGCAGGCGGCTTTTTCAGGAAAGCAGCTTTTCCAGCAGCTCGGCGAAGAACGAGCGCAGCACGACCTCGCCGCCCTCGCCCTCGGCGGTCAGCACACCGTCGCACAGCGGCTCGAACGCCGCGCCCCACCAGCTCATCAGAAAGCCCGGCTCCAGCGCGCACCACACGAGCGCGCAAAGGAGGCCGACGGCAAGGGATATCTCGATCTTCCGAAATTTCATAAGAAAAAACCGTCCGTTTCAAGTGATAGCTTGAGTATGGACGGTTTTTTCGTTTTTCAAACAAAAATCGTGCAGAAGGTTTGCAGTTCCGCGCTCCGCAGCACGCTGCAGGCCGCGCGGCAGATGTCCTCCTCGCGGAACAGTCCGAACACGGCGCTGCCCGAGCCGGTCATCGCGGCACATTCCGCGCCGTGGACAAGCAGAGCGCGCTTGATGTCCTCGATGCGCGTGCGCTGTTCGTCCGGGAGTACCTGCTCAAAGACGTTTTTGACGCTCGCGCACAGCGCCGCCGCGTCGCCCGCTTCCAGCGCGGCGAGCAACGCCGCCGTGTCGGGTCGATCGGTCAGCGCCACGCGGTCCGACCGCTGAAAGAGCGCGGGCGTAGAGATGGGAAAGTCCGGCTTGCAGACCGCGGCATAGAGCCTCGGCGCGTTCCGCAGAGCAGTCAGCCTTTCGCCCCTGCCCTCGGCAAGCTGCGTGCCGCCGCGGACACAAAACGGTACGTCGCTGCCGACACGCGCGCCGATCGTCTCAAGCCGCTCGTCCGTGAGCGTGGGTGCGATCAGATCGCGCAGCGCGCGCAGCACGGCGGCGGCATCCGCGCTGCCGCCCGCCATCCCGGCCTCGGACGGGATGCGCTTGGTAAGCGTGATGTCGATGCCGCCGTGATAGCCGAGCGCCTCGCAGAAGGCGTTCGCCGCCTTGACGGCAAGGTTGCGTTCGTCGCACGGAAGCTCTGCGCCCGCGACGCGGCAGGCGACGCCTGTGCCGTCGGTGAGCGTCACGGTCACATCGTCGCAGAGCGAAACGGTCTGCATGACCATCCGCAGCTCGTGATAGCCGTCCGGGCGCTTGCCTAAGATGTCCAGCGTCAGGTTGAGCTTAGCGTAGGCGGGGATCGTTTGTGTTTTCATCTTCTCTTTTTCTTGTGCTGGATCTTTTTCTTCTCCTCCGGCTCCGGCTCGTCGCCGAGCCACGCGCCGCAGTGCGGACAATGCTTCGGGTTCCCGCGCCCAAGGCTCTCATGGCACTGCGGGCAGCGGTAGTACAGCCACCACACGAGGATGGACAGCAGCACCATCGCCAGACCCAGAAGCCCCAAAAACGTGCTGTCAAAGCCCCACACGCCGACACCGGCGACGAACGCGCCGCCGAAGAGAAAAATGTCCTGCCATGCTCTGGCTTTCTTGTAGTTCATCGAATGGTCCTCCTATTTGAAAAAGCGCCCGCCGAGGGGCGCTTTTTCGGTATATCGGTTATCGGATCTTGCGGGCCTCGACGTAGTAGCGCTTATCCTGCGCGTGACCCATCGAGAAGGTCTTGCGGGGCAGCACGCCGTCGGCCATGACGGTCTTAAACAGCTGCTCCTTGCCCATCGCGGGCAGCAGGAAGCCCATGTTGCCCTCCTTGGAGCCAAGCTCGCGGGTGACCTCGTCGCCGTGGATGTAGTCCACCTCGCCGCCGTGCTCCTTGATGTACGCGTCGATGAACGCCTGGAGGGTGCCCACCGCCAGCTGGACCTTGGGGTCGGGGACGGTGATGAAGCCGGCGCGGCCCGCGCAGGTGTAGGCGATGGTGTGGCCCTCGCCCCGGCCCTCGTGGGCGCCGGGATAGAACGCCAGGAAAGCCTCCAGCATCTTCTCCGGCTCCACGCCGAAGACGACGCGGTGGATGGGCTCAAACTGGAGGGCGTCGTCGTGGTTGTTCACCACCTCCACCAGGGCGTACCGGGCGGGCAGGCTGGCCCACTCGCTCTTCGGCGTGACCTTCTTCAGGTTCTCGTAGCACTGCTTGGCGGTAGCCAGGGAGTGGTTGCCGTCGCCCACGGCGAACAACAGCGGGGCCACGCCGCGCATGCCGTACTTCTTCTCCATGGAATCCTCGCTGCAAAGGCCCCCCAGGGCGTCCGCCGCGGCGTCCATCTGGGCGTCGGACAGCTTCCAGCCCGTCAGGTGGCCGCCGCCCTGCTGGAGGTCGAAGTCATAGAGCTTCTCCATGGCGGCGCTCTGGGCGGCCATGGGCTCGATGACGGTGCGGTCCGGGTCGTCGATCAGCAGCATGACGTGGGGCAGCTCAATGGGGGCGTCCTGCCGCACTCGGACCCGGGGCGGGATACGGGAGAGGACCGTGCCCTCGGTGGCGCGGATCAGGGCGCCGCTGCCGGGGGTGAAGTCATACTGGTCCAGGTCCACCATGCCGATCAGACCGTGGCGGACCCTGCCGTCGGACTGGGTGCGCTCGATGTAGATCAGGGAGCCGGGCAGCGTCTGGAAGACGCCGTCGTCCAGATACCGCTCCATGGCCGCGTTGATGCCGGCGATGTGTTCGTCCACATTGGGGTCATTCAATCTGGCCTCCGGCAAAATCATCCGCAGCGTGGAGGCCGCGCCGCCCACGGTCTCCTCCACCGCCTGCCAGTACTCCGGCTGGGAGGTGAACTGATCGCAGGCCACCACGGCCCATTTGGTCATGTCCGCGTCCTTTGGCAGAAGGATGTCGGCGGGATAGAAACCCAGTTTCTGGAATTTTGCGTTCATATGGCGTCTCCCTTCAAATTTTATTTACGGAACTTCTGTTGTTCTTGTCAGATTTTCCGGCCCTTACAGCGCCGCCTTGATGGCCGCCAGCAGGTCGCCGAACTCCTCGTAGGCGGGCAGCTCGGGATGGTCGGCCTTGATCTTGTCCGTGCTCTTGAACAGGAAGCCGGCCTTGCTGGCCTGGATCATCCCTAAGTCGTTGTAGCTGTCGCCGCTGGCGATGGTGTCATACCCGATGGACTGCAGCGCTTTCACCGTGGTCAGCTTGGACTGGGGGCAGCGCATCCTGAAACCGGTAATCTCTCCGCTCTCCGCCACCTCCAGGGAGTTGCAGAAAATGGTAGGCCAGCCCAGCTTTTTCATCAGAGGCTTGGCAAACTCCTCAAAGGTGTCGCTGAGGATGATGACCTGGGTAAGGGAGCGCAGCTCGTCCAGAAACTCCTTGGCGCCGGGCAGCGGGTCGATCTTGGCGATGGTGGCCTGGATCTCCTTCAGGCCCAGGCCGTGCTCTTTCAGGATGCCCAGCCGCCAGCGCATCAGCTTGTCGTAGTCCGGCTCGTCCCGGGTGGTGCGCTTCAGCTCCGGAATTCCGCTGGCCTCGGAGAACGCGATCCAGATTTCGGGCACCAGGACGCCCTCCATGTCCAGGCATACAATATTCATGAAAATTCCCCCTGTTTTCGGCAGTTTTTACGCGCTCCGCGCCACGGCCCAGCAGCGGGTCCGGCGAGGCTTTTCAGCGCGGCGTGAAAAGCCATTTTAAAAATTTCCGGCTTTATTATACAATAATCCGTCGCCGCTTTCAATCCCATTTTGGCTAAATCCCCCGAAAAGGTCGCCCTTTCCCGCCGCATAGTTTCCGCGAAAGCGGACAATCTATGGGCAAATCCCTTATATGGGCATGAATGGAGGTTGATCCATGGTAATCGACAAGATCGCGCTGGTCCTGACCATCATCGGCGCCCTGAACTGGGGCGGTATCGGCCTGTTCGGCTTTGACACGGTGGCGTTTCTGTGCGGCGGCCAGATGGCCGTGCTGTCCCGCGTCATCTACGCGCTGGTGGGGCTGGCGGGCCTGTGGTGTATCACGCTGCTGTTTCGCCGGGAGGAAGCGACCGGCCAGTCGCCTCACATGGCCTGACGGCAATACAGACGGGGAGGGACGCTTTCAGGCGTCCCTCCTTCCGTCATGTTCAGCTCTCCTTTTTCCGCATCAGCTTCCTGTTCTGCTCCAGCAGCTTGGCGGAAACAATATCCAGCTGCTCCACCTCCCGGTAGTGGTCGGCGAGACTGTTCTCCTGCATGGAGGTCTCCAGCCGGCTGCGGAATACCAGTTTCAACAGGATCGGCGTCAAAATCGTGCCGCCGATGACCGTGATGATCACCGGGGTCATCAAGGAGGCGGACAACACGCCCAGAGCCAGTCCCCGGTTGGCCACGATCAGGGCCACCTCGCCCCGGCAGACCATGCCCACGCCCACCTGCACACACTCCTGATTGGTATAATGGCACAGCTTCGCGCCCAGGCCGCAGCCCACCACCTTGGAAATCACGGAGACCAACAGCAGCAGCGCGGCAAAAACCACCAGACTGCCGTTCAGGCCCGTCAGCCGCACATTGATGCCAATGCCGGCGAAAAACACCGGCGTCAGCAGCAGATAGCCCAGCGGCTCGTATTTGGACTGGATGTAGGTGGCTTTCGGGGTGCGGGCGATCACCAGGCCCGCCACATAGGCGCCGGTGATGTCGGCCACGGCGAAAAACTCCTCCGCGCAATAGGCCATCACAAGACACAGGACAAAGGCCAGCACCGGATAGCGGCGGAGATTCCGCTCGTGGGCCCGCGCCATCATCCAGCGGAAGAGGCGGTTGGCGCCGTAGCCCACGGCGCCGGAGAAGACAAAGAACAGCAGGATCTTCACCAGCACCGACAGAACGCTCTCCCCGCCGCCGGCCACGCTGCTGACCAGCGTCAGGGAGATCAGGCCCAGTACATCGTCGATCAGCGCCGCCGCCAGGATGGTGTTGCCCGCCTTGGTCTCCAGCTTTCCAAGCTCCTTCAGGGTCTCCACTGTGATGCTGACGGAGGTGGCCGTCAGTACCGTGCCGACGAACACGTCCTCCAAAAAGCCGGTGCTTTCGATCATCCCCGTCCGTCCCGCGATCCAGGCGAGGCCGGTACCCATGGCCAGGGGTACCAGCACGCCCAGCAGCGCCACCAGAAAGCCGGCCCTGCCGCTGTGCTTCAGTTCCTGGAGGTCGGTCCCCATGCCGGCGGAGAACATCAGCACGATCACGCCCAGTTCGCTGAGCTGGGTTAAAAATTCCGTCTCTGTCAGGACGTCCAGCATGGCCGGACCCAGGATCAGACCCGCCAGCAGAGCGCCCACCACCTGGGGCATCTGGAATCTCCGGGTCAGGATGCCCAGGAGTTTCGTGCTCAGCAGGATCAGGGCAATATCCAACAGATAATGATAGGACATGCAAATCACCTCTTATAAACTAGACGGCCTCCGGCCGTCCGCAATCGATTACCCATCTTCTTGGCCCTATATTTTAGTCCTTCCGCCCTGTTTTGCAACCGTGGATTCGCACAAAAAGCGCCTGTTTGTCTTTTCGGAACTTTGGCAAAAAGCAGCCGCGGCTTCCTTGCCTCCCGCCGGATTTTTGTGGGCAAAGGTCCGGATTTACCTTGTGTTTGCTGTAAAGAAATGCTAATATATAAATTGTATACACATTTCTTTCATTTCTTTCATTCCACTGTGATTAAGGATCTGGGAGCAAACATGAAACGGAGGAAACGAATATGAAACGCGCAAAGAGATGGTTGGCGGGCCTGATGGGCGCCGTCCTGCTGGTGAGCCTGCTGCCCGCGGCCGCGCTGGCGGAGGAGGACCTCCCGGAGGAGGAGCCTGTCCCCGTCGAGGAGCCGGCGGAGGCCCCCGCGGAAGAGGCGCCTCCCACGGCAGCCGGGGACCCCGCGGACGGCGAGGTCACGCTGGCGGAAGTGGGAGCCACAGAGACGGGTGGCTCCACGGGCTCCGGTACGGAGACGGAAGAGCCGCCGGCGACGGACAGCCTTACCCGCGCCGAGCTGGCGGGCTTGATCTATGCGAATCCGACGCTGAGAGCGTATATTGACGAATTCACTGGGGATACACCGTCTTTCTCTGACGTCGAAGCTATTCGGGCCTCCGGGCATGCGGACGCGATCTATGCCCTGGCCAGGGCTGGAATCCTGCTGGGGAAAGGCGATACAGGAAATTTTGACCCCAATGATTCCACAACCCGTTTGCAGGCGGCCGTGGTCCTCTGGCGCGCGCTTGGGCGGCCCGCACCCACAGCGGAGCAGGACATTTTCACGGATATTCCCTCTAACAATCCGGATGCGGTGGATGCCGTCAACTATCTTGTTGCCAGGTGGATTTTATCTTCAGGAGACGCTGTGGGCGGCGATGGTTGTTTCAGCCCGGGCGACCCGGCTCAGGCCGAGACCGTTTCGGATTGGATCGATCTTGCGACGGACGGCAGAGTGATCACCCGCGCGGAGCTGGCGGGGATGCTCTATGACAATCCGGCGTTGAACGCGCGTATTACCGAATCCGCCGAAGGAAACGCGGAACCTGTGTTTGCCGACGCTGATGAAATTTCGGAGTTTTATGGCGAATACCAGACCGCGATCTATGCCCTGGTCAAAGCGAACATCCTGAGCGGATCCAAGGATGGGGATACGGTCACCTTTCATCCCGGCGGCGCCGTGATGCGCTATGAAGCAGTGGTAGCCATCTGGCGCGCAACAGGTATGGACCAAACCGCTGAGAAGCAGACATGGTTCGGCGATGTTGACAGCATCACCGGCAACTCTGCGGCGGACGACGGGCTTTCCGCGGCGTTTGATTCCCTTGTCGCCCAGGAGATTCTGACCGGGGACGACGTCAAGGCAGGCTCTGACGGTTTCAAGCCGCATGACTATACAAAAGCGAGATATCTTCTGAAATGGCTCGACCGCGTGCCCAGCGGCGGGGGCGATGACCCGGACCCCAGCGCCCTCACCCGCGCGGAGCTGGCGGAGATGATCTACGCGGACGAACGGCTGCGGCAGAATATTGATGATGCCGCTGTCGGGCAGGATGAAGTAACCTTTGGCGATATTGCGGACTGCACCTCTGCGCAGAGTGCAGCGATCGCCAAAATGGCCCAGGCCCGGGTCCTGAGCGGAGTCGCCCCCGGAGAGTTCCGCCCCGAAGGGCCCGCCACCCGCGTCCAGGCGGCGGTGGTCCTCTGGCGCGCCACCGGGTGCCTGAGCAACAATACGCCGGTGACCCTCCTCTACACGGACCAGGGCGATATCCCGACTTGGGCGACAGCCGCGATCAACTGCCTGTACGCCTTGGGCATCCTTGAAAATGCTGAAGAGGATTTCCGCCCAAATGCCCCTGTGATGGCGGAGGAGGTCCAGGCATGGCTTTATGCGTATAATGCGGCTACTAATATTGGCGATATCGCCGCCTCCGGCGGCGTCTCCCGTGCGGAGATGGCCGCGATCTTCTACGAGGCATACAAAGACGCGCTCCCCGACCTCTATACATATACGACCTCGACTTTCACGGACATCTCTGACTGTACAGAAGATCAGCGGGCGGTGATCACTCTCTTCAACAACCTGATTTATGATGGTGATCATCCCGTTATCGTGGGCTACGCCGACGGGTACTTCCACCCCCATGACCCCGTGACCAAACAGCAGACGGCCGCTATCCTTTCCCGCATCATCCAATATATCGAGCGGGAGGCCGGCGGCGAAAGCGGCGGCGAGGCGGCGGTGTCCCTGGCCAGTTTGGGCGAGGTCACTCTGCTGGACGACAATTGGTATGACGACACCCTTACCTTCCTCATCGCCCGGGGACTTGCGACGGATTCCGCAAACGAGATCCACACCAACTCCGGCGCGCCCGGCATCGGGAGCGAGCTGGAAGCATGGAGCAGTGCTGTTCAGCCCGCCGTGCCCACCTTCTCCCCCGCCGCCGGGATGTACTCTGGAGATCAGCTGGACATCACGATCACAGCGCCCAGCGGCATGACGGTCTATTACACCACCGACGGATCTGATCCGACCACCAGCAGCACTGCATACACCGGCCCGTTCACCATCACCGGGACGACGACCGTCAAGGCCATCGCGGTAAAAGAGAATACGTCGATCGGCCTTGACACCATCCCCGTCGTCACCGCCAAATACAGCCTTTATACAGAGGGCGAGGGATACATCGTAGAGAGTGACGGCACCGCCACCGTTTTCACCCTGGAGGGCCTGAAAAACGCGCAAACCAACGATTTTGTTACCATGATCGTTGTGGGCGACCAGTCCACGATCGAAGTGACCGAGAACATTACCCTGACCAAGGAGCTGGCGGTCTACGGGACTTTGACCATTGCCAACGGCCGTGTCCTGACCGTGGAAACCACGGGCACCTCTGCCGAAATGGAATACGCCAACTACTGGCAGAACATGGGGGCGTTCCTGCACTTTACAAAGGAAGCAGAGGGCGAAACCAACCGTGTGCGGAAGATGTACGGCAGCCGGGAGGCCGCGCTGGAAAATCTGAATATGGAGGGCTATGACCTCTTCCTCGTGGCCCTCTGCGGCGGCGACCTGACGCTGGAAACCAGCATCGAAGCATCGACCGTGCTGGTGCTGCTGACGAATGAGGACGGCGCGGGCGCCCTGACCATCGCGGACGGCACCACCGTAACGGCTCATGAATTTGGAATGCCTATCGAGGGCAGCAAGCTGATCGTCAAAGAAAATGGCCAGCTGGTCATTAACGATTATTCTGAGGAGGAGAGCGGCGCCGCCTGGGTCAACGGCGACGTGGAATTCTTTGGCGCTGACCCTCAGATCCCGGAGCGCCTGGAGTGGAATGACAATGCCTATTACACCCACCTGGTGGCCCTCTGGTATGGCGAGGACGGAACTGTCGTTCAAAACCTGGGAGACCATAGCGACGATATCTGGATGACCCCGCTGGACGAGTACGACATCGTTTTCGCCATGATGCGGTATCAGTCCGCCGCTGAAGGACCCGGGGACGGATGGACGTATGAAATTCTCTCTGCGGAAAGCCTCGATTTCGACGGACTTGAATACCTCCAGCGCGAAGACAGCGAAAGGATGTTCCTGACCGGTACGGATTGGGATCCAGCCCACAATATTACTTATACAGAGGACGGCACCATTTATTCCCTGCCCGTGTATTCCCAGCTGCCGGATATCGGCTATTACAGAGAGCCGGAGGTCAGCACGGAGACCTACATCAACGGCTGGGACTACTCTCCTATCTCCGATAACGTATTCTACCTGTGCGTCAATCCGGACGAATGGTTCATGAAGGACTCGACTTATTCGCTCGGCACTCTCACTCTCAAGAATGGGAACGGGGACAAAATCTCCGCTGAAGCGGTCGAGGGCCAGCAAGGCGTCTGGGAAATCACCGTTACGGACTGCCATTTTTCCGCGGAGTATGAACTCCAGGTGATGCAGGATGAAGAGACTGTGGCCACGATCAGCAACGGCATCTGGATCGGCGAGGCGGACGAGCAGCTGGTCTGCAGCGATGCACGCCTGTCGGAGGACTTCTCCGACGTCGTTTTCAGCGAGGACATCCAGGGGGAAATCTCCGACACCCTGACCCTGAGCCCCGGCAGCAGCAAGGACGTTGTGTTCTACCTGCTGAGATACGATTACGACGGTGAAACCGAGACCGGAAAGTGGGTCTGCGAGTACACTGATTCCGGCAGTATCTGGTGGGACGATGGCATCACGGTGACTCAGGCGGAAAACAGCGCGGCCTGCACGGTGGAAACACGCAATGCCGGGACCTATTCCATCGGCCATTTGGGCGGTGAATGGGTCAATGGTGAGTATACGATCCTAGAGAACACCGAACGCGGCCTTCCCCTGACGGTTCGGGTGACCAACTTCGAAGGAGCGGAAGATGTTTCGAACTATGAGCAGTTCATAGCGGCGCTCAATAACGAAAGCGTGGCAAAAATCCGGATCACGGGCGAGGTCGTGATCCCGGGCACTCACAACAGCGATCATCCGCTGGTAACCGACAAGCCTATCGCCGTCGCGGACGGCGCCAGTTTGAAGCTGGACCCCGGCGCGGTGATGACCAGCAATGTGTCCGGCCCTGAATTCTACTATGAGGACAGCGGTAATATGTGGACCCATGTCGCCGAAGGCATGGCGGCGTATCTGCTGTGGTACGATGCGCAGGAAAAAACCGTATTCCGCACTCTCTACGGCTCCATGCCGGAGAATCTGACCGCCGTGATGAAAGACACAACACGCGGCGCCCTGTACACTGCCGTGTTCGGCGCGGACGTGACCCTGACCGGAGATGTCTCCCTGGCGCAGCTCTGGGTAATGAACGGCAGCAACCTGACCGTCGGTGAGCAGGCCACGCTTACGATGAACGACCCTGAATACAACAAGCTGCATGTGGAAAACGGCGACCTGACGCTTGAAGAGGGCGCCAGGGTGACTGTGGGCGGCAATGTGGAAAACGAAAGCTCGCTGTCCATGAATAACGGAAACCTGACCATCAGCAAGGGCGCCGTGCTGGCGGTGGACAGAGAGATATATATCCTGCGCTCCGAGGACAGCACGAAGGGCAACCTGATCGTCCAGGAGGGCGGCACGCTGACGCTTGAGAACGGCGGCTGGGTCGAAGGCGACGTGGCGTTCTTTGGAGCCAATCCCGCTGTGCCGGAGGGCCTGGACCGGGGCGGCGAATTGTACTATGCCCACCTGGCGGCCTGCTGGGACGCGGAGAATAACGATTATTCCGATGAAATCCATATGACCCCCTTTGACTGGTACGATCTGACGTTCTTCCTGATGGACTATGACGCAGATAAACAGGCGTGGATTTATTCACCCATTGTTTCCGAACAGCTCGATTTCTCCGAGGGGCTTGCTTATGGGCCTGACGAGAACGACAGCGAAAATCTGGACAGAATGTACCTGAAGGCAAACGATACAAAATGGAACGAGGAATACTCCGTCTCCTATGGAGGCTACTCCCTGCCTGTATACATCCATCTGCCGGACGCAGGCTATTACAGCAGCCCTGCGGTCTCGACGGAGACCTTCCTGGATCACTGGGATTACTCTCCCCTCGGCGAGAACGTGTTCTACCTGTGCGTCAATCCGGATGTGTGGTTCATGCAGGAGCATGAGAACTGGGATCTGGGGCTGAACATCATCTATCAGAACGATCAGGACAGCGGCATCTCCTGGACAGAGACCGAGACTAAGGGCGTCTGGAAAATCACCGTGGAAGCCCCCGCGTTTAGTTTTGATATTGAGATATTGGGCACCAATGAAGATCACCGCGATGGCTTGGTACTGACCGGCCGGGGCATCTGGATCAAGCCAACAGAGCAGCTGCTCTACAGTGACGAACTTCTTTCTGATGAATCCGCTGAATCGTGGGATGTGGATTACGACACCTACAAGGATCAGCTCCACAGCACCCTGACCCTGACCTCCGGCATCAGTGCGGACGTTGTGTTCTACCTGCTGAGATACGATTATAATGATGATGAAAAAACCGGAAAGTGGGTCTGCGAGTACACCAACAGCGACTGGGTCAGAGGCGAAAACGTCACGGTGGAAGACGTGGGCGACGGCTTCTGCCGCGTGACTGCGGCATCCGGCGAAGACGCATACAGCATCGTCCGCCTGGAGGGCGAGTTTGTCGGGAAGGATGACGATGGCAACGACATTTATAAGCCCATCGAACCCAGCACCCGCGGTTTCCCCCTGGCAGTGGAAGTCGCGCCCCTCAGCCTCGAGGTGACCGGGACCGGCGGAACCTCCACCAGCAAAACCGTTCAGGTGGAGAACCGGTCCACAAACGCGGCCCGCGTCCGGCTGGTCCTGGCGGCCTATGACGCCGACGGCCGCATGTGCGGCGTCAGCATCCGAGAGGGCACGCTGGCGGCAAACGGCGGAACGCTGGAAGCGGCCGTGGACTGCGAGGCGGGCGCGGCGGTCAAGGCCTATCTCCTGGACACGCTGACATCCCGGCCCCTCTGCGCGGCTGAGAAGTTCCAGTAAGCAAGGCCGTGAAAACCCAAGAAACGCAAAAAGCCCCGGGCAGGAGGTCCTGCCCGGGGCTTCCCTACGCGCTTCACTTGACCAGCAGCCGCTTGACCAGTGCCTCATCCGGCGTGACATTCACCGTCCGGCAGGCGGCGTAGACCACCATGCCGGGCCGCGCCCCGGCGGGCTTTTTCACGTTCTTCACCGGGGTGTAGTCCACGGGGACGTTGCCGCTCTCCCTGGCCCGGGAGTAGTACGCCGCCAGCATGGCGGCCTCCACAAGGGTGTCGTCGTCCACCGGCTGTCCCCCGGTGCAGAGGATGACATGGGAGCCGTGGATCTTCTGGGTGTGGAGCCACAGGTCCCTGTGGTCCGCGTCCTTCAACGTCAGCTTGTCGTTCTGGCGGTTGTTGCGGCCCACCAGCACCCGGAAGCCGCTGGTGGTGCGGAACTCCCGGGGCTTCGCCGTCCGTTTCGGCTCCTTTTTGCCCTTCCCCTGCCCGCGCAGAAAGCCCGCGTCCTTCAGCTCGCCGCGGATGTCGGTGAAGTCCTGCTCCGTCTCCGCGTGCTCGATCTCCTCCAGCACGCTCTCCAGATATTCCAGGTCCCGCCGGGCGATGTCCATCTGCTCCCGCAAGTACTTCTCAGCCGTCTTCGCCTTGGTGTAGCGCTTGTAGTACTTGGCGGCGTTCTGCTGGGGCGTCAGCAGCGGGTCCAATTGGATCGTCACGGACGCGCAGGCTTCGTCGTAAAAATTCTCACAAATCAGTCTGCTCTGCCCTCGCTCCATCCGGTAGAGGTTGGAGGTGATCAGGTCGCCGCAGACCCGCAGCTCGTCCCGGTTCTGGGTGGCGGCGTAGTCCTTCTCCTGCTGGGCCAGCTTTCGCCGCAGGCGGTCCCGGGCGGTGGTGGCCGTGCGGAGAAGGTCCGCCCCCCGCTGCCGCGCCCGCTCCTGCCGCTCCCGGGCCTCGTAGAAGACGTCCAGCAGCTCGGAGAAGCTGCCGTACCGCTCCGTCTCCATGGCGTCGCCGTACTGCGTGATGGGCAGGCAGGCGAATTCCGCCGGACGCCCCCCGCTCTTCAGGCATATCGGCGTAAAGTTATTTCCCTGTACAGCGCTTATAAATCCTTGTATCTTCTGCCAGAAACGGTCCACCCCGGCTTCCTCCAGCCCAAAGATGCGCCGGTCCGTCTCTCCCGCCGTCCGGAAGGCCAGCTCCCGCGCCATCAGCGGAGATATGCCAAAGTAGCTGTCCAGCAGAAAGGCGTCCAGCTGCCGCTCGGGATTGGCGGCGGAGAGCTTTGCCCGGAAGCCCGCTTCCGTCTCCTCCGTCACCGGCAATCGTCCGGCGGAGGCAGGCGGTTCGTAGTAAAGTCCCGGCAGCACCTGCCGCGCGGCGGACATATCCGCGTCCACCCGGCGCATGCAGTCGATGATCCGTCCCTCTCCGTCCAGCAGGATCAGGTTGGAGCGGCGACCCATGGCCTCCAACACCAGCGTCCGCCTGCCCGGCTGGCCGAAATCGTCGGCGGCGTCCAGCTCCAGCCGGACCAGCCGCTCCAGAGGCGGCTGGGTGATCTCCGCCACCCGGGCGCCCACCAGGTGCTTGCGCAGCAGCATGCAGAACATGGGCGGCTCCGCCGGATTGTCCCGGGTCAGCTCCGTCAGCTGGATGCGGGGCGCGTTGGCCCCGGCGTTCAGCAGCAGGCGTTTCCCCCGCAGCGTCAGGACCACCTGGTCCCGGGCTGGCTGCTGGACCTTATCAATGCGCAGCCCCAGCAGCTGGGGCCGCAGCTCCTCCACAAGGGCTTGTAAACATACCGCATCCAGGGGCATGGCTCATTCCTCCATCATCTTACAGAACAATTCGTTGACGCGGGCCCGCTCCCCCCGCAGGTACAGCCAGCCCAGCAGCGCCTCCAGCGCCGTGGCCTCGCCGTACTGCGCCCGGCTGGCGTGGCCGGGGACGGTGTGGACCTGGGCGTTGCGGCCCCGCTTGAACACGGCCAGTTCCTCCTCCGCCAGCAGCGGCAGGATGCGTCTGGCCCGCTCCGCCTGGGATTCGGCGCACACCAGCCGGATGGTGGCCTGGTGCAGGCCCTTTCCGGTGGCCTTGCCGTGGGCGCACAGCCAGGTGCGCACCAAAATCTCAAAGACCGCGTCGCCGATATGGGCCAGGCCGATGGAACTGATGGCCCGCAGCTGATCGTCGGTCAAACTGATGTCGAAATAGTTCTCCATACGGTCCTCCCTGTGTTTTTCACGATTCGCAGAGGATTATACCACAGCTTTTAAGTTTTGTCATCTCTCATCGTTACAACGCTCTCCTCCAGACAACCGCAAACCGCTATCAAACCAATGGAAAATCCGCCAAAGCCCTTGTACCGCTGGGTTTCCCCATGCTATAATGAAGGAAAAACGTGAGGCCCTTGTAAAGTGCGCTGTTCTGATTCATCTTGTGAAAGGCGTGATGGAATGAAAAAGCGGATGCTCCCCCTGCTGTTGGCCCTGAGCTGTCTCGCCGCCTGCGCCGCCCCGGCGGAGGATGGCATGGAGGAAGCACTCGCGCCCGAGGAGCCTGCCCGGCAGGAAGAGTCCGTGCTTCAGGAAAGTCCGGCAGATGCCGAACTCTGCAAAATCGAATGGAAACCATATGAAGCATGGACCTTTGTGCCGGAGCCCTTCCTGGTGACCACCGAAGAGTATGGGGCGCTGTTCGCCCCCAAAGAACTGGTATATGATGATACAGCCCGTCTCCTTGGATACCGGCTGCCGGAGTCTGCCAATCCTTGCGGCGCTTACGGCGTCCCGGCCCTCTTTCCCTTCACGCACTGGGAGGAAATCGGCATCTGCGAGGGTCTGAAAACAGCTTGGAAAGACGACACTCTGTGGTGCGATGAGGCCTATGCCATCGCAAGGCGCTATTATTCTCTGGCGTTGGAATTCAGCTCCCCCGATGGAACGGCCTATATTGCCCAGGAATCCAACTATCCGCAGCTTCTCAGCGCAATGATCTGGCGCTTGTTTGGCTTTGATCGCCCATCAGAAGTCACACCTTACACTGCCCCCATCCAGATCCAAGCCGCGGAAATGAACTCGGTCATGGATGGGTGGATCAGTGGGACTGAATGGAATCTTGACGCCTTTTGTGCCCTGTCCCTATCGGAACAAGTGGCAAAGCAAAATGAACGTTTAAACGTTGGTTCAGTATATGCAGATGTCTGCCCTCCCGAATCTAACCGCTACTATGCCATCACCGGCCTGACCATCCTCAACGGCGACAACCGGACAGAGGAAACTTATTTCGCCGGGGGGCGAGCTAGGGATATCCGCATTACCGTCAATGGTGAATACACCAGGGAAATCACTTTGAAGGACTCCCCCGCCCCACAGCTTATCTCCCTGGATTACACCCAGCATACCATCGCAAAGCCTCTGGATATCACCATTGAGGTGCTGTCCGGCTATCCTGGCAACACGCCGGACATCTACATCGCGGAGATTGGCGTGGGCATAGATTCCAACCTGCCCCAGGGCCGCTGACAAAAAACGCCCCGGGTCCTTGCGGACCCGGGGCGCCGGTTCGTTATGGTAGGAATCAGCAGCAGGAGTTGTTGTTGCAGCCGTTGTTGCAGCCGCAGCCGCCCCAGCTGTTGTTGCCGTTGCCGCAGCAGCACCAGATGATGATCAGCAGGATGATGATCCAGCAGCAGTTGCCGCCGCCAAAGCCGTTATTGCACATATTGGGACCTCCTATGAAATGTTGACCGACCAAATCGGTCTCAACCCATAGTATGCAGCCCCGCGCCGGTGGTGCCTGGAAATTTACAGCCGCCAGCTGGTCACCAGAGCTCCGGCATCCGCCCGCTCCCAGCTGGTGAACACGCCCTTATCGCACAGCAGGTCGCCCAACGTCCGGCTCCCGTCCGGCAGAACGGCGTCCAGCGCGTAGTAGGAGATGTACACCAGCTCCGCCCGGAGGAATTTGTCCGTCCGCAGCATGGAAACCTCCCCGGCGGTCAGGACCCCCGCCTCCAAGGCGCGGTCAAAGGTATCCGCCAGGTTGGTGTTAGCGGCGGAGCTGTACCCCATGGCCCGGAGAACGAACTCCGTGTACTGGTAGGCGTTGACGGCTCCGGCGGGCTTGAACTGCGTGGCGCTGTAGCCGTTGGTGTAGCCCATGTCGTAGGCGTAGCCTACATACTTCTCCGCGTCGGAGCCCCTGGCAACATCTGTGAAAGGCATGGCGCCAGTCCAGGCCAGGGCCTGCTCCTCCTCCCCCAGGACGCGGATGAACATGATCAGGGCCTGCAGGCGGGTCGGAGCGGCCTCCAGATCAAACCCCTCGCCGTAGCCGGTGAAGCTGCCCTTGAACAGGTGCAGGGTCTTCAGGGCGGCGGCCATAGCGTTGTAGTCCACGGCGTCGGAATAGGCAAAGGAATCGCTTCCCTGATAGTCCACCACCGCCGTCTTGGAGGTGACGGTAAACGATGCGGAGGTGTCCTCCGCCACGATGTAGCGGTGTCTGGCACTCAATACGGAGCCGCTGGCCGCCACGCTTCCCGTGGTGGCGTCCACCACCGTGCCGGAGCTGTATGTGACCTGCGCACTGCCCGCCAGCAGCATCACATTGGTGCCGGTGACGCCGGAGAGCGCATCGCCCTGCTTCAGGCGGGTCTCCGCCCAGGCCGCGGCATCCGGGGCGGCAAGGGTGCCGCCCTCCGCTCCCTGCAACAGCGCCTGGTCCGAGGCGTCCAGCCGCTCATCCACGCGGCTGTCCACCAGGCTTGAAAACGTGCCGTTGAGATAGGACAACGACGCCAGCGGGTCGCCGGCGTCACCGGCGGCAAAGGCCCATACGGCGGCGGCCAGCAGGACGCACAGCGGCAGCAAAAACGCGATTTTTTTCTTCATAGGGGGTAAATATCCTTTCGTCAGCCTGGCGGCGTCTGCCGAGGCGGCGGGTCAGCGGTTGGCGATGCGGTAGCTCAGGGTCAGCAGGCTGTCCGCGAAGTGGATGTTCTCGAATTTTACATCCGGATTGGCGCTGGACAGCTCCACATTGGTGAAGTTCCAGAAGCCGTGAACGCCCAGCTCGATGAGCCGGTCAGCCGTATCCTGGGCCACGGACTGGGGGATCGTCAGCACCACCACGTCCACGCTGTGCCTGCGGATATAGGCGTCCAGCTCGTTCATGGAGTAGACCGGCACGCCGTTGACCACGGAGCCGATGACGGCGGGCGACACGTCGAAAGCGGCGTCCACCGCGAAGCCGGTCTGGGAAAACTTAAAGTTTTGCAGCAGCGCCCGGCCAAGATTGCCCACGCCGATCATGACCAAGTGGTGGTCGTTGTCCACGCCCAGAATGTGGCCGATCTCAGCGCGCAGCTCCTCCACATTGTACCCATACCCCTGCTGGCCAAACTCGCCGAAGCAGCTGAAATCCTGCCGGATCTGAGAGGCGGTGATGTTCATCTCCTGTCCCAGAGAATGGGAGGATATCCGCACAACGCCCCGGGCGCAAAGGTCGGTCAGCTGGCGATAATATCGGGGCAGCCGCCGGATCACGGCATCAGAGATATTTTCCTTCTTCAAAGCACTCACTCCTAAAAAAGGGTTTCGTTAAATTATTCTCAATTGCTAGTTTAGCCTAAAAGCCTCTACTTGTCAATTTTTTTAACAATCTTTTTCGTAAATTTTTTTGCGAAAAGTTCTTTACAGAAAGAAAAAATTCTGGTATACTACGTCAGGACGTGTGGGACGCACGTCCTTCATAAACGCGCCCGTGGCGCAGTTGGATAGCGCGTCAGACTCCGACTCTGAAGGCCGCTGGTTCGAATCCAGTCGGGCGTACCAAAAACCACCTTAAACCTTTGGCTTAACAGTGATAAGGAACTAATTCACTTATCAACTGTTAGCTGACGGATTTCGGGTGCATACAGAACTCCCGTCTGATTCCTAACAGGAATTGGGCGGGAGTTTTTCTTTTCAAAATATGTATATCGGAGGTTAATACCATGAAAAATATGATTTCTTGTGAATTTAACATCGACACCGCCTGCGTGGAGCTTTGCTTCGCTGATGGCAGCATGATTTCAATAGACTGTACCGCCGTGGAGAATGAGGTTGCCGATAATATGTATCAGCGGTCAGAATTGGACTATCTGATCTACAATGATCCGATTGGATATGCAGACTTGATATTGAACGGTGATCCCGAAATTTATCTAAAAACTGTAACTGAATGTAAACCCTTAGATTAAAACTCAGCCCTCTGCCTTTTTCATTGGCAGAGGGCCGTTTTTTTGCTTAACAGTTATTGAGCATCCCTTAATTGCTCTACAACGCTGCATTTCG
>OIYT01001265.1_pt1 | contig 18505 bp, 14 predicted proteins | sample 1588201 | NCBI WGS metagenome assembly OIYT01 (sample SAMN03283260) | human gut metagenome | biome: human-associated habitat; material: feces | host: Homo sapiens | place: USA | collected 2013
GGAGGCGTGAAGCTCTTGAAGATGTTGGTGGGAGAGCCCTTCAGGCCGATGGTGGAGGCGTCGATCAGCGGGTTGTCCTTCAGCTTCTCGTAGTCATAGACCTCCAGGGGCTTCTCATAGGTGGCATAGATGCCGCCGATGCTCATGTAACGGGGCTCGTTCAGCTCCTTGATGCAGGTGATCAGGCAGGGAGTCTGGATCTTAATGGTCATGTAGCCGTCCTCCAGCATACGCTTGACGGTGACGGTCTTGCCATCCTTCTGGATGTCGGCGGCGTAGGTGATCTGGGGCAGGTGCAGCTTCTCAGCGATCTGGGGGCCCACCTGGGCGGTATCGCCGTCGATGGCCTGACGGCCGCACATGACGATGTCGTCGTCCTCGACGCCGATGGTGCTGACAGCGGCGGCCAGGATCTGGGAGGTGGCGTAGGTATCGGAACCGCCGAACTCGCGGCCGGAGACCAGGACGGCGTCGTCGGCGCCCATGGCCATCAGCTCACGCAGCATGCCGGCGGCGGGAGGGGGACCCATGGTGACCACGGTGACCTTGCAGCCGGTGGCGTCCTTCAGCTTCAGGGCGGCCTCCACGGCGTTCATATCGTCGGGGTTGGTGATGGTCTGCATGGACGCGCGGTTCAGGGTGCCGTCGGGATTGACGGCGACCTTACCGGAGGTATCGGGAACCTGCTTGACACAAACAATGATCTTCATAATCGTCTTTTCCTCCTCTTACAGACCCATGTTGGCGGAGATAACGATGCGCTGGACCTCGGAAGTGCCCTCGTAGATCTCGGTGATCTTGGCGTCGCGCATCATGCGCTCCATGGGATAGTCCTTGGTGTAGCCGTAGCCGCCGAACATCTGCAGCGCCTTGGTGGTGGTCTTCATGGCGTGCTCGGAGCACCACAGCTTGGCCATGGCGGCCTCCTTGGTGTAGCGGACGCCCTGGCCCTTGAGGGTAGCGGCCTGGTAGGTCAGCAGACGGCCGGCCTCGCAGCCCAGCTCCATGTCGGCGAAAGTGAACTGGGTGTTCTGGAACTTGCTGATGGGCTTGCCAAACTGAACGCGGCCCTTGGTGTAGTTCTTGGCCTCCTCCAGAGCGCCCTCGGCGATGCCCAGGGCCTGCGCGGCGATGCCGATACGGCCGCCGTCCAGGGTCTGCATAGCGATGTTGAAGCCCTTGCCCTCGCGGCCCAACAGGTTCTCCTTGGGCACGATGCAGTCGGTGAACACGATCTCAGCGGTGGGAGAGCCGTGCAGGCCCATCTTCACCTCGTGCTTGCCCACGGAGAAGCCGGGGAAGCTGCTCTCCACGATGAAAGCGGAGATGCCCTTGGTGCCCTTCGACTTGTCGGTCATGGCGAAGACCACGAACACGTCGGCAACATAGCCGTTGGTGATGAAGATCTTGGAGCCGTTCATCACATAGTGGTCGCCCTCCAGCTTGGCCTCGGTCTGGCCCTTGGAAGCGTCGGAACCAGCGTTGGGCTCAGTCAGAGCGAAGGCGCCGACCTTGTGACCGGTGGACAGCATGGGCAGATACTTGGCCTTCTGGGCCTCGGTGCCGTGAGTCAGGATGGGATCGCAGCACAGGCCGTTGTGGGTAGCCACGATATCGCCGGTGGAGGCGCACTGCTTGGACAGCTCCTCGATGCAGATGGCGCTGGCCAGAGGGTCAGCACCCTGTCCGCCGTACTCCTTGGGGATGCACATGCCCATCACGCCCAGGTCGAACAGCTTCTCGATGTTCTCGCGGGGATAGAGGGTCTTGGCGTCGGTCTCGGCAGCGATGGGCTTCACTTCGTTCTCGGTGAACTCAGCCATCATCTTCCGGATCAACAGATGCTCAGGGCTCAGATTGAAATCCATAATGCTTTCTCCTTATATCAGTTTTGGAAAGGCTATATTGATATGTCGCAGGGACAAATATCACAATTGAAATGCGCTTCAAGCGAGTTTTACTTGCTTGAAACATGCCTGCCCGTGCCGGGGCATGGCTCCCTCACCGTGTGAGGGAGAGGGGAGATGCGATCCCCCCTATAACTTTAGTCGACGATGCCGGCGATATCCTTGGCAAACTGCTTCTTGCCCTGGATATTGCCCTGGCGGGCGATCATGATGCGCTGGGCCTGGGGAGAACCGGCGCCGTGCATGGACTCGGTGCGGTAGCCGACGGCGGCGGCGCCCAGGCACATGTTCTCCAGGAAGCGCATGATCCGCTGGCGGTCCTCGGTGGCCACGCCCTCCCGGGCGGCGAAGAACTTGTTGCAGATCTCGCCGATGGTCTCGCCGTTGCGGCCCACCACGGTATCGGAGTTGAAGTCCTTCTGAGAGGGCATGGTGACCATCAGGCCGCCGGCGATGTCCTCCGCCAGGCGGACGATCTCGTAGGGGAAGCGGGTGACGTTCTGCTTGCAGACGTTGGCCAGCAGCAGGTCGATCTGATAGTTGCCCGCCTTGGTGGGGCAGCCCTCGCAGGAGCAGGCGATACCGCAGGAGTAGAGCGTTTCGTTAAGGTGTGTCATCTCGATGAGCTTGTCCTTCACGGCGCTGGCCTTCTCCACGCCGTTGTACTCGGCGGCCAGTGCCGCCGCGCCGATGACCACATCGCCTACGCCCACCTTGCAGCCGCCGTAGCTCTGGCGGTGATAGCCGGCGAAGCGCTCTACGATGGTACCGGCGAACTCATACTCGCCGTTGAGGAAGATGTACTCGTTGGGGATAAACACATGGTCGAGAACCACCAGTGCTTCCTGACCGCCGAACTTGGCGTTGCCCACGTCGATGCAGCCCTCCTCCATCTTGCGGGTGTCGCAGGACTGGCGGCCGTAGATCATGTAGAGGCCCTCGGCGTCGGTGGGGCAGGCGAAGGACACAGCATAATCCTTGTCCGCCTCGCCCATGGCGATGGTGGGCATAAAGATATGCCAGTGGGAGTTGATGGAGCCGGTCTGGTGGCACTTGGCGCCGCAGACCACGATGCCGTCGGGGCGGCGCTCCACCACGTGGACGTACATATCGGGGTCGGCCTGATCATGGGGAGCCTTGCTGCGGTCGCCCTTGGGGTCGGTCATAGCGCCGTCCACCGTCAGGTCGTTGTCCTGGACGTAGACCAGGAACTTCTTGAAATTCTCGTGGTAGTGGGTTCCGTACTTCTCGTCGATCTCGTAGGTGGAGGAGAACACGGCGTTGAAGGCGTCCATGCCCACGCAGCGCTGGAAGCAGGAAGCGGTCTTCTGGCCCAGCAGACGCTGCATCTTCACCTTGTTCATCAGGTCCTCAGTGGACTGATGCAGGTGGGTGAAGCGGTTGATGGTGTGACCGGTGAGGCTGGACTTCACGGTCATCAGCTCAGCGTACTGAGGATCCTGGGCCAGAGCGTAGGTCATGGCCACGCAGTTGATGCTGGGACGGATCATGGGGTGGTCCACCCAGTTCTCGATCTTCTCGCCGAACATATAGACGCGGGTGTTCAGCTTCCGCAGGGACTCAATGTATTCTTGGGGGGTCATCAATGCCATTTTTTGTTATCCTCCTAATTAATTTGGGGACTAAGGGGGGATCACTCCCCCCTTAGAGGGATGTTTAGTCGTTAGCCAGACCCATCAGTTCCTCACGGAAGATGCGCTCATCCATGAGCTTCAGGTCATCGGCGATTTTGGGCATGAACTCCATCTGATCCAGAACCTGGGTCTGGAGGTCAATGCCGGGGGCGATCTCCACCAGCGTCACGCCCTCGGGCCGCAGCTCGAACACGGCGCGCTCGGTGATGTACAGAACGGGCTGGTGCACCTTGTTGGCGTAATCGCCGGAGAAGGTGATCTGCTCCACCTTGTTGACGAACTTCTTCTTAGCACCCTCCTGGGTGATGACCAGCTTGCCGTCCTTGCACTCGGTCTTGAGGCCCTTGGCGGTAAAGGTGCCGCAGTAAACGACCTTCTTGGCGTTCTGGGTAATGTCGATGAAGCCGCCGGCGCCGGCCAGACGGGTGCCGAACTTGGAGACGTTCAGGTCGCCGTTGGGAGCGGTCTCGGCTAGGCCCAGGAAGGCCACGTCCAGGCCGCCGCCCTGATAGAAGTCGAACTGGACGTTGTGGTCCAGAATGGCCATGGAGTTGGCTGCGCCGCCGAACTGGGTGCCGCCGTAGGGCACACCGGCGATGGAGCCGGCTTCCACGGTCAGGGTCATCTTGTTGGAGATGCCCTCCTCAGCGCAGACGTTGGCGATCTTCTCCGGAGCGCCGGTGCCCAGGTTCACGATGGCGTCCTGAGGCAGCTCCATAGCGGCGCGGCGGGCGATGATCTTCTTGGCGTCCATGGGGATGGGGGGGATATCGTCCACGGGGATGCGGAACTCACCGGAGAGAGCTCCGTCATAGGGCATGCCCAGGCACTGGTTGTTGTCCTCGGGAGAGCCCACGACGATGGCATCCACATAGATGCCGGGGATCTTCACCAGGCGGGGGTCCAGGGTGCCGCCCTGGACGATCTTCTCCACCTGAACAATGACGATACCGCCGGAGTTCTTGGTGGCCTGGCACTGGGCGGTGACATCCAGAGGACCGATCTCGCGGTGGACGGTGCAGTTGCCGTATTCATCGGCGTAGGAGCCGCGGACCAGGCACACATTGATGGGGATGGGCTTGTAGAGCAGGCGCTCCTCACCGTCAATGTTCACCAGCTTCACCAGGTCTTCCTTGGTGCACTCGTTGAGCTTGCCACCCTCGTGACGGGGGTCTACGAAGGTGTTCAGGCCAACGTGGGTGATGGTGCCGATGTTGTGGGCGGCGATGTCGCGGTACATGTGGGTGATGACGCCCTGGGGCAGGTTATAGGCCTCCAGCTTGTTCTGCAGGGCCAGCTCGCCCAGCTTGGCGGCGCGGTCCCAGTGGCCGCCCACCACGCGCTTGCACATGCCCTCGTGGCCGAAGTGATCGCCGCCGGTGCCGTCCCGGTGGCCCTGGCCGGCCGCGAAGAACAGCGTCAGGTCCCGGGGATGGCCGGTCTCGACGAAGCGCTGCTCCAGCGCCTTGGTCAGCGCCTCGGGGCAGGCGCAGCTGACGAAGCCGCCGGTGGAGACGGTGTCGCCGTCCTTGACCATCAGGGCCGCTTCCTCAGCGGTGATGACTCGAACTTTCTTCATGTCTGATCCCTCTTTTTATATGTAATGTGGATAAATGACGGATGCTTACTTGTTCTGGAAGTGCTTCTCCTTGCGCTTCTCCAGGAAAGCGCCCATGCCCTCCTTCTGGTCGGCGGTGGCGAAGCACATGGCGAACAGCTCGTTCTCCAGGGCGATGCCGTCGTCGATGTCCATCTGCATACCGCGGTCGATGCAGGCCTTGGAGTACTTCACGGCGATGGGGGCGTTGGCGGTGAAGGACTTGGCCATGGCGATGGCGCCGTTCATCAGCTCCTCGGGCGCGTAGACGGCGTTGACCAGGCCGATCTCCTTGGCCTCGGCGGCGCCGATGGTCTTGCCGGAGAAGATCAGCTCCTTGGCCTTGGCGATGCCCACGCGGCGGGGAAGCCTCTGGGTGCCGGAGAAGCCGGGGGTGATGCCCAGGCCCACCTCGGGCTGGCCGAACTTGGCGCCCCCCTTGCCCTCGGCGTTGGGGCCGGCGGCCAGGATGATGTCGCAGCTCATGGCGATCTCGCAGCCGCCGCCCAGGGCGAAGCCGTTCACCGCGGCGATGGTGGGGATCTCCAGCTTCTCGATGCGGCGGAACAGGGCGCTGCCCCGCTGGCCCCACTTGCGGCCGCCGGCCACATCCAGGGGATACTGCTCGCCGATGTCGGCGCCGGCCACGAAGGAGCGGCCCTCGCCGGTGAGGATCATGGCGCCCAGGGTGGCGTCCCGCTCGATCTCGGAGACGACCTGCTCCAGCTCGGAGATCACGGTGGAATTCAAAGCGTTCAGCGCTTCGGGACGATTGATGGTGACAATGGCGATATTGTCGTTTTTCTCGTAGCGAATGGTCTGATACATGACATGCTTCCTCCTTCATTTTTTCGGGTCCGCGCCGCGGTCCGCCGCGCTTTCCCGATTCCTTGCTGCCATAAAAATTATAGCAAATTTTATGCCATCTTTTCAAGCGCCACTTCCTGCCACCTGGCGTTTTTTTCTGTGCAAGCCGCCGAAATCTCAGGGCGGTTTTTGTGAGACCCGCGCATCAAATTTCCAAAATTTTTGGGGGGTATTCATTTTTGAATAGCCCAAAAAAAGCCGCCGGTCAACCCTGCCGGCCTCCGTCTTTGTGCGGAGGGAATAATTTTTGCGCCAAATTTCTGTGGGATTCGCCCGGAATTTTTTGTTGATTTCCTCTTTCTATTCAGTTTTGAATATGGTATACTCAAAATTGAATAGTACGCCGGCTGATACCGGCGTTTTGGAAGCGGGTGAAAAACTTTGTCACAGTCCACAGCTTTTTCCGATCTTTTTGACAAGGATATCAATCTCAAGGGCCTGTTCGACATCATCAGCCCGGAGAACAACCTGGTCCTGGCGGACGACATGATGCTCTCCGACGCCAGCGGCACCATCCTCCGGGTCAGCGAGACCTATGAGAAGAACTTCGGCTTTGCCCACAACTCCATCGTGGGCAAGTCCGCCTTCGACCTGGAGGCGGACGGCACCTTCACGCCCTGCATCACGGCGGAGGTCATCCGCCAGAAGCGGAAGATCACCGCCACCCAGACCATCAACCACGCCTATAAGAACGTCATGACGGTGGGCATCCCCCTGTTCGACGACAACGGCGAGCTGAAGTACGCCGTGTGCTTCAACACGGTGTCCATGGAGCAGATCAACGCCATCCAGCAGAACTACCGGCATTTGCAGGACTCCCTGCAGCAGTACTCCGAGGAGATCGCCGAGCTGCGCACCCGGGCCACCTCCACCAGTCTGGTGTTCAAGAGCACGCCCATGCAGCGGCTGTGGACCCTGATGCAGAACACCGCCAACACCAAGGCCAACATCCTCATCACCGGGGAGACCGGCGTGGGCAAGAGCGCCATCGCCAAGACCATCCACGCCATGAGCAACCGGGCCGACGGCCCCTTCATCGAGGTCAACTGCGCGGTGCTCCACGAAAACCTCATCGAATCCGAGCTGTTCGGCTATGAGAAGGGCGCGTTCACCGGCGCGTCCACCTCCGGAAAGATCGGCAAGATCGAGCTGGCCAACCACGGCACGCTGTTTCTGGACGAGATCGGCGAGCTGCCGCCCCACATCCAGTCCAAGCTGCTGCAATTGATCCAGGAGAAGACCATCGAGCGGCTGTCCGGCACCAAGAAGATCGAGCTGGACTTCCGGCTCATCGTCGCCACCAACCGCAATCTGGAGGAGGCCGTCCAGCGGGGGCTGTTCCGCTCCGACCTCTTCTACCGGCTGAACGTCATCCGCATCCACATCCCGCCCCTGCGCCAGCGGATGGAGGACATCTATCCCCTGGCCTACCGCTTCCTGGCCCGGTTCTGCGGGGAGTACGGCAAGGACCTGTCCTTCAGCCCCCGCTTTCTGGCCTTTCTGGAGCAGTACGACTGGCCCGGCAACGTGCGCCAGCTGGAAAACCTGATCGAGCGGATGGTCATCACCGTTCAGGACCCCATCATCGACGTGACCCACCTGCCGGTGGAGTACACCGGCGAGGCCGTGCCCCCGGCGGAGCTGCTGGCCCAGGGCGGCACCCTGGCGGAGCGGATGGCCGCCTACGAGGGGCAGATCATCCGGGACTCCTACCACCGCTGCGGCACCACGGTGGCGGTGGCCCGGGAGCTGGGCATCTCCCAGGCCACCGCGGCCCGGAAGGTGGCCAAATACGTGCCCAAAAGCGCGGGAGGTGAGCTGCTGTGAGCCTTGTCACCCTGCGGACGGAGCTGCGGCAGGAGCTGAAGCTGACGCCGCAGCTGCTGCAGTCCATGGAGATTTTGCAGATGAACTCCCAGGAGCTGCTGGAGTACCTGGGCCGCGTCGCCGAGGAAAACCCCCTGCTGGAGCAGGAGGACGCCCACGACCTCCGCAGCGCCTACGAGGAGCTGCGCCAGAAAGCCAGCTGGATCGACGGCGGCGTCTACGGCGCCACCTTCACCCACGAGGAGGGCGAGCTGCCGGAGCGGGGCAGGCTGGACCGGGAGACGGAGAGCCTCTCCGCCTTCCTCTGCGACCAGCTGGAGCGGCGGCGCCTGCCAAAACCTCTGCTGGCCCTGTCCAAATACATCGCCGAGCTGGTGGACGAGGACGGCTACCTGACCGACGAGGACATGGAGGGCCTGGCGGAGCTGAAAATCCCCCAAGCCCTCATCGACCAGGCCCTGGAGACCGTCCAGAGCCTGGACCCCGCCGGCGTGGGCGCCCGGAGCCTGTCGGAGTGTTTGCTGCTCCAGCTGGCCCGGCTGGAGGCCGTCTCCCCCGCCGTCATGGACATCGCCGCCCGGTTCCTGCCGGAGCTGGGCCGGAAGCACTACGGCCCCATCTCCCGGGAGTTGGGAATCGGTGTGGAGGAGATCCAGGCGGCGGAGAAGGTCATCGCCGGACTGGACCCCCATCCCGGCCGGGCCTTCCAGCCGTCGGAGCCCACGGCGTACGTCCGGCCCGACATCTTCATCGTGGAGCTGGACGGCGAGCTGAAGGCGATCCTGAATGAATATTACCTGCCCAGGGTCTCCGTCAGCACCTATTACGCCAGGCTGCTGAAGGAGTCCGACGAGAAGGAGACCCGGGCGTACTTACAGCAGAAGATGCAGCAGGCCAAGTGGCTGCTGAACAGTCTGGAGCGCCGGGGCAGCACCCTCCGCCGCTGCGCCGACGCCATTCTGGAGGCCCAGCGCCCCTTCTTCGCCGGGGAGACCGGGGACCTGGCCCCCATGAACCTCAGCTCCCTGGCGGAGGCGCTGGACGTGCATCCCTCCACCGTCTCCCGGGCCACCCGGGGGAAGTACCTCCAGTGCCGCCAGGGCACCTATCCCCTGCGGTACTTTTTCAACCGGGCGGTGGGCGAACAGGGCCCGTCCCGGCAGGCGGTGAAGCAGAAGCTGCTGGCCCTGGTCCGGGCCGAGGACCCCGGCCACCCCCTCAGCGACCAGCGGCTGTGCGTGCTGCTGGCGGCGGACGGCGTGCAGGTGGCCCGCCGGACCGTGGCCAAGTACCGCATCGAGCTGGGCATCGGGTCGTCCACGGCCAGAAGACGTTAAAAAGCATCCCCATCCTGCCGGATGGGGATGCTTTTTACGCAAAGGTCACCACGGTGCCCGTCTTGCCGTCCAGAGCGTCCAGGCAGCGGTCCAGACTGGTGATGATGGCCCGCCGGCCGGGGTTCGCCCGGACGAACTTCATGGCCGCCTCCACCTTCGGCAGCATGCTGCCCACGCCGAACTGGCCCTCCTCCGCGTACCGGGCGGCCTCCGCCAGGCTGAGACGGCCCAGATCCCTCTGGTCCGGCCTGCCGAAGTTGACGGCCACCTTTTCCACCTCCGTCAAAATCAGCAGCGCGTCGGCGTCCACCTGCTCCGCCAGCAGCTCCGCGGCGAAGTCCTTGTCGATGACTGCCGCCACGCCCTCCAGGGTGCCGTCCGGGTTCTCCACCACCGGCACGCCGCCGCCCCCGCAGGTGATGACGATGGCGTGGTCCCACAGCAGCCGGACAGCCTCGATCTCCACGATCTTTCTCGGCAGCGGCGAGGCCACCACCCGCCGCCAGCCCCGGCCCGCGTCCTCCCGCAGGACGTAGCCCTTCTCCCGCTCCAGCGCCCGGGCCTCCCCGGCGGTGTAGAAGCAACCAATGGGTTTTGTGGGATTTTGAAACGCCGGGTCGCTCCGGTCCACCACCACCTGGGTGGTGAGGGAGACCACGGGGTAATTGCGGTTCCGGGCGTTGAGGGCGTATTTCAGGGCCTGCTGGATGTGGTAGCCGATATAGCCCTGGCTCATGGCGCCGCAGACGTCGAAGGGCATGGGCGGCACGGTGTCCTTGGCGGTCTCGCTGGCCAGCAGGATGCGGCCCACCTGGGGGCCGTTCCCGTGGACGACGGCCATTTCATAGCCCCGTCGGCTGATCTCCGCGATGTGGGCGGCGGTTTTGCGCACCACCTCCAGCTGGGCCTCGGCGGTGGGGGCGGCGTCCTTGGACTGCAGGGCGTTTCCGCCCAGGGCGATGACGATTCTCTCCGGCATGTGTGCAACTTCCTTTCCAGACTTTTGCAGCTATGTTGCGCGGAAAGGCGGTTTTTATGCGGAACTCCCATGGAAAAGGCAGAGGAAAAAAACGCGGCGCGTTTTTTCCTCTGCCTTGCTCTCTCCAGGGCAATTTTTACTGGATGGCGGCGACTTTATAGTCCTGGTCCTCCACCGCCTTTTTCAGCACATCGTCGGCCACCCCGGCCTTCAACGTCACCACGGCGGTGCCCGCCTCGTGGCTGACCACGGCCTGCTCCACCTCCGGCAGCGCCTCCAGCGCCTTCTTCACCCGGGCCTCGCAGTGTCCGCACATCATGCCCTCGATCTTCATGGTCTTTTCCATCGTCGTTTGCTCCTCCTTGTGTTTGACTTTGATCTTTTTATCCTTACTGGCGTCCCGCAGGTCGAACAGGTTCAGCCGCAGGGCGTTGGAAACCACGCAGAAGCTGGAAAGGCTCATGGCCGCCGCGCCGAACATGGGGTTCAGCGTCAGGCCCAGCGGGATAAACACACCGGCGGCCAGGGGGATGCCGATGGTGTTGTAGAAAAACGCCCAGAACAAATTCTGGTGGATGTTCCGCAGGGTGGCCCGGCTGAGCCTGATGGCGGCGGGCACGTCGGAAAGACGGCTCTTCATCAGCACCACGTCCGCCGCGTCGATGGCCACGTCCGTGCCCGCGCCGATGGCGATGCCGGTGTCCGCCCGGGTCAGGGCCGGGGCGTCGTTGATGCCGTCGCCCACCATGGCGACTTTCCCCTTCTGCTTCAGACGGCGGATGACGCTCTCCTTGCCGTCCGGCAGCACGCCGGCGATGACCTCGTCCACGCCGGCCTGCGCGCCGATGGCCCTGGCGGTGCGCTCGTTGTCGCCGGTGAGCATGACCACGCGGATGCCCATGTTTTGCAGCTCCCGGACAGCCTGGGGGCTGTCCTCCTTGATAACGTCCGCCACGGCGATGATGCCGGCGAGCCTGCCGTCCCGGCTGAAGAACAGGGGCGTCTTGCCCTGCTCCGCCAGGGCCTCGGCCCGCGTTTTGATTTCAGCGGGGACCTCCGCCTGGGCGCTGATGAAGTTCAGGTTGCCGCCGTCCAGCCTGGCGCCGTTCCACACGGCGGTCAAGCCGTTGCCCGGCAGGGCCTGGAAGTCCGTGACCTCCTCCGCTGTCAGCTGCCGCTCCTCCGCGGTCCGCAGGATGGCCCGGGCCAGGGGATGCTCACTCTTCCTCTCCAGCGCGTAGGCCAGCCGCAGAAGCTCCTCCTCGCCGGCGCCGGGGGCGGGCAGGATGTCCGTGACCCTCGGCTCGCCGCTGGTGATGGTGCCGGTCTTGTCCAGGGCCACGATCTCGGTCCGTCCGGCGGCCTCCAGGGAGGCGGCGGTCTTGAACAGGATGCCGTTTTTCGCGCCCAGGCCGTTGCCCACCATGATGGCCACCGGCGTGGCAAGCCCCAGGGCGCAGGGGCAGGAGATGACCAGCACGGAGATGCCCCGGGCCAGGGCGAAACCCACGGTCCGGCCCAGCAGCAGCCAGACGGCGGTGGTGATCACCGCGATGGTGATGACCGCCGGGACGAAGATGCCGGAGACCTTGTCCGCGATCTTGGCGATGGGGGCCTTGGTGGCCGCCGCGTCGCTGACCATCTGGATGATCTGGGACAGCGTGGTGTCCTCGCCCACCCGGGTGGCCCGGCACCTGATGAAGCCGGACTGGTTCACCGTGGCGGCGGAGACCGCGTCCCCGGCGGCCTTGTCCACCGGGATGCTCTCGCCGGTGAGGGCGGACTCGTTCACCGCGCTGCTGCCCTCCAGCACCACGCCGTCCACGGGGATGTTCTCGCCGGGGCGGACCACGAAGACGTCGCCCTTTTGCACCTGGTCGATGGAGACCTCGGTCTCCACGCCGTCCCGCGCCACCGTGGCGGTCTTGGGGGCCAGCTTCATCAGACCCTTCAGCGCGTCGGTGGTCCTGCCCTTGGAGCGGGCCTCCAGCATCTTGCCCACGGTGATGAGGGTCAGGATCATGGCGGCGGACTCAAAGTAGAACTCCATCATATAGGTCATGACGGCGTCCATGTCCATGTCCGCCTGGGCCCGGGTCATGGCGAACAGGGCGTAGGTGCTGTAGACAAAGGCCGCCGTGGAGCCCAGGGCCACCAGGGTGTCCATGTTGGGCGAGCGGTGCCACAGGCTTTTAAAACCGCTGACGAAGAACTTCTGGTTGATGACCATGATGATGACCGTCAGCAGCAGCTGGGTCAGGCCCATGGCCACGTGGTTGCCGTCATAGAAGGCCGGCAGGGGCCAGCCCCACATCATGTGGCCCATGGAGAAATACATCAAAACCAGCAAAAAGCCCACGGACCAGAGGAGCCGCCGCTTTAAAACGGGCGTCTCCCGGTCCTTCAGGGCGTCCTCGGCCTCCGCCGCGCCGGGGGCTTTGCCGGCGGCGGACGCGTCCTTCTCCGACGCGCCGTACCCCGCGCCCTCCACGGCGGCGATGATCTCCCGGGGCGCGGCGGTGCCCTCCACGCCCATGGAGTTGGTCAGCAGGCTCACCGAGCAGGCCGTGACGCCCGGCACCTTGGATACGGCCTTTTCCACCCGGGCGCCGCAGGCCGCGCAGCTCATGCCCGTAACATTGTATTGCTTCATGGATAATCTCCCCGAATCTGTCTTATTTCATCAGCTTTTGCAGGGTCGCGAGCAGCTCGTCGATGGTCTCGTCCCTGCCGTCCCGGATGTCCTGGGCCACACAGGTGCGGATGTGCTCCGCCAGCAGCTCGCGGCTGAACGCGTTCAGCGCCGCGTTGGCCGCCGCCACCTGGGCCAGGATATCCGTGCAGTAGGCGCTCTTCTCCACCATCCCGCGGATGCCCCGGACCTGCCCCTCGATGCGGTTCAGGCGGTGGATCAGGCGCTTATACTCCTCCTCGGAGCGCTCCTTCGTCCGCAGACAGCAGCAATCCCGACATTCCATCCGTGACGCCTCCCTCATAAAAATACCCGGTGGGGGTATCTATACAGTATACCCCCGCCGGGTATTTGTCAATACCCATTTGCAAGTTTTTAGAAATCCGCCTTCCAGTTGGCGAAGATGCGCGCGGTCTCCTCCAGGAATTCATGGGCGTGCCGGGCGGTTGCCGCGGCGCGGCGTGGGTCCGAATCTCTCCATTTGCGACCGCGTCTATTCCCGGGATGCCCGCCGCCATTATTAATAACCAACAAAGTAGGTTGGTTGGAAATATTTTTAAAACAGGCTTGACAAAAAAGCGGGCGATGGCTATAATCCATATAAACCAACTAACAAACTATGTTAATGAAAAGGAGGCGTCCGGATATGCGCGGCATCTTTCTCCGGCTTCTGCGAAGCAATTTCCGCTGTGGGCGAATGTTGAACTCCCGGGCTGTCCATATGGCCGGGCGTTTCACCGCGCCCTCGGTCCGCCTCTGTCGGTGAGACACAGGGATCGTGCCATATCCAGTCCGGGAGCCGCCGCAGCTTTCCCGGGCTTTTTTGCCGCCAAAATTCAAAAATAAGAAAGAGGTCACCTGTTATGAGCAACTATAAATTTGAGACCCTCCAGCTCCACGTCGGCCAGGAGCAGCCCGACCCCGCCACCGATTCCCGGGCCGTGCCCATCTACCAGACCACGTCCTACGTGTTCCGCGACTCCGCCCACGCCGCCGCCCGCTTCGGACTGGCCGACGCCGGCAACATTTACGGCCGCCTGACCAACTCCACCCAGGACGTGCTGGAAAAGCGTCTGGCCGCTCTGGAGGGCGGCGTGGCGGCCCTGGCTCTGGCCTCCGGCGCCGCCGCCATCACCTACGCCATCCAGGCCCTGGCCCAGGCGGGGGACCACATCGTGGCCCAGAAGACCATCTACGGCGGCAGCTACAACCTGCTGGCCCACACCCTGCCCCAGTTCGGCGTGACCACCACCTTTGTGGACGCCCACGATCTGGCGGAGGTGGAGGGGGCCATCCAGGATAACACCAAGGCCGTCTACCTGGAGACCCTGGGCAACCCCAACAGCGACATCCCTGATATCGACGCCATCGCCGAGATCGCCCACAGGCATGGCCTGCCCCTGGTCATCGACAACACCTTCGGCACCCCCTACCTGATCCGGCCCATCGAGCACGGCGCGGACATCGTGGTCCACTCCGCCACCAAGTTCATCGGCGGTCACGGCACCACCCTGGGCGGCGTCATCGTGGACTCCGGCAAGTTCGACTGGAGGGCTTCCGGCAAGTACGCCCCCATCGCCGCCCCCAACCCCAGCTACCACGGCGTCAGCTTCGTGGACGCCGCCGGCCCCGCCGCTTTCGTCACCTACATCCGGGCCATCCTCCTGCGGGACACCGGCGCCACCATCTCCCCCTTCAACGCGTTTTTGCTGCTTCAGGGCGTGGAGACCCTGTCCCTGCGGCTGGACCGCCACGCGGAAAACACAAAGAAGGTGGTGGCGTTCCTGGCGAACCATCCCCAGGTGGAGCACGTGAACCATCCCTCCCTGCCGAACCACCCGGACCACGCCCTGTACGAGAAGTACTTCCCCAATGGCGGCGCGTCCATCTTCACCTTTGAGATCAGGGGCGGCCAGGAGGAGGCTCACAGGTTCATTGACAATCTGGAGATCTTCTCCCTGCTTGCCAACGTGGCCGACGTGAAGTCCCTGGTCATCCACCCCGCCACCACCACCCACTCCCAGCTCAGCCCCGAGGAGCTGCTGGACCAGGGCATCAAGCCCAACACCATCCGCCTCTCCATCGGCACCGAGCATATCGACGACATCATCGCCGACCTGGAGAAGGGCTTCGCGGCTGTCAAGTGAGTTTCCGGACAAACAGCGCGGAGGGAACGCGAAACGCGTTCCCTCCGCTTTTTCGTTCCAGTCCCTGTCAGGGGCATGGGCTTTACAGGTGTTTCCCATCCCGGACCAGCGCCACCAGCTTTCTGCAGCCCGCCAGAACGTGCTCATACCCGGCCTCCGTGTGGGGCAGCAGGCAGACGCTGCAATCCTTGACGCCGCTCTCGGTGTAGCGGAAATCGCCGCCGCAGCCCTCCCCCAGCGCATAGAGGGGGCAGTAGCAGAACAGGCAGTTGAAATCGCCGGGGTCCGCCCCCGGATGACAGGGGAAATAGGGGCAGGCCGTGTGGCGGATATAGGTGTGTTTACGCATCTCTCCTCCTGTCCGGTCCCTTCGGCGGGGCCTCCCGCGCGGCCAGCAGCTGTACAAGCCCCTCCACGGAGCACACCGCCGGGACCAGCGCCTTTCTTCCAAACCGCTCTTCAAACGCCCGGGCCGAGACCGGGCCGATGCAGACGCCGGCGGTCTCCTCCGCCAGCCGGTATCCCGCGTCGGCCAGGGCGCGCACCGCCCCGGCGCTGCCGAACAGCAGGTAATCCGCCGCGGCGGACACGCTCTCCAGCCGGTAGTCCGCCCGGTAGAGGGGAACGACCCGGCACCGCCGCCCCAATCTGTCCCCCACGGCGGCGGAGCCCCGCTCCGCCTGGAACAGCCACACGGCATCCTCCGGCGCCGTCTCCGCCGCCAGCGCGTCCGCTAGCGCGGCGCTGGTGAACGTGGACGGGCACAGGTCCGCCCGGAAGCCGTGCCGCCAGAGCGCGTCTCCGGTGGCACGGCCGATGACCGCGAATTTGCAGCGCCCCAGCCGTCTCGCGTCGATCTCCTCCCGCCGCGTCCGCCGGAAGAAGAACTCCACGCCCCGGGCGCTGGTGAACACCAGCCAGCTCCGGCGCCCACCGTCCAGCTCCGCCCAGGGGATCGGGGTGGGCAGCTCCTCGCACACCGTGGCCTGCACCGTGGCGGTCTCCGCCCCCAGGGCTTCCAGCGCCGTCCGCAGCCGGTTCCGGAGCTCCGGCGTCCCGGTCAGCCCGACACGGACGCCGGACAGCGCCCGACGCGCTTCGCTCCGCAGGTCCATCGCCGCCGTGTCGCCCACCACGATGACCGCCGGGGCCTCCACCCGCGCCCGGGACGCCCGGTCCGCGATGTCGGCCAACGTCCCCCGCACCCGGGCGGGATGGGGGGCGCTGCCGCCGGACAGCACCGCGGCGGGCGTCTCCAGGGCCATCCCCGCCGCCGTCAGCGCCCGGGCCAGCCGGGGCAGCCGCCCCAGGCCCATCAGGAACACCAGCGTCCCGCCCAATCGCGCCAGCTGCTCCAGGCGCTCCGGCAGGGCGTCCTCCGCCGTGTGGGCGGTGACGATATGGACGCTCCGGCTGACGGCCCGGTGGGTCACCGGGATGCCCGCCTCCAGCGGCACCGCCAGCGCGGAGGAGATGCCGGGCGCCACCTCGTACGAAACCCCGGCCTCCCGCAGGGCCAGCGCCTCCTCGCCGCCCCGGCCGAAGACATAGGGGTCGCCCCCCTTCAGCCGCACCACGGCTTTTCCCTGCCGGGCCAGACGGACCAGAAGCCCGTTGATGTCCTCCTGTCTGGCGGAGTGCTTCCCGGCCCGCTTCCCCACCGGAAACCGCTCCGCCCCCTCCGGGGCTTCCAGCAGCAGCGCCGGGTCCAGCAGCTCGTCGTACACCACGGCGTCACAGGCCCGGAGGAGGGCCAAGCCCTGCACCGTGAGCCAACCCACGCCGCCACAGCCCGCGCCCACCAGAGCCACATGGCCGCAACTCTGTTTCATATCAGTATCCCTCCAATATCTCCGTCAGCTCCGCCTCCGTCAGGGGCCGTCCCCGCTCCAGGCAGGCCGCGAACAGCCGCTTCAGGATGTCCGCCCGGGCGGCCTCCTCCGGAAACCGCCGCCGCAGCGGCTCCCGCCGCTCCGCCAGCCAGGTCAGGATGTCCCCGAACCGCTCCGGCAGCAGCGCCTGGACCCGCTCCTTCACCCAGACCGCCGCCGTGGGGCTGGCGCCCCCGGTGGAGACGCCGACGGACAGCGGCCCGCTTTGCGCCAGCGCCGGGAACAGAAAGGAGCAGTCCTCCGGCGTGTCCACCGCGTTGACGGGGATGCCCCGCTCCCGGCAGAGCAGGGCAATCTGATGATTCCGCGCCCGGTCGTCCGACGCGGCGATGACAAAGGCCAGGTCCGGCGTGATGTCCCCCGGCGCAAACGCCCGGCGCACCGGGCGGACGGCGGGCAGCGCCGCCAGCTCCGGCAATATCTCCGGCGCCACCACGGTCAGCCCGGGCCCGAAGGGCAGCAGCTTCTCCGCTTTCCGCAGGGCCACTCTGCCGCCGCCCACGATCAGGCCGTGTCTGCCCTCCAGGTCCACAAAGAACGGGAAATACGCCATGCGCTCACACTCCTCACAGCTCGCAGAAATACTGCCAGCCCGACTCCGTCTCCATCCGCCGCAGGCGCACCGAGAACACCTGATCGACGATGCCGCTTTGATAGATCTCCTCCGGCGTGCCGGTCCGGCACAGCCTGCCGCCAGCCAGCACCGCCACCCGGTCCGCGCCCCGCAGAGCCAGCGGCAGGTCGTGCATCACCAGCACCACCGCCCTGCCCTCGTCCGCCAGACTCCGGGCCAGCTCCAGAATCCGAAGCTGGTGGGCCACGTCCAGATACGTGGTGGGCTCGTCCAGCAGCACCGCGCCGCAGTCCTGGGCCAGCGTCATGGCAATGTAGACATTCTGCCGCTGGCCCCCGCTGAGCCGGCTGACGAGCTGTTCCGCCAGGTGGGCGGCGCCCACCCGCTCCAGCGCCTGCCGGACGATCCGGTGGTCCTCCCTCTGATACCGCCTGGGGTAGGACAGGTACGGAAACCTGCCGTGGAGCACCATCCGGCGGGCCGTGATCTCCGGCGTGCTCCGGGACTGGGCCAGGAAGGAGACCTTTCTTGCCAGCGCCCTTCCCCGGAGCCGTTCCAGGGGGACGCCGTCCACCAGAATCTCCCCGCCGCTCCTGGGCAGCAGGCCGCAGGCGGTCTTCAGCAGGGTGCTTTTCCCGCAACCGTTGGGGCCGATCAGCGTCAGCACCTGACCGGGCCGGAAGGTCAGATCGATATCCCGCAAAACCGGATGCCCCGGATACCCGGCGGAGACGCCTCGCAGCTCAACCATGCCTGACCCCCCTTTTCTGCCGGAACAGCAGCCACAAAAAGAAGGGCGCGCCGATGAACGCCAGCACGATGCCCACCGGCAGCTCATAGGGCGCGAACAGCGTCCGGGCCAGCAGGTCGCACAGCGTGACGAAAGCCGCCCCGCCCAGGGCGGAAAAGGCGATGAGGGGCAGGCCGTTCTCCCCGATCAGGCGGCGGATCACGTGGGGCACGATCAGCCCCACAAAGCCCAGCAGGCCGGAGAAGCTGACCGCCGCCCCCGCCAGAAAGAGGGAGGCGGC
>OIYT01001275.1_pt1 | contig 18345 bp, 16 predicted proteins | sample 1588201 | NCBI WGS metagenome assembly OIYT01 (sample SAMN03283260) | human gut metagenome | biome: human-associated habitat; material: feces | host: Homo sapiens | place: USA | collected 2013
TTTTGGCCCGCCGCTTCCTCTCAGTCCCGGTACGTTGTGACCGGGACCCCGTTTTCCAGACGTATTCCCTCAATGGTGCGGCCCTCCGCGTTGGCGAGGATGATCTCGTCCCGCACTTGGCGCTCCAGCCGCTTGTTTTCCAGCAACGGCCCAAACCAGACAGCCAGCATGACCAGCACCAGCACCGCCAGCGCCCCGTAGGCGATCAGCGGGTGGGCGGCGGACCACTGGGGATAGACCTTCGCGCACAGTCCCCACCAGGCCAGAGGCGGCAGGAGCCACAGCCGGACCAGGAGGTGGAACACCGCCCGGAACAGCAGGCCCAAAAGGGACAGGACCAGGATGAAAATGCCCAGTTGAATAAGGATCGTCATATGTAAAACCTCCCGTTCTTTGATACTTCTATTATCTCATATCCTAAAAATCGTGTCAAAAAATCGGGATTTCGCGCAAAAATCAAACAAAAACTGCGTGCAAGGATCACTTGTTAGAACTGGGCGCGCCAAACACGCAATTCGTCGAAAAACGCGTCCACTTTGTAGACGCATTATAGGAGGCTATGACTTTATGGAGATCAAGATACCAAAGGAAGTGCGGCAGCACAAGGAGACCATCTTTTTCGGCCTGTCCGCCCGGCAGTTCTTCTGCTCGGTGCTGGCCGTGGGAGCCGCCGTGGGCGTGTACTTCCTCCTGAAAGATATTGTCGGGCCGGAGACCGCGAGCTGGGCCTGCATCGTGGCGGCGGCCCCTGTGGCCGTCACCGGCTTTTTCAGCTACAACGGCATGACCTTTGAACAGTTCACCTGGGCCTGGCTCAAGTCCCAGGTCCTGTGCGCCGGGCCGCGGGTGTTCCGCTCGGAGAACATCTGCTGCAAGGCCCTGTCCAGGAAGGGCGCGCCATACGATTGACCGCGCCCAACCGTATTTCAAGCGGCTACCTGCTACCGGATGCTTCATAAACAGGCACAGGCCGGGACGCGCCTCGCTTTGAGGTTGGGTCCCGGCCATTTTACTTTTATATATTGAAATTGATTGTTTTTGACAGAAAGGGGGTGATATGCGGCGTGTGAGCGCGGGGAATCATGGCCTCTTTCTGCCTATCTGGAAGGAGGCTTTTTACAATGATTAAGACCCTGGCCGCCGCCAACCGTGAAGAGCGGGAGCATTTCAAAATCCCCCGGAGCGTCCAGCAGTCCATCCCCATCCAGCGTGTCTACCGGGACGGCATCTGGCAGGTGGGGAACAAGTTCAGCCGGACTTGGCGTTTCGCGGACATCAACTACTCCGTGGCCTCCCATGAGGATCAGCAGGAGATGTTCCTGTCCTACTGCGGCGTCCTCAACAGCCTGCCCGCCGGGGCCACGGCGAAGATCACCATCAACAACCGCCGCCTCAACGGAACGGACTTCCAGCACAGCATCCTCATGCGCCTGAAGGCCGACGGACTGGACCAGTATCGGCGGGAGTACAACGACCTGCTCATGGAGAAGGCCGTGGAGAGCAACAATCTGATCCAGGACAAGTACATCACCATCTCCGTGGCCCGAAAGAACATCGACGAGGCCCGCACCTTCTTCAAGCGGGTGGATCTGGACCTGTCCAAGAGCTTCGGCAAGCTGGACAGCGGGGCCAAGGCCCTGGACAACCATGAACGGCTGCGCATCTTCCATGACTTCTTCCGACCCGGCGAGGAGCAGAACTTCCGCTTTGATTTCTCCGAGGCCATGGGCCGGGGCCACAGCTTCAAGGACACCATCGCCCCGGACGGCCTGCAATTCAAGGCGGACCACTTCGAGATGGGCGGCAGGTTTGGCCGGGTGCTGTTCCTCCGGGAGTACGCCAGCTACATCAAGGACCGCATGATTACCGATCTCTCCGACTTCTCCCGGAACCTCATGCTGTCCATCGACATCCTCCCCATCCCAACCAACGAGGCCATCCGGGAAATGCAGAGCCGTATCCTGGGCGTGGAGAGCGACATCACCCGCTGGCAGCAGAAGCAGAACGCAAACAACAACTTCACCGCCGCCATCCCCTATGAGCTGGAGCAGCTTCGGGCCGAGAACAAGGAGTTCCTGGACGACCTCTCCACCCGCGACCAGCGCATGATCTTTGTCAACGTGACCCTGGTACATCTGGCCGACACCCTGGAGCAGTTGAACGCCGACACCGAGACCTTGCAGGCCATCGGCGGCGAAAGCCTGTGCCAGTTCTCCATTCTCCGCTACCAGCAGGAGGACGGACTAAATACCGCCCTGCCCTATGGCCTGCGGCGGATCAGGACCACCCGCACCCTCACAACAGAATCCACCGCCGTTTTAATGCCGTTCCGCGTCCAGGAGGTCCAGGACGCGGGCGGCATTTACTGCGGGGTGAACGCCGTCAGCAAAAACCTCCTGATCTGCAACCGCAAGCGGCTCCTGAACCCCCACGGCTTCATCCTGGGCGTCTCCGGCTCCGGCAAGTCCTTCACCATGAAGGAGTTCATCACCTTCCTTGCCCTGTCCACCAACGACGACATTATCATCATCGACGTGGAGCGTGAATATGGGGACCTGACCCGCGCCCTGGGCGGGGCGGTCATTGAAATATCTCCCAGCAGCCCCCACCACATCAATCCCCTGGAGATCACCAGAGGCTATGGCACCGGGGAAAACCCCGTGGCCATGAAGTCCGAACTGATGATGAGCATTTGCGAGCAGCAGATGGGCGCGGGAGAGCTGGGTGCCTTCCACAAGTCCATCATCGACCGCTGTACCGCCAACGTCTACCACGACTTCATCAAAAGCGGCGGCAGGGGCCGCCAGCCCATCCTCCCGGACTGGAGGAACGAGGTCAAGCGCCAGCCGGAGCGGGAAGCCCAGGAGCTGGCCCTGGCCTCCGAGCTGTTCGTGGAGGGCAGCCTGAATATGTTCGCCCATGAGACCAACGTGGACATTGAAAACCGCATCGTCACCTTTGACCTCTACGAGATGGGGGAGCAGTTGAAGCCCACGGGCCTCAATGTCAGTATGGAGACCATTCAGAACCGGGTGGCCGCCAACCGCCTGGCCGGGAAGTACACCTGGGTATTCGTGGACGAGGTGTACCTGTTCTTCCGCTACCACTACTCCGCCCAGTTCCTCTATAAGTGCTGGAAGCGGTTTCGCAAGTATGCCGCTGCCATGACCGCCGCCACTCAGAATGTGGAGGAGTGCCTGCGCTCTGACACCGCCCGGCTCATGTTTGCCAACAGCGAGTTCCTGGTCCTGCTGAACCAGGCCGCTACGGACCGGGCGGAACTTGCTAAGCTGCTGAATATCTCCGCCAACCAGATGTCCTATATCACCAGCGCCGAGGCGGGCCACGGCCTGATCCGCGTGGGCGGCTCCATCGTCCCCTTCGCAAACGACTTCCCCCGCAACGGCGAGCTGTACCGGCTCTGGAACACCACCCCTGGGGACAGGTAACGTACCACAGCGAAATGCGTCCACTTTGTAGACGCGTTTCGACGCCTTATGACAGGAGCGAGCTATGAAAACCATTAAGGAAAAGCCAAAGATGGGCAAGCGGAAGTCCGGGACCGCGTCAGCCCTCTCATCCAGGCAGGCGGCCAAGCTGCTGAAGGAGCGGTATGTCCGCCAGCTTGCCCAGCGCCGGGAGGGGCCGGAGCGTGAGAACGAATATGCCGCGGACCGGGTGGAGGCCGCCGGGCGGTTTGCCTCGGACGAACTGGCCGGACGCCTGCTGCCCCGGCAGCGGGACAGGCGGCCCAGGGAGAGGGCCAAGCCTGGAGAGGATCAGCAGACGCCGGGGCAGGCCCCTCCCACAAATCAGGAGCAGCCCCCGGCGACCATTCCCAGGGAGCAGGTGACACAGGCCGCGCCCCATTGTGCAAAGACGGGCGAAACCACCGGGACCGCCACTGGCCAGACGGCCCCTCAGAGGTCCCGGAGCGCCCAGGCCATAAAGGAGCGTCCGGCCAACGCCATCAAGGAGACCAGCAGCCAGAGGCGGGCGGTCTCCCGCCAGACGGAAGGGCAGGTATCGGGCGGCCGCCGGACGGCGGGAATGGCCGAAAGTCTCAGGCAGAGAGCCGCCCGGCGCTTTTCAGGCCGTGGGACAGCGGGGACAGGCCCGCCCCGCCCACAGGCAGAAGGCGACAACCGCCTTGCCCCTGACACGGGGCACCGGCTTCCCCGCCAGCGGAGAAGCGCGGGTATCGTTCCCAAGGGCCGGGGCGCCGTCTACACCAAAGCGCCCTCCGCGCCCAAAGCGGCCCGAACGCCCTTCAAAACAGCGGCACGCCCTGTCCGGGCCGCTGGCGGCACCGCCCAGCAGCGCATGACCCGGCGGGCGGTCCGGCAGGCGGGAAAGACGGCAAAAGGTGTGGCGGCGTACACCCGGAAGCTGGTGCGGGCCGTGACAAAAGCCGCCGCTGCTCTGGGCAGCGCCCTCACGGCGCTTGTGGGCGGCGCTGTCCTGCTGTTCGCTCTGGTCATCGTCATTGTGATCGCCGCTGTTGCCAGTTCCCCCTTCGGCCTGTTCTTCGCGGAGGAGCAGAGCGCGCCGGATACCGTATCTGTGGCCGAGGCCGTGGCACAGGTCAACCGTTCCTACAATGCCAAGCTGGAGACCTTGCAGGCCGGGGACTATGACGGCATTGAGATCACCGGTCAGGCCCCGGACTGGCCCGATGTGCTGGCCGTGTTCGCCTCCCGCTATGCCGGGGCGGAGACCGGCGTGGACGTTGCCACGCTGGACGCCGACCGGGTAGGCAAGCTGACCGCCGTGTTTTGGGACATGACCGCCCTCACGTCCTGGGTGGAGGACATAGACCATCCGGGGGACGGTGACAGCGAGGGGTGGACCGAGTACATCCTGCACATCTCCGTCTCCGCCAAAACTGCCGCTGATATGCGCACGGCCTATGGCTTTACCGATCTCCAGAACTCCGCCCTGGACGAGCTGCTGGCAGACCGGGCGGCGCTGTCCGCTCTGGCCGGGAGCCTGAACATCACCAGCGCCGACGCCCGGAGCGTGCTGGAGGCTCTGCCCGATGACCTCGCCCCGGAGCGCCGGGCTGTGGTGGAAACGGCTTTGAGGCTTTACGGAAAAGTGGGGTATTTTTGGGGCGGGAAGTCACTCGTTCTCGGCTGGGACAGCCGCTGGGGACAGCTTACAAAAGTCACGGCGGCGGGCAGCACCACCACCGGCACCTACCGGCCCTACGGCCTCGACTGCTCCGGCTACGCCGACTGGGTATTCTACAACGCCAGCGGCGGCAGCTACATCATCGGCCACGGCGGCGGGGCGCGTATGCAGCACACCTACTGCACCGACATCTCCTGGGACGAGGCCCTTCCCGGAGACCTGGTATTTTACCCGGAGGATGAACACGTCGGGATCGTCTGCGGATATGACGGAAACGGCAGCCTGCTGGTCATCCACTGTGCCAGCGGCGCCAACAACGTGGTCATCATCGGAACCTCCGGCTTTACCTCCATCGGCAGGCCACAGTATTATGGGGAATCAATCAAAATCTCCCCGTGAGACGCCAAAAGGAGGAGTCCCCTTTGGACTGCCTCCTCAATATCATTTCTTTAAGCCCCTTGCGATGGCGGTCAGATTATCAAGCTGTTCATCGTTCAGGCACTTTGCGGCTTCCAGCAATTCATTTAATCCTCAAACAATTTGGCAACAGGTACGTCCAAGACCTCCGCGATCTTAAACATAGTTTCCATCGAAACACCAAAAGCGCGTGTCGGGCTTTCGATTTTGGCGACAAACGACCATGACTTTCCGATCTCGTCGGCAAAGGCTTCTTGTGTCAATCCCCGCAGCTTGCGATAATATTGAACTTTTAAGCCGAACCGAATGTACTGCTCCCGATATTTCGTATCCATAGCACACCTCTCTTTTCTAAAAGGGTATCATTTATCAGCGGAATTATTTAGAGAAGTAAATTGCTATTTATGGCAATACAATGATATAATAAAGCAATCAAAAGATATGTCGGAGCTTGGAAAACAACGGTTTGCTTTATTTCTAACCAGACAGAGGGGATATGGCATGGGTGAGACCTGCTTTTTTATCGGCCACCGGGATGCGCCGGACAGTCTGCTGCCTACGTTGACGGAGACAGTGGAGCGCCACATCACCGAGTATGGCGTGGCCGCCTTTTATGTTGGCGGCTATGGCCGTTTTGACGCGCTGGCGGCAAAGGCGGTTCAGGCGGCAAAAAAGCGCCACCCGGCGGTGACGCTGACACGCTTGCTGCCCTACCATCCCTATGACCGGCCTGTTCCCATCCCGGAGGGCTTTGACGGCACCTTTTATCCGCCGGGCATGGAGTGTGTTCCCAAACGGGCCGCCATTGTCCGGGCAAACAGATATATGGTGAACAACAGCGGCTATTTGATCGCCTATGTCGCCCATCCTTCCAGCGGGTCCCGTGAAATTTTGGATCAGGCGCTGAAACGGCAAAAGCGTGGTTTGATCCACGTTACAAATCTGACAGGGTGGTATTCGTTATGATGAAACATAAGTTGATCCCCGCTTTGGCTTTGGCTCTGGTTCTGCTCCTGCCGGCCTGCTCCAGCCAAAAGAACACCCCGGCCAGCTCCCACAGCTATGAGCATATAGACTTCGTTTCCGCCATAGAAAAGGAGGACTGCTGCCTATGCGGGAGTGGAGACGCGTTTGCCGCTTACTGGGGCCAGGATAATCTGGGCCTTGTCAATGTGAATACCTTTGAGGTGCTGCCGGTGGACATCAATACCTACGACTGGGACGGCACACAGATCAAAGAGGCCCAGGGCGTTTTTCTCGCTGGAGGCGGATACCTGGGGGAAAGCCTTGTCCATACATTTACCAACCCGGATCGGGGCGACTCCCATGTGGATATTCAGTATGTGGGCGGATCGGTTGACCCGGAGGCCATCGGAAATTATCTCTGCAAGGATTGTCTGGACGCCTTTGCAAGTCACTATTCTGAAGATGATGACCCGCCGGAGGTGGCGGTGGTAAACTTCACGACACGGGAAATCCGTCCTCTGGTACACTCCTGCCCGTGGTTCACCTTTGATAACTTTGCTGTATCGTGTGATTTTCAGGAGGACGAAAGTATCAGCCTTTTGCTTTACTACTGTCCGCCCCGGTTCCAAGAATAGCCGTCATTGTGGGGATTTCCGGCTTTGTCAGTATGGCGGGGCCGGTATCTTACGGCAGATAGACTGTCGAAATGTGTCTACTTTGTGGACGCATTACCTCCCCGCGAAAGCCGTCGAAAAATGCGTCTACAAAGTGGACGCGTTTCTTTCCCCCATGCCTGCCCATCCCATGGGCGGGCATGGGGGCTTTTTTCTTTGTCCGCATAGCAAGCCTCCTGCAAGGTACAATATTCTCATACTTTGCGAATGGAGGTTTTCAAAATGACAGAAAAGAGTTTGACACTGGAGCAGATCGCGGCCTATGGCCTATACCTGCGGCGGGAAGAACACGCCAGCGGCACGGTGGAGAAGTACCTGCGGGACATCCGGGCCTTTGCCGCATGGCTGGGCGGCAGGCCGGTGACACAGGAACTTGCGACGGAATGGAAAGAACACCTGCTTGCCACCGGCCACATTCCAGGCACCGTCAATTCCATGCTGGCCGCGCTCAACAGCTTCCTCCGCTTCCTGGGCCTGGAGTACCGGGTGAAGTTCCTGAAGATACAGCGCAGGATGTTCCGGGAGCAGTCCCGCGAACTGACGAAGGAGGAGTACGAGTGCTTGCTATCCACCGCCAGGAGCCTGGGCCGGGAGCGCCTTGCCCTGCTGATGGAGACCATCTGCGCCACCGGGGTACGGGTGTCCGAGGTTCAATACCTCACCGTGGAGGCCGCCAGGGCGGGCCGGGCGGAGATCGCGTTGAAGGGCAAGATACGGGTGATCCTGCTGACAAACAAGCTGTGCCGCAAGCTGCTGAAATACGCCAAAAGGAAAAAAATAACCTCTGGTGAAATTTTCATCACCAGAAGCGGAAAAGGTATGAGCCGCCGTCAGATATGGGCGGAAATGAAAGCCTTGTGCAAAGCGGCAGGCGTGGACCCGGAGAAGGTTTTTCCCCACAACCTCCGCCACCTGTTCGCCCGGACCTTCTATAAATCCTGCAAGGATATTGCCCGCCTTGCCGATGTGCTGGGCCACAGCTCCATCGAGACCACCCGCATTTATCTCCTGACCACCGGGGCCGAGCATACGAAACAGCTTGAGCGGCTGGGCCTTGTCTCGTAGGACAAATTCATCATTTTGCCTGAAAATCTCACGCGAAAAAGCTTCTCCGGCTACATATTTCGAGCAAATTATACCATGCCGACCATTGAAGCGCAAGGTGTTTTCCGATTTTTGGGTGCAAAAATCCAGGCCGCAAAAGCCGATTTTTTGCGGCTTGCTCTTTCACGCCTGTTTGCCTTTGCTTGAAAGGGAACAGGCGTTTTCTATTGAATTTTATGCCTCGGTTCAAGTCAATAGCACTACCTAAAACATCACAAAATGATGATTTGGTATTTCGCCGGGCTTCCCGGCGTTTGCGCTATCTTTGCAAAATGATGAGATTGTTGATTAAGGGGTGATGCCGATGCCAAGGACAAATCTTCCGACGCTGACCGTGCCGGACAGCAGGCCCAGGACACGGCCTGGGGTTGACACGGATGGCTTCGCCCTCACCCCGGAACTTTTGGACGGATTTCTGAATTTTCTGGCGGAGCATGGCCGCACCCCGGAGACGGTCAAGACCTACCGCTTCAAGCTGTACCAGCTATACGACTGGCTCCCGGAGGACAAGCGCATCTGTCGGGGTACGCTGGAGGAATGGCGCAAGGACCTGCTGGCCAGCGGCTACGCGCCCCGGACGGCAAATCTTTGTATGTCCGCCGCTAACAGCCTGTTGGAAGTCCACGGACGGCGGGAACTGCAAGTCGGCAAGCCTCTGGAGCCGGAGGGCGATATCCAGCCGGAACTGACAAGGACGGAGTATTTGCGGTTGCTGTCCACCGCCCGGACACTGGGGAGAGAGCGGGAGTACCTAATGGTGAAGGTGTTTGCCGCCACGGGGATCAGCCTCCAGGACCTGTCCCGGCTCACTGTGGAGGCGGCACGGGCCGGGAAGATCAAGCTCTCCGCCTCCATGGTACATATCCCGAACTGTCTGCGGGAGGAGCTACTGGACTACGCGGGACGAAAAGGCATTTCCACCGGGCCGCTGTTCGTGAACCGGAGCGGCTTGCCCTACACCCGGAACGGTGTGACCAGCCTAATCCAGCGGCTGTGTGCGGACGCGAGAGTGCCGGAGGAAAAGGCCAACCCACGGTGCCTGAAGAAGCTGTACCAGACCACCCAGGCCAGCATCCAGGCAAACATCGCCCTGCTGGTGGAGCAGTCTCATGACCGCCTTTTGGAGACAGAACAGCTTGCCATCGGCTGGAAGCAGGAGGTGAACGTATGATGTGTAAAAAGATGTTCCTGTTGGATGTACTGTCCGCCCAGTGATGGCCTGTGGCCGTGGAGGGGGGTGATGGAATTTTGAGAAGAACTTTATATGACTACTGTGTAGAGCAAGACAGGCTTGACCTGCTCCAACAGTGGCACCCCGCAAAAAACGCCCCGCTGATGCCGAAGGGCATTTCCCGCGGCAGCAAGCGGAGCGTCTGGTGGAAATGTGAGCAGGGCCACGAATGGCAGGCCATGGTCTACACCCGCACCGGAGCCGGGACCGGCTGCCCCTACTGTACTGGGAAGAAAGCCTGGCCCGGAGAGAATGACCTGGCCTCCCGGCGGCCAGACCTTGCCGCACAGTGGCACCCCACGAAAAATCCGGGCGTCACCCCGGCGGACGTGCCCATGGGCAGCCACCGCAAGGTATGGTGGCTCTGCGAAAAAGGCCATGCGTGGCAGGCCATGGTGAAGTCCCGCGCCATCAACGGCACCGGCTGTCCCGTCTGTACCAACCGGCGGCTAAACCCCGGCGAGAACGATTTGGCGACCATCTATCCCGATATTGCCCAACAATGGCACCCCACGAAAAACGGCCCTCTGACGCCCCACGACGTTCTGCCCGGAGCTGGGCGGAGGGTATGGTGGAAATGCGAAAGGGGCCATGAGTGGCGGGCGTTGATCTCATCCCGGACCAGCGGCACGGGCTGTCCGGTCTGCGCGGGAAAGGTGGCCGTCCCCGGAGAGAACGACCTTGCCTGCCTGTTCCCCGACCTCGCCGCCCAGTGGCACCCTGACCGCAACGGCCAGCTCACCCCGGAAAATGTGACCCCGTACAGCAACAAAAAGGTCTGGTGGCGCTGCCCCCTGGGCCATGAATACCAGGCCGTTGTGTCGGCCAGGGCGTCCAGCGGCTCCGGCTGTCCCTATTGTGCCAACCGGAAGGTGCTTCCAGGCTTCAACGACCTTGCCACGGTGGAGCCGCGTGTGGCCGCCCAATGGCACACCACCCTCAACGGCGGCCTGACGGCGGAAATGGTGACGGCGGGGAGCCACCGGGCGGCTTGGTGGGAGTGCCCCAGCGGTCACATCTGGAAAGCGGTCATTTATACCAGGGCAGGGCCGCAAAAATGCGGCTGTCCCGTGTGCGCCGGGAAAGTGCGGCCTGACCGCCTGGAGCGGTACGCGGCGGCCCTGAACGCTGAGAGCGCCAGGCAGTACGCGGCACGCTTCCGGGAACAGGCCATCCCCGCCGGGCGGGAGCGTGAGAAACCTGTGGGAGTAAGCTCCCAGGGAGAATATATAGAAAAATGTAAATAGGAGGTCCAGAAGCAACATGAGAAAAAAACTATTGGCAAGCCTTTTGGCGGCGGTCATGCTTGTGTCGTTATTGCCGACATCAGCACTCGCCGCACAGGAGGACGGGGTAACAGACGGCGGGGAACCGTCCCAGGTCTGCATCTGTGCGGCCCTTTGCACCGAGGGAACGGTGAATGAAAACTGCCCCGTCTGTGCGGAGGATTTTGCCCTTTGCACCTATGAGGAAACCCCGGCGGACGGTGACGAAAATACTTACTATGAGACGGACGGTGTGACTGATCCCGCCGTGGCCGAAGTGCAGGCGCGAATCGACGCCCTGCCTGCGGCGGAGGAAATTACAGCGGACAACGCCGAGGAAGTGGCCGCCCAACTGGACGCCATTGACGAGGCGAAAGCGGCTTTGAGCGACGAGCAGGTGGAATTGCTGGACGTTACCCGCTATGTGGCTGCTGCGGAGGCTCTTTCTGCGCTGGCGGGCCAGCCGGAGGCCAACGAGCCGGAACTGCTGGTGGACACCACTCTGTACGGCAACTGTGGAGCGCCTACCACAGAGGGCGGAGCGGTTACGGATGCTGTGAAGTGGCAACTGATCTCAAACAACGATGATCCTACTACATATACCCTCACCATCTCCGGCAATGGAGCCATGGCGGATTATGATGTCAGCAGTAATCGGGCACCGTGGTATACCAATTTGTCACAAGAAGGTGCTACGACAACTGCATATAGCGGCAAGACCTTTGCGAACATCACAAAAGTGGTCATTACGAGTGGAGTAACTCACATCGGTGCTTACGCATTCGCTTATACCACAGTTTCAGATATTCAAATTGCTGATGGTGTGACTAGCATTGGCAGAGGTGCGTTTTTATGGGCCAACTGGTTGAAAAATATTTCGATTCCTTCTTCTGTCACGAATATGCACTATGACAGTGAAAAGAAAGAATACTACAATATTTTTGACGGCGCTTTTTATTTGGAGGCAGTAGAAATCAGCGGAAGTGGTTCTCCTTATCAAGTCGTTCAAGGCGGCGTATTGGTTGGCCCGGTACAGGACAAGAGCAATGAATATATCATTATCAACTGTGCGGACAACTTGGGTGGTGGCAGCACAAAAGAAATTACCGCCGAGGGGTTCCCGGAGAATACAACTATGGTTGCTGCTGCTGCATTCAGCAGTTGCCGCAGCTTGGAAGCAATCACACTCCCGGATACAGTTACATCGCTGGGGACGAGTGTATTTGCAAAGTGCCTTTCCCTTAAAGAGTTCAGAGTGCCTGATGGGGTCAAAACGCTTCCTCAATACGCTTTTTCCGGCTGTGCAAAACTCGAAAGCATAGATTTTAATAATGTAGAGACTATTTCAAGCCCGGTTTGCAGCAGCGTAAGTACACCCGAAACAGACAATCAAACTTATGCATGCAGCAGTCTAAAAACGGTTGTACTCAGTAAAGTTAAGGAAATTCCTTTGAATGCCTTTACTGGCAGCGCAATCGAGAGTGTAACAATTGCGGATCAAGCGCAAGTACACGCCAAAGCATTTTTAAATCTTACATCTTTGAAAAATGTGACATTCCTCGGCGGCTATACAATAATTGCGGCCTCTGATGGGAATGCCAGACCGTTCCAAGGCTGCACGAATATTGAAACTGTGACCTTTCATTCAAACAATGCGAATGATGCTGAAGTTACCATATCCGATAATATGTTCGTGGATTGCACCAAGCTGACAAGCATTGACCTGTCCAATGTTTCTCTCAAGGATGGAAAGATCGGGGAAAACGCTTTTAAGGGTTGTACTGCTCTGGAGACGGTTACATTCGCGGCAAACACAAAGACAATCTCAAAGAATGCGTTTTTCGGATGCAGTGCGTTGACTGCTGTTGATTTGACAAGCACACAAACAGAAACGATTGAACAAAGCGCATTTCAGAACTGCACTAGTCTGGCAACACTTTCTCTGCCTGATACGGGCTTGACTGCTATCGGAGTGAGTGCATTCAATGGAAATGCCATTAAGCACATCACGATTCCTGCCAGTGTAACAGAAGTGGGTGATTCTACATTTGCGAATTGTTCTGCGCTGGAGCAGGTCACAATGAGCAAGGACTGGTCGGGCAAGTTCCCAAATGCTGTCAAGGCTCCTACTGGTTATGCCGCAGGAATGCGGTGGTATAAAGACGGTACTCAGGTGACGCCTGCGTCATGCTTTACTGACGGAAGCACAACCCCTCACACCTTTGACTATGTACCGATTCTCTTCTTTGATGTGGAGTATAACGGAAATTATGAAGACTATACTTCACAGACCCACCAGTATCCATATCGTACCATTTATAAGGCGAGCGATATGTCGGTGCTGACTGCACATACTGTAAAAGACTATACTGATTCTACTCTTTCCATTACGGCTCCGACAGGTAAGTCTTTTGCCGGATGGACAACATCTACTGATGGCGTCGAAGTAATTGCAACTACGGGAAGTACTTTCGCCGAGAATCCTGCCCCAGACAAAAGCAACTCAGGATCTTTTGGTGGGACGCCTGCTATTACTCTTTATGCGCGCTGGGTTGACAGCGGCAAAACAGTGATCGCGAATGATGTGATTGACCAGAGTGTGCAGACAGTTGCATATGATGGAGTTGCAAAATCGTTTACGGTTAAAGCTGCTGGGGGCAAAACCCTGCCGAACGTTGATTTTGCAGTTACATATCAAAGTAACGAGGGGAACGCCATCAGTAATCCTACAAGTGCAGGAACTTATGATGTAATCATATCTTATCAGAACTCTGAAACCTATGCGGACTTTAAGCTGACTGTTGAAGGCGGCCTCGTTATTACCAAGGCCGGTTCCACCGTGACCCCCGGCGAGGGGTCGTCTGCGATCACCGCCACCTACGGAGAGACCATCCCCCTGACCGCAAAAGTTCAGCGTACCGAGGCCAGCATCACTCTGATGGCCGCCCTGGACACGGTTGATTTCTACTGCGGCACTACCCTCCTGGGAAGTGAGAATGTGACCTATGACAACGGCGTGGGCACTGCCACCCTGAACTATGACACCAGCAAGGGCGGCATACCTGTCGGTTCCAAGCAGACCATCACCGCCGAGTATGGCGGCAACGTCAATCTGAATGGCAGCTATACAAATCAAATTTCCATCACCTTGTCCCCGGCACCCCTGACCGTCACCGGCCTGACCGCCGAAGATCGCGCCTATGACAGCTCTACCTCCGTGACCTTGACTGGCGGCGCCTTGAGCGGGATTATCAACACAAATGACAATGTTTCCGCAACGATGCCCACCACCGGCACCATGACGGACGCCAATGTGGGCAACGGCAAGACTGTGACTGTTCCCACCATTACCCTGACCGGCAAGGACGCCAGCAAATACACCCTGACCCAGCCCACCGTGACTGTGAACATCAGCCAAGCTACCTATGATATGTCCGGTGTGACCTTTGAGAATGTCAGTTACCCCTATGACGGCAACGAGCATATGCTGACGATCTCCGGCACTTTGCCCGACGGCGTGAGTGTGTCCTACACCAATAACACCCGGACCGATGTGGGCAGCACCACCGCGACGGCTTCTTTCACCGGCGATTCCACAAACTATGAAGCTATTGCCGATAAGACCGCCATTCTGACGATCACAGAAGGAACTTCCAGCGTGGCGATCACGCCCTCCGCCACCGCGCTGACCGGCGGCGGCACCGTGAAATTGACCGTCAGCGGCGTTCCCGCAGGCGGCACCGTCACTGTGACCCAGACCGACAATCAGGGCAGCGCGGCCAAAACCCTTGACCTGACCTCAAACGGCGAGATTTCTGTGAGCCTGAGCAACACGACGGCCACCTATACCTTTACGGTATCCTATGGCGGAGACAGCAACCATGCGGCAGCTTCCGCAACCTGCACCGTCTCCGTGACCCGCAGAAGCTCCGGCGGCGGCTCCTCCGGCGGCTCCAGCAGTTCCAGCAGCACCACCACGGAGACCACCAAGAACAGCGACGGCTCCACCACGACCACCGTTACCAACAAGACCACGGGGACCGTCACCGAGACCACCAAATACACGGACGGCTCCTCTCTCGTCGTGGAGACCAAGAAGGACGGCACCGTGACTACCACGGACACCGCCGCCAACGGCGTCAAGGTCAAGACTGTGGACGAGCCGGGCGAGGATGTGACCGCCACCGTCACCATCCCCAGGAGCGTCGGCACAACCATTGTCACCATCCCCGCTGACACCACCCCCGGCACCGTGGCCGTGGACGCCAAGACCGGCGAGGTCGTGAAGCTCTCCGTCCCCACCGAGGACGGCGTGACCGTCAAGCTGGACGGCTCCGCCGACCTGGTGCTGGTGGACAAGAGCAAGGACTTCACCGACACCCGCAATCACTGGGCCGAGGACGCCATTGACTTTGCCACCGCTCACGGGATGTTCGGCGGCACCTCTGCCACCACCTTTACCCCGGACGGCTCCATGACCCGCGGCATGATCGCCGTGGTCCTCCACAACCTGGAGAACAACCCGGATCACGCCTTTGAAGGCAGCTTCGACGATGTTCACCCCGACTCCTGGTACGCTGACGGCATCCACTGGATGGTGGACAACGGGATCGCGGGCGGCTACGGCAATGGCAAGTTCGGCGCGGATGACAAGATCACCCGCGAACAGTTGGCCACCTTCCTGTACCGCTACGCGGGCGTCATGGGCTACGGCACCTCCGGCAGCTCCAGCCTGTCCGGCTTCACCGACGCGGGCAGCGTCAGCGGCTATGCCACCGAGGCCATGCAGTGGGCCGTTGGAAACGGCCTGATCGGCGGCATGGGCAACGGCACCCTGGCCCCCCAGGGCAACGCCACCCGCGCCCAGGTCGCTACCATCCTCATGCGCTTCATTGAGAACCTGACCAAGTAAATACCCATCACACGCACCAAGCGGGGCGGCAGTTGCAGCCCCGCTTTCCTTATACCTGTCCGCGCGAAATACAGGACTTTTCATAACCTTTTGGAAAGTTTTGGATATTCCTGCGAATAGTGAGAAAAACGAAAATTTGAAGGAAGGTTCATTATAGAAAGGGAAATCGGTGATGGACTATGGCAACACGCTATGAGCGATACAATGAAATCACTTTTGACGCCTACTGCAAGGCCGCTGTTGATAAGGCCATCCTGAAAGAGCGCCTGAAGAAAGCCGCGAGAGGGCAGAAAGAACAGTCCCTGTCCATGCTCACGGGGGAGGACCTTCCCGCTGTCTCTCTGGAAGAATTGGAGCAGGGTTTTTCAGAAAGCGCGGGGCAGTCCTTTCGGGTTTTGGATGAAGTTATCCAGGTAAATGACCTGAAGCTGGGACAGGCCCTCTCCTGCCTGCTGCCACAGGAACGGGCGATCATTCTGCTTCGGTACTTCCGTGATATGCGGGACGGGAAAATCGCCAGCCACCTGGGTATGGCTCATTCGACTGTGCATAGGAAGCGGAAAAAAGCAGAGGCAAAATTGCGGATGCTTTTGGAGGCGGGGCCATGACGTACATACCGTATTGCATGATAGAGGCCGCCAAAAGGCATGACGTGGAAGCCGCCGATATGATCCTCCGGCATTTTGAAAGCTATATGCTCTACAAGAGCCTGAACGAGTGCGAGGATGAATTTGGAAATGCCCATTCCTGTGTTGACGATGACTTTTACTATCAGGCAAGAAACGCTTTGCTGTCCGCAATCTTCCACTTCCAGTTCCGGGAGCCGCCGGATGATTTTGTATAGCCGAAGCCGTTCGCCCGGCTGGGACCGTATCCAGCCGGGCCGCCCTCCCAGTATTTAATGCGTCCACAAAGTAGACACGTTTCGACATCGCCGCCAAGCGGCACAGGCGCACCGCTCCCGGCGCGCTTGTGCGGACTGGCGACAGTCCCACACCACAATCCGCCCCACCCGTTGAGGCGGGCCTGCACCTTGAAAAAAGCATGACCGTCCAAAGAGGATATGTCTCCCGGCAAAGTACCGCGCTTGCGTACCAAAGGAGACAAAACGCCGCTGACAGACCAGGGGCAGGAACGGCTTTGGGAAGAACGGCACCCTTCTATCAAGGCCGCGTCTGCATGAGGGCGCAGCCTTGCTTAAAATCAGAGAGAAATAAAGGACAAGCAGACTATCATATACATTTTTTTAGTATTGGCGAGGAGGTGCGCAAAGTTAATATTATCGTGCATTTCCCGAAAGATAGAGAAATGCAACGGGAACTTTCAAAAAAAGTCGCTTCTGTTCACGCACAAACAGTCATTGAGAAAGTCAAGGCCATGCCTTGTCCCTTGGAACAGAAAGCGGAGCTGCTTGACGCAATTAAGCGGTACATACAAAACGGGGGTGGGGCTTAAATGCCCCACCCCATTTTTCGCTATCCTTTGTCCCTCAGCAACTCCCAGCTATGCTTTGTAATCCGAACTAAGTCCAGTTCCCAGTCCCGCAACGTGGAAGAATAGATGCCAAGATGCTGGGCGTATTCAGTCCGCGACATATTTCTGAATTTCCGCAAGATCTGAATTTGCTTTCCCTGTCCATAGTAAAGAAACAGGTTATACTCGTCCAACAATTCTGTAACTGAAACAGAAAACAGTTCAGCGATTTTCCGCATGATGTCTATGGGATAGTAGTCATACACCCCCTTTTCATATCTCGAATATGTATGCTGGTCGATCCCTGCAAACTTTGCCACATCTCGTTGCAGGAGGCCACGATGATAACGATACCACCGCAGCCTGTCCGGTGTATTGGTAATTTGATATGGAGCAGTATAGCGGATATTAAACTTTTCCGCCTCCACCAGAGTATGGGGTTGCACAACTTGGAAACTATGGATGTAAAACGGAGCGTAGCTTATTGAGTTGTTAGCATAGCGCGTCATTACTATCATTTGGTTTGATATGCACCCAAATACACTCCATTTTTCGCTAAAATTAGCGTTTTTGGCGGGTTTTATCGGGTTTCGGGCCGCTATGATGGAATAGCATTTTCAATGCAGCGGGCGGCATAGGTCGCCAGCCGCGCGCCCTTGGCCGGGTCGAAGCTGGAGATGCCTTTGATCAGACCGATGGTGCCGATGGAGATCAGGTCCTCCTGGTCGGCGCTTTGGGTGTAGTATTTCTTAATGATATGCGCCACCAGGCGCAAATTCCGTTCGATCAGGACATTCCGGGCCTCCGGGTCGCCCTGGGCGAGGCGCTGGAGCCACGCCTGTTCCTCCGCGGCGGTCAATGGCTTGGGGAACGACCCGCCGCCGGACAAGCGCAGGGAAAACAACAGCGTGTTGGCAAACATCAGTAACGCGGCAGACAGCATAAAATCCCTCCTGTTCCCTTATACCTATGTCGGGCGGGGAAGTCCCTATGCGGACTTTGCTTTTGGCGCGGGATGTGGTATACTGTCCGGGAAATCAAAGCGGGAGGGGGAACAGGCGTGGCCTGGTTCGTCTATATGCTGCGCTGCGGGGACGGCTCGCTGTACACCGGCTGCACCGGCGACGTGGCCCGGCGGCTGGCGGTCCACCAGAGCGGCAGGGGCGCCAA
>OIYT01001277.1_pt1 | contig 18335 bp, 21 predicted proteins | sample 1588201 | NCBI WGS metagenome assembly OIYT01 (sample SAMN03283260) | human gut metagenome | biome: human-associated habitat; material: feces | host: Homo sapiens | place: USA | collected 2013
TTTCTGACCTCCTTTCCGTCTTTTATTCGCAGCCATATTCAATGGACTGCTTGCAGTATATATCCTAAAACTTCTTTTCCGTTAGGAGAAAAATATAATACCAAATACAAATATATGGTATAATATCTAAAAGAAGATGGAGGTTGTAGATATGGATGAACAGATTTATACATTTGAAGACGTCATAAATTCAGAAAAGCATGTTGAAATGATTGACGGAATAGTTATTATAGAAGATAAAACCACCCCACGCCATAACATTGCCGTGACTGAAATTGCATCAAGTCTAAAAAATTACATATCTTCCAAAAAAGGCAGTTGTGTAGTATATGCCGAAAATGTAGCATTATATACAAATGAGTTAAATAATAATGATGGCAAAAATTATTATTTACCTGACGTTATGGTTATCTGTGATAAAAATGGAATAAAGGATGATGGTATTCACACTGTTCCAAAATTTGTTGCAGAAGTAACTTCTGATGCCACACGCAAATTTGACTACAATCAAAAGCTGGAAATGTACAAAAAAATTGGTGTAGAAGAATATTGGATTGTTGATTTACAAAGAAACGTAGTGTTCAAATATGTCAAAAGTGAAGATTACATTCCACAATATCTTGCACATCCAAAGATTGTAAAAGTTTCATCTTATGAAGGACTTTCAATCGACTTCTCAACCATTATTCAGTAATAATGGAGCTAGACTTATGAATAAAGATTTCTGGGGCTTTGTACCACAGAGCTACATAGGAAATGAGACAGTTAGTGAATCCAACTGTCTCATTTTTATAGGAGGTTATTTGGCAGGCATCGCGGCTCCTGCATCTCTTTTAACCCGTAGGGTGCGTGGTTGCAACGGAATTTACCACCTCAAACAACCTCTTCAATTACAACTGTTTCTTAATGACCTCCAAAAGCATAATTATGAGTTTTACTATAAAGTGATACAGAATAACACGAGGTAAAGAAAAAAGCCCCGAAACCCAGTAAATTCAAGGTTTTCAAGGCTTTTTTCACAAGCAGGGGATGAGAGAATCGAACTCCCGCCAAAGGTTTTGGAGACCCCTATCATACCATTTGACCAATCCCCTATAATGGTTTGTGTCCGTAAGACACATGTATCATTATACAGTTTTATCGACATTTGTCAAGGAGATTTTTTTGAAATTTTAGGCAACAAACTAACTAATAAACATATTTTTTTCTTCGTCTGTTAATTCCGAAAGTTTCTTTCCTTTTTCTTTAGAATATCTTAATAAGCCTCTAATATTCAGTTTTACTTCAGGAGTCGAATCGAAATGAGGAGTTTTTTTCAAAGACTCCAAATATTTGTTATAGTTCCACACCTGATCATTCATAATTGTCAATTTCCTCTTTGTCATAATATCTATAAGTTTCTGCTGGCAGATTAGGAACTCGGTCAACAGGAATATCTCCCTTTTCGATATCAAGTGCCTGTAATAAGCCCTTCATGGTATCACTAAATAAATCTCTCATATATTTTCCCTTTCTTTTTCAGATTTTTCACCATAAAACTAACTCCTTGTGTAATGTTTATACATATATCTTATTTGATGAAAAAATTCCTTCTACTAGCAAAGATGTCTTATCGAGAGCATTATTTACGTCCAAAACACCGCCAGACATTCCTACGGCTATAACCTTGTATATTTTTCCTTTCGCATCAGACACCATCATTCCATTTTTTTACCAGAAGTCTTAAACTCTCCACATCTGAAACATATTCAATATTAAGATTCGTTTTCTCGGTCTTAGGATGATCTAGAGCTGCAGCAAGCCGCTCAGCACTTTGAGTATCATTAATAACAAAATTATGAGTAATACTCGACGTTGCCATAACGAAAGTCCTCCTTTCCTATTCTCTCTCTCCAAGCCTTTTTAATATATTGATTCGATGCCGGTCTTCCACGACCTTATCATAACGGACGCGTTTCTCCTGAACCATACGTTCCAGTGTTGCCTCGAACCCTTCTTCTCCCACTTTGTCCGGATGCTCTTCCAGATAATGCCGGATTCCCATCCGCAGTCGGTTCTCAAGTGTATCGCAATAGAATTCCTCCAGCGTTTCCAGACAGATTCCGCACAGCATACACGGATGAAATGGATCATGCATCAAGAAGCAGCAGCCACCATCCACGTTGATGGCATTCTCACGATAGCTGATCATGCCCGGGCGCTCAAATCTTGGATTTCCAGCAAAATAATAGTTCTCAACGATTGTAGGGGTATGTCCATGCACATAGATTTCCTCCGGATTGTCCCGGTTCCCGATCGCGTATTTACGTACATACAGATTCGCCTCAATCTTTGACCACTTCGATACATCATCCCGGTGTTCATGCCATGCGTGTGCAATCCGGTATTTGACCTTCTTATGATTCCGTGACTCTACCTCCACCAGCTTGTTGTATGGCAGATTATGCAGCTTGTCTATGAGTGGTTCAAGCTGCTTCAAATCATGCTTATACTCGTTTTGAACCACTTCATAGAAATTATAATAACTATAGGGTGGCTGCGATAATTCCTTCTCACACTCGGGATTCCATTTTCTCCATGGTTCATATTCTCCCTTATACCATTCCCATGCGTCCTCATCATGATTTCCGCGCACACTCTGATACTTCCCATCCTCAGTAATATACTCCATCATCCAGTCAAGCACCTGCTTCTGTTCGCTTCCACGATCAACCCAATCCCCGACGAAGATGATCTGTGCTTCCGCGTCCTGTGATTCGATTTTATCCAACAATGCCATAAGCTCTGTGTAACACCCATGAACATCTCCAATTACATAATGCATATCGTCCCTTCCTTCCATATAGACTGAAAGTCGAGATATCATTCCCGTCATTTCAAGTTCACATTTTCTGCCTTCATTGTACACCAGAACTTTCCCCTCGTCATTAAACGCGCAGTTGAATTTCCTCTCTTATAATACTTTGTTTTTCTTCCCCCTAATCGCAAATAATGTCCCCAACTATATAATCCTTCTACTGCATATCATAAAACTTCATCGTCTCCCGGTCACGATATTCATGTTTCTCATAGTATCCGATTAATTTCTGCTCACTGTCCCGCAAAGCCACCATGTATACGTCCTTGTTCTGCTTTGCATTGTAACTGGTATATACAATATTGTGGTTGACATCTGCTGCAAACCAATCAACCACCTGTTGAATCCGCTTGTTCGATTCCGGATTGTGACAGGCAAGCAGACTTTTCCCTATGAGCGCCTCGCCGCCGCGCTTTGCATAATTTTTAATTGCTGCAGGGTTCATATAGATAATCTCATGCTGTAGGTTACAGATCACAACCGATACCCGTTCCTGATCAATAATGCTTTTAAAATATGCGTTTAATTCTTTCATAACGTTCACTTTCCTTTTTTGTCTTTTGGGCACATCCGCGTGCCTCATTGTAAATTCCAAGTTTTCCCTTTCAATACCAGCTTCTCGAATGACTCTGCAAATCTTACATCATCTTCCTCGGTTCTTTTCCTCGGACCTTTCATATGATTCTTCCCGGAACTGCGCCGTGCTTTCTTGTTCAAATGCCGTTCCATCAGCATCTGGTCAATGTTCGCATCTGTGTACCATTTCCCAGACTGATGGATCGCATATGCGCCTTTCCCAAGTGCCATCGCCGCCACACCATAATCCTGCGACACAACGATATCGCCCTTATGGCAGAGACTAATCAGCTTATAATCCACTGCATCCGCGCCGGCACCAACCACGATCACCTCACTATAATCAGAATTCAGGACATGATTCGTATCGCAAAGCAGCGTCGTCCGGATATGATATTTTTCTGCGATTTCCTCCACGATACGCACGACCGGGCAGGCATCGGCATCTACAAATATTTGCATGATCTATTTCCTCTTACTATGCAACCGTTGCCCCAAATGGCATCAGCGATAATTTCGCGAGCTTGAAAAATTGCTTTCCGAATGGAATACCTATAATCGTAATGCACAGGATACATCCCCAGACTACATCTGCAATCGCCATCGGAATCCCCGTCAAGAGCAGCCAGAATATATTCGCGATAAAACTCATCGCCCCGCCACCATATGTAACTTCCTTGCCAAACGGGAAGAATGCAAGCCCAGCGAACTTAAAGCACTGCAAGCCAATTGGAATTCCTATGATCGTAATACACCAGCCGATTCCTGCAATCACCCACGAAAGCCCGGCTGCAAAGCCGCCAAATATAAACCATAAAATATTTCCAAGTATACCCATGTTTTTGTTTTCTCCCCTAGTATTTTTATTCTTTGTTTTTGTGGTTCGCTTCCAGACTATATTGGCTTACCACGGTGCATTCATACAATAAAACAGCACCACAATCTGTGTCACGATCATCATCGGAAGTCCCACCGCAAAATAATTCTTCTGTGTCTTGTGATGAAATAAGTACATCGCAATTATACCACCGATCGCACCGCCAGCAAATGAAAATCCTAGCAAAGTCGCCACCGGGATTCTCCATTTTCCCTTGATTGCCGCATACTTGTCGACGCCAAACAGGATAAATGTTACGAGATTGATGACGCCCAGATATAATAGCAGAATCTTCCTCTGGCTCATGTATCTTACAATGTTAAATGTCAGCTTGTCCGCCACATATCCTTTTGCAAACAAGAATATCACAATGGCAATCACCAAGGTACAGGCGAGTGTAACATGAAGCATCGCATTTGATTTGGTTGTTTTTTCATGTAGTTTCATATTATGACCACGTCTTCCATATTTCCGGATGATATCCAAGTGTCGACTGCTTTCCGTTCCGCACAACCGGTGTCTTGATTACCTGCGGATTCTCCAGTATCTTGTCCAGCTTATCCTCCGGGGCAATGTACTGAATCAACGCCAGCAGATCTTTATCCTTAAAATCCGGATTGATCATATTCTCCATGTCACCATTAACGGATGCCACAGCCTGGAACTCGCCTTTGCTCATGCCCTTTTCTTTCATGTCGATAAACTGATATTTAATTCCGCGTTCCTTGAAGAACCTCTCTGCTTTCTTTGTATCGTTGCACTTTTTTGTGCCGAAGATTTGGATGTTCATTTTTATTTTTCCTCATTTTCTTTACTTTGGATTATCACTTGTATGATACTTATGTAATCTTCATACATATCTTTGTCCTCACTTTTACTATTGAAAGAATATAACATATCTCTTACAAATATAAAAATAGAAAAGATAGCAATTATTACTACAAAAATAAATGCCACTTTAGCAGTTACCGATGTGTTTATTTCTATTTCCTGATTTTTCAAGGAAGGCATTTCTGCTATCATCTGTGTAATTAACGCTACCATAATTGGCACATATATTAAATCCCGAAATTGTTGTGCAGGTTTTATTTTTCGCAACTGCATTTGTAAAAAATGCAAAAAATTATTTAACTGCTGACAATTACACTTTTCATATTTTGACCATACATAATTTTTCCATTCAGAATAAGAATTAAACCTAAAGCACTCTGGCAAACCATTGTTTTTTATTCTCTTACGATTACCACATATTAATTTATATATTCTCTTTTCTTCAAAATATTGAAATCCATAAATATCACCTAATTTCAATCTCTTTTTCATGAAATACTCCTTCGTCCCTATTAAATTAAAACATTACCTAATTCATTAAACTGCTCGCACATTCGTATTTCTTCTATATCCATGTTTACATTACTCATACCTTTAGTGTCAAATATTTGAATTGACTTTTCGTCTGCCAGAACTTGATCTAGCAAAAACCAAAGTTTGCCCTTCATATCTCCATGCATAATACACACATCATTATTGGGTACTGCAGAATAAGAACTTTCTTTCAGTTTCTTAATATAACACATTAGTTCATTTCCAATCCCTATAAATAAGTTAATATCTTCTGTACGATCAATTTGAGGTAACCAATCCAACGATTCATATCTGTTCAAGTTAGAATCAATATGCTTTTTTTCGTTTATTTTATATTTCATTAATCCCCATATAACTTCAAATAGTAATATCTCTCCTGGTTGTCTTTTTTGTTTTCCATTACACAAACTATGTATCATATCTAATTTTTCAATCAATTTATCTATATTTCTAATGTCTATTCCCGATAATTCAATTAATTTTAACACAACCGGACAACATTCTGCTAAATTTTCGAACTCATAAAAATAGTATCCATAATTATTCAATATCTGATTCTGAATTTTACCAGTGTCTAACCTTACACGAAAGGAAATAAACTTTCTAAGATATCGTTCAGTATCAACCTGTTCTCCATAAATTTCTTTCACGGAATGTTCCAACTGTGTGCTATCAATTGCCAACAGAACAATCACATTATCCAATCCCTCAAACATATGATGCAACCGCTCTAATACCTTAATCGCATATTCTGGCATGCAACGATCCAATTCATCAACCACTAATAGTACTGTTTTATTTTTTGATAATTCTCGGATTTGATTTCGTGTAAAATCCAGCGTTTTTTTGAAAGCAAACATTTCATCAAAATCGGATGGATTTTCTCTTTTGTCGCCTTTATTCTCTTCCAATTCATTACATAACTCTACTAAATTAATTCCTATTTTATTTTTTGTAAATTCACCGGCTATTTTGCCTAATACAGTTTTCAAATCCGTATATTCTTTTTGCAATGCCATCTCCGCTTTATTATCTTTCCCACGTTTTTCTAACATTGCTGACACAATTGCAACCGCTGGTTCCTCATAATAATCATACTGCCAACAATTATAATGGAACACATAAAATCGATCGTCCTGCGTTTCTTCATTTTGCAGTACCTCTAGCTCCTTTTCTAACTGTTCCAGTATATATGTTTTACCATACCCCCACTTACCATCAAGCGCAAATACTCGCCCCTGTTTTTGTTCAGATAAGAGCACTAAAATTTGCTCTATATCGCTCATAATCTTTGCCCTGTCCAAAATATCAATCTTTTCTGTCTGTGACATATTCTCCTCCTTATGACCAACTTTTCTATTCTCTAATATTACGGATTAAGTAACAGAAACTAAGACATATGCCAGAAAAACTATATAACATAAATCCCCATTTAGTTATATATCCCCATTAACCAAAATCCATATATTTATATTACAATATTCTACAAAAAATACAAGATTAAACTCCGATACGACACGATTTAATTTAATACATTCATACATCGACGTGCACCACTATCAAAAAGGAGGTTTTACAAATGAACACACCAACATCCAGAAATCCAATGCTGTTCTGTGATTACTACAAGCAATGGATCAACGTCTACAAAGAAGGAGCGATCCGCCCGGTCACCATGAGCAAATACAACATGGCGCATCAATGGCTGTTAAAGCTGGCTCCCGATCTGTCGATTTCCGAACTGGATCGGATTTCTTATCAGAAAATACTAAATGAATATGCAGAAGAACATGAGCATCAGACAACGATGGATTTTCACCACCATGTGAAATGTGCCATTTTAGATGCCGTGGATGAGGGGCTGATTCCGCGAGATCCAACCCGGAAAGCGATCATCAAAGGCAAAAAGCCACGTGAGAAAAAGCAGAAATTTCTCAATCAGTTTGAGCTTCACAAGCTAATCGAAGACCTTGATCTGGGGCCGGAAGTATCATGGGATTGGTTCATCCTTCTGGTTGCCAAAACCGGAATGCGGTTTTCCGAAGCGCTTGCATTGACGCCGAGGGATTTTGATTTTTCACGGCAAATACTGACGATCTCCAAGACATGGGATTACAAAGGAAACGGCGGCTTTCTGCCAACCAAGAATCAATCGTCTGTCCGAAAGATACAGATTGACTGGTTAACCGTTATGCAATTTGCCGGACTGGTGAAAAAGCTTCCGGAAGATGAACCGATCTTCGCAAAAGGAAAAATATATAATTCCACCTTGAACGGAATATTGGAACGACATTGCAAAAATGCCGGAATCCCCGTCATCTCTATCCACGGTTTACGTCATACCCATGCATCGCTCATGCTTTTCGCCGGCGTTTCCATCGCCAGTGTGGCAAGGCGCCTCGGACATGCCAGCATGACGACCACCCAGAAGACCTATTTGCACATTATTCAAGAATTGGAAAGCAAGGACATTGACATCATCATGCGATCCCTTGCGAACCTGAATTAAACTACTTCGCATCCAAATACGCACGTCGATTTATAATAAAACTGGGAATACTATCCATAGATATTCCCAGTCTATTCCAGCTTATCAATTTCTCATTCGTCGTTTGCAGAAAGCGTCCTATATATCCGCATCCCGACATTTCATCAATCGCGCAGCGGCAATACATTCTCCATCAGATCATGCTTGAACTTCTCTACTATAATCTTGCGGAACTTGAATTTCGGCATAGGTTCCTCTACACCCTCCTTATACGATGCATACGCGCGATCCTTGAAGGTGTTTTCATTTGCCATCTCGCCATCCCGGTAATTATACACTTCATAACGCACATCGTCCTCATTCAGATTCCACAGCTTCGCAAATGTCTTGATCTCCGTATCAATCGCATCATAGCGCATCTGGTTGACAACCACTGCGATATCCTGACCTTTGTACCGATCTTTGTCCTGCTCAATATTATCAATCACCTGCTCCAACAATTCACCAAGCTTCTGATTATCCTCAGCAAATTCCTTCGAGATCTCGCGCAGCGCCAGAATGTTCTTCGCAAATATCGCATCCTGAAAATCATTGCTCGACTGATCCAGATAATTTACCAATCCCTGCAACAGCTCGACAATATACTCGAAATCCACCCGCATCTTGCTGTACGCAATCAGATCATAGTCGTCCATAACCGGATCATCGTTTTCCGCCTCATCCTTCGGTTTCTTCAGCTCTTCCATAACATTTTTATACATTGCCGCATAGTTTTCATATTCCTCCTGCGAGAAATCATAGTCTGCAAGCAGTTCTTCCCGATATCTGGAAAATGCTTTCAAATGTGCAAAGCTCTTATCCAAACTCCGAAATGCATAGATAAACGACTTCTTCTGCTCCCTTGACAACTGACTAATCTCTTCCGGTGTCCGTCCCAATGCATGAATCGTCTTTACATCAATCGAAAAAACATCAAGCACGCTCTCCCAATCTTCTGATACTGCTACGCCTTCACCGCCTCTGGAATACAGCCGCAATGCCCGGTCAATCTCTTTCTTGAAGTCTTTTGGGGACTGAAATGTTACAACCTGTCCATATGTCTTATTCGCATCAAACAAACGATTCGTTCTTGAAAAAGCCTGTATGATATCCTGTGGGCTCATCGGCGATCTATCCATATACAAGGTGGACAGACATGGAGCATCAAATCCCGTCAACAAACGATTGACAACGATAACCAGATCCAACTGCTGACTCCGCTCCATATAACGTTTTTCCTTTCGAGCCAGACGATCATTCAGATTACTATTATACGCGTTGATATTCTCGATGTCATAATGTGTGCCAAACATCCCATTGTAATCTTGCAGGGACTCGCGCATTTTATCCTGATTCACCGTTGATGCCTCATCATTTTCCGTCACAGAATATGTGATTGCGAATTTCGGGAAATCGGGAACTACCTTGCAGATCTCCTCATTTATCTTTAATGCATCTTTGCCCGCTTTGACCCGTTTTAACAACTCATAATAACGCTGTGCCTTCGCAATGGATCCGACTGTCAGGATACCTTCGTAGGTTCTTCCCTTGCCATTCTGCATGCCTAATTTCGTATAAGACTGATTGAGCACCACATCCAGAACCTGTCGCATATGCTCTTCTGTCTCAAATACCGCATCATCCACATCTTCTTTTTTCGGTCCTAGATTCTCAACCATGAATCCGAGAACTGCTTCGTCATGAATGGCATTCTTGATTGTGTAGCTATGCAGGCATGCTCCGTACAGCTCATCGGTCGTCTGCGGAAGATCACCCTTCTGCTCATACCGGTTCTCCTCAAAGATTGGCGTACCTGTGAATCCATACCACAGAGAATGTGCAAAAAATCGTTCAATCTTACGTTTTGTCTCTGGCGTGACGGCTCTGTGACATTCATCTACCACAAATGCAACCCGAAGGTTACGGATTTTGTCATATTCCTTTGTCCCCTCCTGCAATCTCTTGGCAATCATCGTCTGCAGCTTCTGCCGTGTCGTGACAATCATCTGTCGGTTGCCATCTGTCAGACGCCGAATCAGGGCATCCACATTTTCTGTGTCATCCACATCAATCGTATCGTTATCTGCATAGGATTGGAACGCCATCTTCGTCTGCATATCCAGATCTTTCCGGTCAATCAGGAATATTGTCTTTTCTATGGACGGAATATCCATCAACAGATTCCTTGTTGCCTTGTAAGATGTCATCGTCTTTCCGGAGCCCGTTGTATGCCAGATATAGCCTGATATACTCCGCTTGGACGCTGCCCGCATCGCTTCAATCGCATGAATCTGATATGGTCGCAAAATCAATAATTTCTTCTTCTCATTATCAAGCACTGTATATTTCGCAATCATCTCATGTGCCTGTGGAATCCGCAAAACAGCCTTCGCGAAATCCAGATAATCACAAACCGGATAGTTCTCGTTGTCCACCCATCCGGTTATAAATTTCTTACCTTCCGCTAATTCTGCTGCCCTTGCCGCTGCAAAATATTTCGTGTCAACAGCATTACTAACGACAAACATCTGTATATTCGAAAAAAGTCCGCGGAATTTTCCCTCAGAAATATACTTCTCTATCTGCCGATACCCATCCATATAGGAATGATCCTTGTTCTTCAACTCAATATGTATCATTGGGATTCCATTGATCAACAGCGTCACATCAAATCTTCGGTCCCGCTTGTCATCCACCTCATCTGTCTTGAATGCCTGATACTGGTTGATTACCTCGTAGACGCTCGTTCCACCGGCAATATGCTCGTTGTTCATCACAACCAAATGCAATGTCTCATTGCCTCTTTGTACATGCACATAGACTTTTCCGTTCTCACCGACCTGCCATTTGCCTGCATCATAAAAAGAAGCGTGCGATACATCATTTTTAATCTTTGCAAATTCACTGTCACTGAGTGGCGTATCGTTCAGCTTTGCCTTGTTGTTCTGCTCCAATATGTATTTGAAGTTATCCCACAACTGCTCCTCCGTCCGAATATCCTTCCGATATGTCCACTGTGAATCCCCACCGCATAATTGGTCAATTAATCTCTGCTCAATTACTGATTCTAATTCTCCCATTTCTTTCGTCCTTTCTTGTAATTTTTTATGATTTGTTGCGATATCTCTATCGCATTTTATACTTTGATTGACAAACATGTGATTTGCCATATATTGTTTTAATTTTTTCAGTTCGCAACACTTACGCTGATGAAGAGTGATGAGGTGGTCAAGACCATCTAAATATGTGCCAATTTTCTTTTGCTCATCAATAGAGGGAACCATCATTTGACATTGTATCAACTTGTCAAAGTAAAAATATAACCTTACACTTCCTTCTTGAAGTTTCTCAATCCATTTAGGAAAATAATCCGATTTTAACCAATGCAACAAGAATGTGTCATCCATATAATTTTCTGTTTGAAAAACTTCATAAAGTGAACTAACTATTACATTTTCACCGCCTGCATAATAGCCTAAAGAGCCAACATTTATTCTTGCAGGATTGTATGCAAATGAATTCGGTGGAACAATATTGTACGCAGTTCTATCCACATTGTTCATATACCCAAATTCATCATGAGCATCCTTTTGTGCAATGAATCCCCTATCATTTGTTACCGCATAAGGTTCCAATTCAAGATTGTCCTTATTCTTTTTCGCTACATTTTTTACAAACTCACCAAACTTACGCTGTTCCCAATCGTAAGTAAATTTTACAAATCAAACACTATACTTGTCGCATCTTTCATAAGAGTCCCTTTTTAATAAGATTTTTTTATTAAAATAACATTTATAATGTTACTTTTCATTATTTATGTTATCTTAGTTTCTCCCTTACCAACATCAAGGCATATCCCATCAGATTTTGTCCTTTCCATTCGCTTGGATCTAATCTTTTCGGATCACTCATAGACAATCCAATGCCCCAAATCTTATCATTTACTGCTGCCTCTGCAAGAACTGCATTGCCTGTATCGAGCAACGCTCTTTTTAACTCCGGATTCTGTGTAAATTTCGCCATCAGACCTTCATAGACGATAATCTGTCTCATACCATTCCAGACATGATTATCAAAACCAGACACCTTACGTCCTAGCTCTTTGATATAAGCTACATCATCTGTTGCAAGTATCTGTGCCGCAATATTTTCATCGTGAAACCGTAAAGCTTTTTGATGCATCATATATTGTTCCAACGAAGTATATTTCACATTACCAATTGTAAAATCAGACAGATACCAATTACTGAAACATCCATTTTCCTCATCTGGATTGTGAAATGTTAATACTCTCACTCTGGTTCACCCACCTTTTGTACCGCTAAATCGAGTTCTAAATCATGCAATCCCGGATATGCTTTCTTCAAGAAACTAAGCGGGATTTTCTTCACAACTTCCCGGCTGGGAATATTATAGAACCACTGATAATATGCATAAAATTCACCTACCCAATCCGGAAGGAATCCAGCAAGTGCTTTTCCATCTTTCAATGCATATTCTTCAGTTTTGCAGAAATACTCCCACAAAGTTTTTGCATCCATCGTATTCACATATGCCTGTGATTCATCGATGCTTTTCCGTGTATTACTCTGCATATAAAAATTGATAAAATCCTCTGTGTCCTTATCCGGAAATGTTTCCGCAACATAATCGAATAACTTTCCCTGATTCTCAACTACATCACTTAAATATGCTTCTGCGTATGCTCCCATACCCTATCACCTCTACAATAATGTACTAAACACCTTTGTTACCTTATTGGCTTCTGAATCAACCAGTTTTCTCATATTATCTCTAGCTTCTATATCTCGTTGATTGTATTGTTCATTAAATTCACTATATGGAACTGAGATCATATCTTCCTCGATTTCATGCAATTGCGCATATGCCCGTTCTGATTTGATACAATACTGGATTCCCAAACCGCCCAATGATAACAGTTCCTCCAATATATCCATATCTATGTTGTCGCGCACAAATTCTTTTGCAATATAAAAGTACGATGCGTCGGCTCTCCAACCCTTTATCACATCATAGTCGCTTGTATCAATTCCGTATTTATCAATGAACTTCGACGCTAACATTCTATATCTTTTCGAATCTGCTGCATCCCGATGTTTCATAAGCTCTGCTAACCAGTTCAATACATCTTTTTCCTGAAAATCAAGGATTTTTAATCCGGTACAATCTAATTCATATTTATGTACCCATCCATTTTCGCTATTCGGTACACAAACCGCCCACTCTTTGGCTAGATTCAATACTTCCGTCAGATAAAATCCACGACCATAATCATGTTTATCATTTCCACCACCAAAGACCGGTGTCACTATTTTATTTTGTGTTCCATGATATAAAATAATTTTACCCATTCCGTAATCCCTCCATGAACCGATCAGATCTTTTACATTTCTGCTTTAATTATACTATCTAAAGAAAAATGTACATACAATACCAATTTGCAAGGAATAGCTTCTAAAAACCAGCGTTTGCATATTAAACAAACATATTCTGTAACATGAATTTCTTCAGTTCTTTTAGTTTTTCACACTTACGTTGATGAAGAGTGATGAGGTGGTCAAGCTTTGAAAAATACTCACCAATTTTCTTTTGCTCATCTAATGATCCTGGTACAGGTATGTCAATTCCTGACAAATTCCCTCTACTTATCCGTTGCCTTGTACCACCACCAAGAAACGAATTTACGATCTTAAAATACATGGTTGTTGAAAGGTATTGGACAAGATATTTACTATCATATTCTTTAGCAGTTCTGACGATTGTACAATCAACGGCAGTAATCATGCGAGTACCTAATTCCGGCACAATACAAGCCCTTCCCGCTGGTTCAGGCAGTCTTGAAATCAGAATATCCCCTGAGTATATTTCTTTGCAATGTAACCTTTCAAATGTCTCCTCGGAAATCCATTTTTGATTATTTTCTTTATTCAAATATTTTGTAGTTCCCACATTACCTGTCTGAACCAATCTTATTCCTGAATTGCTTTGGTCTTTAGCCTCAATCCAATCACCATCCATAAAGACATCACAAAGCGACTCCAACTTACGCTGTTCCCAATCGTCCGTAAATCCTTCAAATCGAATTTTGGGATTTTTCTCACCATTTTCCGGGAACATTTTTTGCAGCATAAATTTTTTGAGTTGTTTTGTTTCGTCGCACTTACGCTGATGAAGAGTGATGAGGTGATCAAGGTGTTCAAAATACTGTCCAATTCTCTTCTGTTCTTCTTTTTCAACTGGTTCATAATATTTGATGTTTTTCAATTCTGTTTCCGTCATTGTCGGAACAGCTCCACCAATTTTCACTGCAGTCACTTGTTTCTTAATGCCATCCGTAATAAGAACATTTGACATGAAAGTTTCTGTATCTTTTTCTACACGCATTACAACAATCTGCGGATTAATTGATGCATCTTCTTTAAGCCCAGTAACCAAGGCACTTTTTCCAAGTGTTGAGCCAGTTTTTACGAAAAGAATATCTCCATTGAAAATTTTAATTTCTGGTGATTCGTCATATTTCTCACGTGTGATGTATGTATTTTTACACTCCATAGTTAATTTATTGTCCACAATATTAGTTGGACTAAAAGTTAAAACTCCACCTATTTCTTTTGTGACAATATCCTTTTCTGTATATCCTCTGAATCCAATTCTCCCGTTAAGCTTGCAAGAATCACCCAACTTACGCTGTTCCCAATCGTCTGTGAATCCCTTAAATCGAATCTTCGGTGTATTCATATTTTACACCTCCTCAAGCACACGAATAAACGCCTCAACAGCCTCTTTCGTCGCATCATCCTGGAAGGTCAGTTCTTTCATCATTCCGACTAACGCTGCATTTTCCTCTTTGATCTGCTTATCTGTCTCGCGCATACTCTGTGTCAATGCATTTAAGTCGATTTCTTCCTCTTCTTCCGTTGTATCTACATATCTTGGAATATTCAAATTGAAATCGTTTGCCACAATATCATCATAAGACGCGAGATATGCTTCTTTCTCCACCGTCTTACGATTATTGTATAATTCCAGAACATGATCGATATGTTCCTCTTTCATCACATTTTGCTTTTTCTCTTTTTCGAACAATTTAGATGCATCAATAAATAACACATCGCGCCCTTCGCGGTGCTTCTTCAGCACGATAATACAGGTAGGAATCGACGTATTGTAGAACATGTTCGATGGCAGACCAATCACGGCATAGATCGAACCATTTTCCAGTAATGTCTTCCTTATGCTTCCCTCCGCTGCTCCACGGAACAACACACCATGTGGCAACACGATTGCCATAGTTCCTGTCTGTTTCAGATGATAGAAACCATGCAACAAAAATGCATAATCTGCCTTTGATTTCGGTGCCAGCTTTCCACCGTAATCCATAAAACGCTCATCCTGTTTGAAGCCTTCTGCCGCCGACCAATTTGCAGAATACGGCGGATTCATCGTTACTGCATCAAACTCTGTTTCTTCATCGGTTGGCCAGTCTGCATCCAGGGTATCTCCATTTCGCAGATGCTGATTCTCCGGCAGTACGCCATGCAGGAACATATTCATACGAGCAAGGTTGTAAGTGGATGGCATCAGTTCCTGTCCGTAATATTTGATAAAGTCCGGTTCTGTGGAATAATTTCTACAGCTAAGCATCAAGGAACCGGAACCCATACACGGATCATATACCTGCAATCCTTTTTTATTTTCCTGTCCGGTCATCGCGATCCGACATAAGATCTGTGCCGGTCCATGTGGTGTATAGAATTCTCCTGCTTTCTTTCCCGTTTCCGAAGCAAACTGACCGATCAGATACTCATATGCATTTCCCAGTACATCGCCCTCGGTATGAATCAGATCCGCATCGTCCAACACCTTAATTACTTCTGCGATCGTTGCGCTCTGCTTCTGATCTCCGGTTCCCAATCGATTTGAATACAGATCTACATCTGCAAAAAGTCCATGAAACAATTCATCCGACTCTTCAATCCGGTTAAATGCTGCCTGTAATTTCTCTCGATTGAATGCGTTGTTTTTCGCATCCTTTAAGATGCTGACATAGGTCATGTCCGGATCTAATGTATAATGCAAAGATTCTTTCAATTCCTCCAGCAGCTCCTCTGCATCTTCACTCTCCATAATTTCTTCGTAGGCTGTCTGTGCCTCTTCCAGACTATCCGGCTTTGCATCATTCAGCAGATCATACACTTTTGATAGATACGAATCTGATAAGTATTTATAGAAAACCAATCCAAGCAAGTATGTCTTGTACTCATTGGCGTCCATCTTTCCACGCAGTACATCTGCCCCACTCCATAGTACCTGCAATAAATCTTTTCCTTCTGCCATTTTTATATCCTCCCTCATTCGTCGCTTCTGTTATAATTCACTTACGCTTAATTCTATCATAATTGTGCGAATGATAAAAATAAAATTTTTGATTTTGAATTTAATAGAATTGATTATTTTCCCTCACCTCAACATTCCCCTTGCATTTCCCCGTTTCCTGTGCTATAAAGTAAACAGTGTTTACCAAAGGAGCACAATTATGCGCGAGAGCACAAAAGCGACCAGAGCAACAATTTTACAGAATGCGAAAGAGATTTTCTTGGAATGCGGCTATCAGGAAGCATCCATGCGAAAGATCGCTGCGCGGGCAGGCATTACGCCTGGTGCGATATACAAGCATTTTTCAGGGAAGGAAGAAATGTTCGGCGAGATATTCGCAGAGAGCGGAAATAAGCTGATGGCACTGAGTGAGTCCATGCTGGATATTGACTTTTCGGCGATGTCCGACGAGCATCTGATGCAGGTATTCTATTCCCGCATATCCATCCGGACTTTCGAGCTGTTAAAGGATGATATGCAGCTCTTCCACATGCTGTTAAAAAACGATTCCGGCACCTATATCCGGAACTTCCGCGAAGTTTATATCGCACGATGCAGCGAATTCGCAACGCGCTTTTATCATGAATTATATGTACGCGGACTTGCGAAGAATCAGTTATCTGAGAAAGCATGTTACATGCTGTCGTTGTCTGAGTTCTCGATGATTTGCGAGATGATCGCCGATGATACCTGCAAAGACGGCTTCACCGAAGAAATGAAGCAGGCATTTTTAGAGGCGATGGATGTGCTGATGCACGGCATCGAAGCGACACTTGGATTACAAGTCCAAGATGTGCCAAGTCATTGAGATAGATTTTGCCAAGAAAGGATGATTTAGTTGAAGTACGGATTCTCACAGAAATTATTTGGATATTTTTATCACAGTTCCTGCATGAAGCAGGCAAAAAGGCAGCATTTGCAGATTGACAGCAAGGCGATCAAACAGGAATACCGCGCCATCCTGACACGCGCCAAGGATATCGGCAAATCCCGGCTGATGAGTTCCTACTGCATGGGCGCATATTTCATCGCATTAAACCGGAACACAACCTTATCTCCGGAGGAATGTTATGCCCTGTACAAGGATGGACTTTCCGCTAATCAGTTGTTCCACAAGGTCATGGGAAATGCAGACAGCTATCTCGATGCGAAGAAGCTTCCAGCCCGGAAAAAGTGGTCTGCTGACTCCCATAAACGGAAATACGAAAATGACTGGGTGGTTGACATCTTAGAGGGCGACGCGGATGATGATTTCGAGCTTGGCTATGATTATCATACATGCGGCATCTGCAGTCTGTGCCGGGATGAGGGCTGTTTCGAACTTGCCAGATATCTCTGCCGCATGGACTATGTGCTCGCCGACATGATGCATATGCGCTTAGTCCGGACACAGACGATCGCAGAAGGTGCAACCTGCTGCGACTTCCGGTACAGCCGGATTGATTCGACGCCGGGAAAAAATTCTTAACAATCGCTCTCCCGCTTCATGCTTGCCCGCCGCTTCCGGTCCACTCCGATCCATTCATCGAGCGTGAGCGGAACATAATCCGAAAACATACAAAAACAGTTGATCATCTGGCACGGAATGGAAACCGTTTCTTCCGCGTCGGCTTTTCCAATCACCTGGCGTGTGCAGGCACGTGTCTGATTCTGGAATTCATTGATCAGGTACTCATCATACGTATTATGCACATGTCCATACAGCATGTATGTCTTCGGTTCTCCCTTCGCATTCC